>OLXQ01000202.1_pt1 | contig 11792 bp, 10 predicted proteins | sample 1673371 | NCBI WGS metagenome assembly OLXQ01 (sample SAMEA103958109, study PRJEB25191) | human gut metagenome | biome: human-associated habitat [ENVO:00009003]; feature: intestine environment [ENVO:2100002]; material: feces | place: Germany | collected 2013/2015
AAGTGCGTCCTCAACCAGCGCGCCCATGCTCTGCTCGCCAATGCCCGCCACCAGATTGTCGCAGCGGTTCATGGGAATCAGAATGCGCACCGCGTCCGCCTGCGCGATCGCCAGCGCCATCGCGGGCGTAATCTCCCCGTACAGCGCGTCCGCGACCACCATTCCCAGAGGTCCGATGATGACATCCGCCCTCCGGCAGGCAACCACCACCGGATTTTCGCCGGACGCGGCATGACGGAGTTTACCTACACCTCCGGCAATACCGACGGTCTTGCGAAGACGCTTCAGATCGCGGAGCGGGACTTTACCGGCCTGTGCTTCGTGAATCTTGTCGATTTCGACATGCTCTACGGCCACCGCAGGAATCCGGACGGCTACGCGCAGGCGCTGCATGAATTCGACCAGTGGCTGCCGGGCTTTTTGTCGAAGCTCGGGCAGGACGATCTGGTCATCGTCACGGCAGACCACGGCTGCGATCCTTCCACTCCCAGCACCGATCATTCCCGGGAGCATGTGCCCATGCTGGCCTACGGCGCAAAAGTGAAGCCGGGAGTCAATATTGGTACCCGGAGCACCTATGCCGACCTGGCCGCCACCGTGGCGGAATACCTGGGCGTCAAGGCGGAGATCGCCGGAGAGAGCTTCCTGAAGGAAATACTGAAGTAAAGAAACACTGTGAGGATATAGCATGACCGATATCATAGAGAATGCCGGCCAGCCGGAGAATACCGCCCCTGCCGCCGGCGAAAAAAAACCTGAAAATACCCCAAAGAAAGAAAAGCAGCCCATGACCTTTAAGCGGCTGTATAAGGAGTGGATCCTGCCCTTTGGGCTGGAGATTTTGGCACTGTTTTTGATCGTGAAATTTGTGTTCTTTGTGCCGATTGTGCCCACGGGCAGCATGGAGCCGACCATTGCCGAGCACAGCGCGCTTTTCGCGCTGCGGGTGCATGACCTGGAAAAGCTGGAGCGCGGGGATATCATCGTCTTTACGGCGGAGACCCCGGAGCTGGCCGGCACCACACTCATCAAGCGGCTCATCGGGCTGCCGGGCGACCATGTGGAGATCGATGAAAACGGCACTGTGACCATTGACGAGATCAAGACCACCACTGTTCCCTACGAGGAGATCACCGAGGAACTGAACCCCTGCCACTGGGCGCAGGGCATGGTATATGCCGCCATTTTCAGCAGCCAGCAGGGACTGGATGCGCTTGCCGTGCGGCTGACCTATTATCAGGTCGATACCGACCAGATTCAGCGCTTTACCCGGCAGTTCACTCAGCAGCAGCTGGAGCAGTTTTTGCGGCAGCTTTTAATGCAGTATGCCCCGTGGGCGCAGCGGCAGCTGGACTGGGACACCCGGCGCAGCCAAAGCCTTGCGGCGCTGCAATTTCCCTTTGCGGAGTACCGCCCCGGGCAGCGGGCGCTGGCGGGCGAGGTGTACCGCGCCTGCCGCGCCGGGAAGAGCGCCGACCGCAAGGGCGGCACCCGCGTTTTTTGTCAGGCCCCTACCGGCATCGGCAAGACCATGAGCGCGCTCTTCCCTGCTTTAAAAGCCATGGGCGAGGGCTGCGGCGCAAAACTGTTCTATCTGACCGCCCGCAACACCACCCAAGCCGCCGCCGAGGACGCAGTGGCGCGGCTGCGTGCCGCACAACCCGGTCTCGCCTTGCGCAGCGTGACCCTGACCGCCAAGGAAAAGGCTTGTCTGCACCCGGACGCCGAAGGGCACCCCGCCTGTCTGCCGGAGGTGTGCCCCTTTGCCAACGGCTACTACGACCGCCGCAAGGATGCGCTGGCGGCTCTGCTGGACGGCAGCGGCAGCTTCAGCCGCGCCGCGCTGGCAGACACCGCCCGGCAGTTCTCGGTGTGCCCCTTTGAGCTGGGGCTGGACCTGAGCGAGTGGTGCGATGTGGTCATCGGGGACTACAACTATCTGTTTGACCCTGTGGTGCACCTCAAGCGCTTTTTCGATGCCGCCGGGGACTGGCTATTCCTCATTGACGAGGCGCACAACCTGCCGGACAGAGCCCGTGCCATGTACTCGGCGCAGTTTGCCAAAAGCAGCCTGACCGAGGCAAAGCGGGCGCTGGGCAAGGGCAAAAGCAGCCTGAAAACCGCGCTGACCAAGGCGGATAAGGTCTTTCTGGCGGCGCGCAAAGCCTGCGCACAGGCTGCGCCCCGCACAGGTGCAGAGCCCGCCGGGGAGACCGAGCCTACGCAGGTGAGCCTGCTGCCCGCCGAGACCGCCCCGGATTTTGCCTTACCGGAGCCACTGTATGCCCGGGATGGCACCGTGTTTTTGCAGCAGCTGCCCGCCGCTTTGCCCGCTGCCCTGCGGGCGGTGCACACCCCTTTGCAGGACTGGCTGGAACAAAACCCCGAGGACCCCGCCCACGCCCAGCTGCTGGAACTCTACTTTGCCTTGCAGGATATCGCCCGCGCGGCCGACCGGTACGACAGCCATTTTGTCACCCAGCTCACCGCCCGGGGCAGTGAGTTGGAGCTGCATCTGCTCTGCTTAGACCCCGCGCCTTTTGTGGACGCCAGTCTGGCGGCAGGGCGCAGCGCGGCGCTGTTCAGTGCCACATTGACCCCGCCTGCCTTTTACCGCAGCGTGCTGGGCTGCGCCGATGCCCGGGCGGTGGCGCTGCCCAGCCCCTTCCCGCCGGAAAATCTGGGGCTGTTCTGTCTGCCGGGCATCTCCACCCGCTACCGTCAGCGGGAAGCCAGTGTGCCCGCCGTAGCCGATGCGCTGGCGGCGCTGGCAAAGGGCAAGACCGGCAATTATCTGGCGTTTTTCCCCAGCTACGCCTATTTGCAGCAGGTGTACGAAGCCTTTGCCGCCCGCTGGCCGGACATCCCTACCCTTGTGCAGCAGCGCAGCTTGGACGATGCCGGGCGCGCGGAGTTTCTGGCGCAGTTTGTGCCCCACCCCGCCAAAACGCTGCTGGGTTTTGCCGTGATGGGCGGCATCTTCGGCGAGGGAGTAGACCTTGTGGGTGACCGGCTCATCGGCTGTGCCATCGTGGGGGTGGGCCTGCCGCAGGTGAACCCCCGGCAGGAGATGCTGCGCCGGTATTACGAGGAGCAGTCCGGCTGCGGCTTCGACTATGCCTACCGCTACCCGGGCATGAACAAGGTACTGCAAGCCGCCGGGCGGGTGGTGCGCACCCCACAGGACAAAGGCGTGGTGTTGCTTTTGGACGACCGCTTTGCGCAGCCCGACACCGCCCGTCTGTTCCCGCCGCACTGGCAGCACATCCGGTATCTGCCCGGTACCGCCGCGCTGGAAGCGGCGCTAAAAGGGTTCTGGGATGTATAAAACTGCAAAAGGAGTTGTTGCATCATGCGCAACAACTCCTTTTGCTATAACCTTAATACTCCACGCCTTTCCGTGCGGCGATGCCCTTCTGGTAGGGGTGGCGGCGGCAGCACATCTCTGTGAGGTAATCTGCGGCATCCAGCATCCACCCAGGGGCTGCGTGGGCGGTCAGGACGCACTCCTGCCCGGCGGGGCGGTGCAGCACCGCCTGCTGCAACAGGGCTTTATCCACCATGTCCAGTTCCCACGCGCTGCCGGCTTCGTCCAGCACCAGCATATCACAGGGCTGCGCCAGCGCCGCCGCAAGGTTTTTGTTTTGCAAATCGCGGGTAGCGGCCTTTTCCGCCTCGTTCATCTGAAAAACAAATTTCTGCCCGGCCTTGCCCCGGTAAACGACAGCGCCCAGCTGCTCCAGCAGCGGGATCTCGCCGCTCTGCCCGCCCTTTAAAAACTGCACGATGACCACACGTTTTCCGCTGCCCAGCGCCCGCAGGGCAAGCCCCATGGCGGCTGTGGTCTTGCCCTTACCATCGCCGTAATACAGATGCAAAAGGCCTAAACTTTCCATCGTCTTTCTCCTTTTTGGCTCTCCCGGTTTTGTAACAAAAGGCACCCGCAGCCCTGTATGCTTAGCAGAACGGCTGCGGATGCCTTGTTATTTATGGTTTGCTTTTACTGGTACAGCGGGAACTCCCGGGTCAGGCGCAGAACGCGCTCGCTGATCTCGTCCTTCTTTTCCTCATAGTGCCAGATGCAGTCTGCAATGCAGTCCGCGATCACCTGCATCTCGGCTGCGCCCATACCGCGGGTGGTGACAGCCGGGGTACCCAGACGCACGCCGGAAGTCACAAAGGGGCTGCGGGTCTCGCCGGGGACGGTGTTCTTGTTGGCGGTGATGTGCACGCTGTCGAGGCGGGCTTCCAGTTCCTTGCCGGTGCACTCCTCGTCCCGCAGGTCGATGAGCATCAGGTGGTTGTCGGTGCCGCCGGATACCAACTTGACGCCGCGCTGCTGCAAAGCCGCAGCCAGTGCCTGTGCATTTTCTACGATCTTGCGGGCATATTCCTTGAACTCCGGCTTCAGTGCCTCGCCAAAGCAGACAGCTTTTGCTGCAATCACGTGCTCCAGCGGGCCGCCCTGCGTGCCGGGGAACACTGCCGAGTTGATGCGCTTGGCAATGATGGGGTTGTTGGTCAAAATCAGGCCGCCGCGGGGGCCGCGCAGGGTCTTGTGAGTGGTGGTGGTCACCACATCGGCGTAGGGTACGGGGCTCTGGTGCTGACCGCCCGCCACCAGACCGGCAATGTGCGCCATATCCACCATCAGGTATGCGCCGTAGCCGTGGGCGATCTCGGCCAGTTTTTCAAAGTCGATGGCGCGGGGGTAGGCAGAAGCGCCCGCCACCAGCATCTTGGGGCGCACCTTGCGCACCTGCTTTTCCAGCTCAGCGTAGTCGATCACGCCGTCTGCGCCGACACCGTAGGAGATGAAGTGGTAGTTTTTACCGGACATATTCACCGGGGAACCATGGGTCAGGTGACCGCCCTGCGAAAGGTCCATGCCCATAACGGTATCGCCCAGCTCCAGCAGGGCAAAATACACGGCAAGGTTGGCCTGTGCGCCGGAATGGGGCTGGACGTTGGCATACTTTGCCCCGAACAGCTGGCAGGCGCGCCGGATGGCAATATTCTCCACCTCGTCCACATAGACGCAGCCGCCGTAGTAGCGCTTGCCGGGCAGACCCTCGGCGTACTTGTTGGTCAGCACGCTGCCCATGGCTGCCATCACGGCGGGCGAAACGATATTCTCGCTGGCGATCAATTCAATATTCTCGCGCTGACGGGTCAGTTCCCGCTCCATGGCTGCGCCCAGTTCCGGGTCGGCTGCATTGACCATGCCGATGGTGTCCATCATATCCTTGTACATTTTACTTGCCCCTCTCCACAAAATGTTGCAGGTTCTCTCAGCGCAGCGCCCGCGCGGCGTTTGCTACTATAAGATATATCATAGCAGAAAGCGGCGGCGGCTTCAATCCTCTTTTCGCCAAAAGGCTTGCTTTTTTTGTCTGAAGTGTTTATTATGTTTGTATAAAAATGCGCTGTCGATTTTGTATATTTTTCAAGTATCCCCTTTCACAGGTGAAGCGAGGTGTTTTGTATGACCATTGCCGAGGAAAAACAGGCGCAGCGTACCGCTGGCCGTGCCGCCCGCAAGGCGCTGGATGCGCCGCAGCGCGCCGCCGCCAATGCAGCCCTTTGCCGCCGGGTGCTGGAACTGGACGCCTACCGCGCCGCCTGCACCCTTTTGCTCTACGCAGCCTTTGGGGGCGAAGCCGACCTTGCCGCCGTGGCTGCCGAAGCTGTCCGGCAGGGTAAGACGGTAGCCTACCCGGTGTGCGGCGAAGGCTTTTCCCTTACCGCAGCCGTGCCTAGCGCGGACGGCTGGGCGATGGGACAGTACGGTATCCGCACGCCTGTGCTGGAACGCTCTGCCCTTTTGCAGCCGGAGCAGCTGGATCTGGTGCTGGTGCCCTGCACCGCCTTTGACGCAGGCTGCTACCGGGTAGGCATGGGCAAGGGCTACTACGACCGCTACCTGCCCTACTGCACCCGGGCGGTGAAGATCGGCATTGCATTGGAGGTTCAGCGCGTCCCCCGCGCCGCCGTGGACGCCCACGACCAGCGGCTGGACGCCTTTGTAACAGAGAGGGGTATCTACACATGGAAATGAACGATTTAAGCTGCGCGCAGTTTCTGGCACAGCTTGCCAGCAAAGCGCCCACGCCGGGCGGCGGCGGCACGGCCGCGCTGGTGGGCGCTGCCGGTGTGGCACTGGGCAACATGGTGGGCTGCCTGACCACCGGCAAAAAAAAGTATGCCGTCGTGGAAGCGGACATTCAGGCACTGAACGCCCGGGCTGAAGCCCTTCGGCTGGAGCTGGAAGCGCTGGTGCAGGCCGATGCTGACGCCTTTACGCCGCTGGCTGCGGCCTACGGCCTGCCCAAGGACACCCCGGAGCAGGCCGCGCACAAGGCTTCTGTGCTGGAAGCCGCACTGGACGGTGCAAGCGCCGTGCCGCTGCAAATTATGGAAAAGTGCGCCGAGGGCATCGCGCTGGCGGGGCAGTACGCCGCCAAAGGCAGCGTGCTGGCAGTATCGGACGCAGGCTGCGCCGCCGTGCTGTGCAAGGCCGCCTTGCAGGCCGCAAGCCTGAATGTGTTTATTAACACCAAGCTGATGGCAGACCGCAGCCGCGCAGCCGCGCTGGACGCCCGGGCAGACGCATTGCTGGCAGAGTTTGTGCCCCGGGCAGACGAAACCTTCACCGCCGTCAGCGGGAAACTCCGCAATAAATAATATCACAAATGAGGGAAAGTATATGGCAACGATTTTAAAGGGCGCGCCGGTGGTGGCCGCCATGAACGAGCGCAACGCTTTGCTCTGCGAGCAGTTGAAAGCCAAGGGCATCACCCCCACGCTGGCCGTGGTGCGGGTGGGTGAGCGGGAGGATGACCTCTCCTACGAGCGGGGCGTAATGACCCGCTGCGGCAAGGTGGGCGTCGCCGTCCGGCAGTTCGTGCTGCCTGCCGATGCCACGCAGGAGCAGCTGCTCCGGGTACTGGACGAGGTGAACACAGACGACAGCATCCACGGCTGTCTTTTGTTCCGTCCCCTGCCCAAGCAGTTCGATGACCGCACCGTCCGCGCCGCCCTGCGCCCGGAAAAGGACATCGACGGCATTACGGACGGTTCGCTGGCCGGGGTGTTCACCAACACCGATCTGGGCTATGCTCCCTGCACCGCGCAGGCCTGCATGGAAATTTTGAAGTATTACAACGTCCCCCTTTCCGGCAAGCGTGCCGTGGTGGTGGGGCGCAGCCTTGTGGTGGGCAAGCCCGCTGCCATGATGCTGGACCGGGAAAACGCCACCGTCACCCTGTGCAACTCCCGCACCCGGAATCTGCCGGAAGTGTGCCGGCAGGCCGACATCGTGGTGGTGGCCATGGGCAAAATGGCGGCTGTGGGCGCGGACTGCCTGCGGGCAGGCCAGACGGTCGTGGACGTAGGCATCCATGTAAACGAGGAGGGCAAGCTGTGCGGTGACGTGCAGTTTGACGCCGCAGAGCCGGTGGTGGACGCCATCACCCCTGTGCCCGGCGGCGTAGGCACCGTGACCACCTCGGTGCTGGTAGGCCATGTGGTGCAGGCGGCGTGCAAAAAAGCCGGAGTAGAATGCTGAGAAGATCATTTTAAGACAGAGCAAGCCCGGAAAGTCCGCAGACTTTCCGGGCTTGCATTTTTACGGGCGGAATTGTAACGGGTATCAGCCCCGCACAAGGAGCAGCAGCAGGGCCGAGGCCACACACTGCAGGATCAGCCAGCGGGCTACCACCTGCTCATCACTCCAGCCCTTGCGCTTGCGCACATGGTCGTGCAGCGGGGTGCGGGTGTTCTTGAGGATGGAGATGTGCAGGAAACGCTTCAGGCTGATCTTCAGGATGCCCAAGCTGCCGTCCACGATGAACACGATGGCTGCCAGCAGGAAGGCGAAGGGGTGGCCGCACTTCAGGGACAGGATGGCGATGAAGAAACCCATGGCGCGGCTGCCGGCATCGCCCATCAGCAGGGTGCTGGGCTTTGCGTTGGACCACAGGTAGGCCAGCAGTGCGCCGATAAAGACGATGGCAGCGGTGGAGTAGTCCCCCAGCTCCTCGCCGTAAGCCAGCAGGAAGGTGCCGATGCTCACCACCGCGAGGCTGGCGGACAGGCCGTCCACGCCGTCGGTGCAGTTGACCACATTGATGCTGGCCCAGATGAGGATGACGATGAGCAGCAGGTACACTGCATACGGCAGGGTGAAGCTCCACTGCAAAAAGTGTACGCCGCAGCCATTGAAGTTCAGGTAGGTGACGCCCGCCAGCACCGCGATGACAAAATCGATGATGCCTTTTTTGTACTCATTCCAGGCGGTTTCGGCGGCATCGTCCAGATAACCGGAGAGCATGGAGGCGATCAGCAGCACATTGTACACCACATACTCTGTGTTGAAGGGCAAAAACGCCAGCGACACCAGTGCGATGCACAGCACAAAGATCAATCCGGAGCCTCGCGCCTTGCCCTTGGAAAGCTCGCCGTTCACCGCAAAGGCGCGGCCGTGATCGTGGGGCAGTTTATCGCGGAAAATGGAATCTGTCAGGGCGGTCAGGGCAAATGCCAGCAAAAATGCCATGGCATCCACGCCCCGCTGCCCGATGACAGAGGTCAGCATTTGGATCATAAGATAACATTCCTCTTTCTTTCTGTATAGTACGTTGTGAGTGTATCACGCCCTAGACCAAAAATCAATCCCGGCGGCAAAATTCACTTTGGATTGACTTTTCTCCCGCAGCTCTCTATAATAATGTATTAGTCTGTAATTTTCACCCACAACGCAGGAGGTTCCATGTCCATTACACTTGAGCAGCTCTCTGCCCGGATGCGGCAGGGCGAGCAGGTGCCGCTGCGCCACACCGCACAGGTGGCGCTGACGCTGAGTATCCCTTCCATTTTGCAGCAGATCGTGGTTACCGCCATGGAGTACATCGACGCCGCCATGGTGGGGCATATCGGTGCCGCCGCAACAGCCTCCATTGGCATCGTCAGCTCCAGTACATGGTTGCTGCACGGGATGCTGGCCGGGCTGTGCATGGCGTTTTCCATTCAGGTGGCACAGTATCTGGGCGCAGACCGCCAGCAGGATGCCCGGGGCGTTCTGCGGCAGTCCATGCTGTTCAATCTGGCGGTGGGTCTTGCGGCAGCGGCCTTTGGCGTGGGCATCAGCCGGTTTCTGCCCGGGTGGCTGGGCGCAGATGCGGCACTGCGGGCAAATGCTTCGGCGTATTTTGCCATCTGGTCGGCTTCCCTGCCTTTTATCATGGCTATGGGCACCTACGCCGCCATGCTGCGCTCTACGGGTGATGCGCTTACCCCGGGTCTCATCAGCATCTTTACCTGCGTACTGGACATCATCTTCAACTTTTTCCTCATCAACCCCACCCGGGAGATGACGGTATTCGGCCAGAACCTCACGGTCTGGGGTCTGGGATGGGGCGTGCCGGGCGCAGCGCTGGGCACAGCGCTTGCCAACGCTGTGGGCGGTACGCTGGCGTTGGGCGTTCTGCTGCTGAGGGATGGTCCGCTGTGCATCCGCAAGCCCGGCTCGTGGCACATTACCCGCGCCTGCCTGCATAACGTGTGGAAGGTGGGCGCACCGCTGGCGGCAGAGCGCGCCGCTCTGTCCTCGGCACAGGTGCTGCTGGTGCGCATCGTGTCCGGGCTGGGCACTACCGCCATTGCCGCCAACAGTCTGGGGGTCAGCGCCGAGAGCCTGTGCTACATGGCGGGCTACGGCATTCAGGACGCCGCTCTTGCGCTGGTGGGGCAGGCCGTGGGCGCGAACCGCCGGGACATGGCAAAGCGCTTTGCATGGCTGTGCACCGCCATGGGCATGGGCATCATGGCACTGACCGGCGTGGGGCTGTATGTGTTTGCCCCGCAGCTGATGGGCATTTTTACCGCCGACGCCGCCGTCATTGCACTGGGCGCGCGGGTGCTGCGTATCGAAGCCTTTGCCGAGCCGATGTTCGGGGCAAGCATCGTAGCCAGCGGCTCCATGCAGGGCGCAGGCGACAGCACCGGCTGCTTTATCCTGAACCTTGTTAGTATGTGGGGCGTGCGGCTGACCTTGGCAGTTCTGCTGGCTCCCTGCTTTGGGCTGGTGGGCGTATGGGTGGCCATGTGCGCCGAGCTTTGCACCCGCGGTGCGCTGTTTTTGCTGCGCATGGCGCGTGGCAAATGGCTGGATAAAGGCGCGTTGGCGTAAAGTTTCTTATAAGTCAAAACCACCGGCTGAGCCGGTGGCTTGAGTAAGCCCTAGAAGGGCATAATACTAGCAAAGCCCCTTAAGGGGCCACGAATGGGTCTGCCAACTGCATTCCTGTCTCGTGGCAGGCCCCTCAAGGGGCCCTTTTATTTACGCCTTAGTTTCCTTGCTACCCGTAAACGGGTCCACGAACTCCTTAAGGCTCAACTGATCGGCAATCTGGTCCTGTTGCAGTTGATTTTTAATGTACTCTTGGATTTTCTTTTTGTTCTTTCCTACCGTATCCACGAAGTATCCCCTGGCCCAGAAATGCCGATTGCCATACTTGTACTTCAGATTTGCATGTCTGTCGAAAATCATGAGACTGCTCTTTCCCTTGAGATATCCCATGACATAGGAAATGCTGTACTTCGGCGAAAAACTTATCAGCATATGGATATGGTCAGGGCAGGCCTCCGCTTCAATGATTTCAATACCTTTTTGTTCGCACAACTGGCGCAGTATCTGCCCTATATCCTTTTTGATCTGACCGTAAATTACCATTCTCCGATATTTCGGTGCAAACACTACATGGTATTGACATCTCCACGTGGTATGGCTTAAACTATCTACGTCTTTGTTATCTTTCATTTCAAAGATAAACCTCCCTGTTCCTAGAATGTGGTTGGCAAACCCACACTCTATTCTACGGGGAGGTTTCTCTTTGTCTAGGGCTAAAGCCGTTTTTATTCCACCAGCAAAGCTGGTGGTTGTCGCTCGCTCAAGCTACCCAATACAAAACCCGGCGCAGCAATTCATTTGTTGCGCCGGGTTTTTATCAGAAAGGATGCTATCATGGAAAATCCATTCGTAAAATTATTTGCTATTGACTTCAAAGATCATCTGGAAGTCAAAAAGTCCGGCAGCACGGAACTGAAATATGTAAGCTGGGCGTATGCCTGGGCAGAGGTGAAAAAGCTGTATCCCGCTGCCAGCTATGAGGTCAAGAAATTCAACGGCCTGCCCTATGTTTATGACCCCATAACCGGCTTCATGGTGTATACCTCGGTCACGATTGAGGGCGTTTCGCATGAAATGTGGCTGCCTGTACTGGATGGCGCAAACAAAGCCATGAAAGCTGTGCCTTACACCTACTCCACCCCGAAATGGGACTACAATCCGCAGACCCGCCGCCGTGAAAAGGTCGGCATGGAAGAGCGCACCGTAGAAGCAGCCTCTATGTTCGATGTGAATAAGGCTATCATGCGGTGCTTGGTGAAGAACCTCGCTATGTTTGGGCTGGGCCTGTACGTTTATGCCGGAGAGGATTTGCCGGAAGATGCTGCACCGCAGCCGGAGGCAGAACCGCAAAAGCAGCCGAAACCGAAATCCACCAGCCAGAAGCAGGAACAGCCGCCTGTGCCCTGCATCTGCGCCCGCTGCAACCAGCCCATCAAGAGGGTCAAGCTGGTTGCCTTATAGCAGTCAGCGCACATCCCCTCATGGGTGGCTGCAAACTCTGCCGCCTGCATGATAGAACCGTCCTTCAGCTTGACCCTCTTGATGGGCTGGTTGCACCGGGCACAGATGCAGGGCACAGGCGGCTGTTCCGGCTTTTGGCTGG
>OLXQ01000211.1_pt1 | contig 11655 bp, 8 predicted proteins | sample 1673371 | NCBI WGS metagenome assembly OLXQ01 (sample SAMEA103958109, study PRJEB25191) | human gut metagenome | biome: human-associated habitat [ENVO:00009003]; feature: intestine environment [ENVO:2100002]; material: feces | place: Germany | collected 2013/2015
ATGAACATAGAAGTACTTATAGTGGTTCGATGAATACGAAACCGAGTACGTTACAGAGCACTTCACATTCAAACCGGCGTTCACTCCAGTACCGCCAGACACAGTTGTTGTCCCATTATTGAAAAAGTCGCCATTTACATAGTATTCGATGGAATTTGAGCTACGCAGCCATGCGTTAACCTCTCCCCCGAATTGCTTGGAAATTCCATTATAGGATCGCACTAACTGAATCGAATAGATAGAGTTGATATTGAAGAAATGACCGCCCTCACTTGTGGCGCAATAAAAGTCCAAGTACGGCTGGTATTCGTCCGTCACATGCAAGCTGGCAGTGAAGGAACGATAAGCATTGCTGCGGGCAGCCTGTGTCTGCATCGTATCCGGGAGCATACGCAGAACTTCATCATATGACATATCCGCATTTTTTGCCATACGCGCGATCATTTCAGTAAACGTCATAGGGTCGCTTACGATCACATCTGGATTGGAATCCAAATCATCCAGAGAAATCGTCCCCGAAACTGCAACTCCGGCAGTATCGGCAGCCTAAACGGGAATAAACAGGACGGAAAACACAAAAACCAGTGCCAAAAGCATGGAAATTCGCTTTTTTATTCTTTATCCTCTTTTTTCAGTAACAAGGCCATACCCCACGCAGAGAGAATAATGCCTCCCATACGCACAGACGGAATGATTTGCTCGAACCGAATGTCCCAATACCTGTAATCAAACAGCTTCTCTTTTGCGGCCAGAAGTACGCGGAAGCAGAAATCCGGCACATACGGTGCCAACAGAATCAGTACAAGTCCAAGTATAAAGAGCGTCAGAATTTGCTTGCTTCGTTTTTTCATTTGCCACCTCCTGCAGCTGCACAATATTTCTGGTTGACGAAGTTAATAATTGGAAGTGCTTCCAGTTCCACTATACCAGATCCTATGCGATTGTCAAGGAATTTTTTACACACATTATCATGCATTTGTCTAATTTCTGCACACTCCGCAGTGAAAGCGCCACGAAAAAGCGACAACAAGCCCGATGGGAAGATCCCATCGGGCTTGTGTTGTTGAAGTGAAGTCTCAGAGGACGTTCTGGCAGAAGCGCATGATGATCGTGGCGGTCTGCGCACGGGGGGCGTCACCCTTCGGCTGAAGGGTGTCCACGCCGTTGGAATTGCCGACGCCGAGGATCAGGCCCTGTGCGACCGCCCAGGACAGCGGTGTGCGGGCATAATCGGAAATGGAGCTGTAGTCCGGATAACCGGTCAGGTCAGCGGTATCGTACACGTCCAGATCCAGAACATTCTTGGTGTAGTTATAGAGGATGGTCGCCATATCCTGGCGCGTAATGGCATCATTCGGGGAGAACGTGGTGGAGCTCGTGCCGTTCACGACACCCTTCTCGAACGCCCAGTTGATCGCATCGACAGACCAGCTGTCGGTCACATCGGTGAAGGGGCTGGACTTGGCAGCCTTCGGAGAACCGGCCTGACGGTAGAGCATCGTCACGAGCTGTGCGCGCGTGGTCGTGCCGTTCGGCGCGATGGTCGTCGCGCTCGTGCCGTTCAGGATGCCGTTCTGGATGCAGTAATCCAGACCCTTATGCGCCCAGTTGGTGTAGGCGGGCATATCGGTGAAGTGAGCGCCCGGGCAGACATGTGCACCGGTCGAGCTGCTCACCGGGATGCTGTTGAGCATCTTGGCCAGCTCGAAGAACTTTTCCTGCAGCATGGCGTGCGTGGACTTCTGCATCTGGCCGACCATGTTGATGTGGTCGGTGTTGTCGATCTTCTCGATGTAGTTCCAGACGCCCATCTTGGTGCCGGCCTTGAAGGTCATCTTGCCGTCAGCGCCGACGCCGTAGTTTTCATTGTACTTATCCGTGGAATTCTCGTGCGGACGGATCGCGGAGCGGACGGAAACGATGCCGTCATTCTCCCACCAGTCCGGCGTGATGTTCACATGGCCGACCGCGTAGTTGACGTGTCTGCCCATGTAGGTGCTGCTCTTGACCATCATCGGGTTCATGCTGGCATTCGGCAGATAGTGGCCGGTCAGCGGTTCACGATGGGTGTTCGAGCAGGCGACGGAGAAGTAATAGATATCATCCTGCGCCTTGGCATAGCCGTTGAGCACGGCCGCGCCGTCGACGTCAAGGTCATAGACGCTCAGGTCGTTGGTGTGCTGCGTCCAGATCTTGCTGTTGATCACACGGTTGAAGTAGCTGGAGTAAGACTCGTTGGGCTGGCGCACCAGACCCCACTGATCGAGCTTGAAGTCCAGGCCGAAGTTGTTCTCATTGACATTGGTGCCGGTAACCGCACCGATGATGCCCATGGCATACTGGGCCAGATCGCCGATGTTCTGATAGACCTTCGTGTCATACTGGCTGCCGTCGTGCGGCGTGCAGAGCGTCGTGATGCTCTCGATCCAGTGGCGGCACTCGCCGGTGAACAGTGGGCTGATATCACCGCCGCGGCTGGCGTTGCGCTCATCGGCATCGCCGTTTTCCAGCAGCTGTGCGAGCATACGGATCGTCTCGCCGCCCATGCTGTGGCCGACCAGATGCACTTTCAGCTCACTGTCGGGGTTATTCAGCTCCGGCAGAACGCCCGGGAACGTGCGGCCATAGCGCGCATGGCCGTTGGTGGCGGAGTGGTATGCGCCGTAGTCGACCGTGCCGCCGACGAGGTAGGCATACAGCTCACAGGCACGGTCCCAGTTGCTGGCAACGGGGCCGATGGACGGGGTGTAGACCTTGTAGCCGGCATTGTTGAGAATGTCGCGCAGGCTGCTGAAGCCGCCCCAGTAGTTCAGGCCGAGCACTTCCGTGCCGCCCCAACCGAACAGGCCGTGCACCAGCACGATCGGATAGTGGTTGCCGCTCGCCGACAGGAGCTCCGGCAGATCCGCGTCCGTCAGTTCGTCAGCAGAGGTCGCACGATCGGACTCGAAGTCCGTCGTATCGGCAACGCTTGCTGCGAAACCGGGCATGCAAAGCACCATCGCCAGAACCAGAACGGTGGCGAGCACTCTGCTCCACGTTTTCTTCATGAAAAATCCCTCCAATAGATTTGGGACAGCATCGAAATCTGTCCCCTTTTTATGGTTACACTATATTGCCGCTGCGAGAAATGCACAATCCCCACTGCGGTACAAATGTAACACTTTTGCACATTTCCCAGCGCTTGATGAAACACACGTCACCATTGTGTGCGCCCAGATACAGAATGCGTATGGACAAAAAAAGCCTGCCGTCCGTGGGATACGGACAGCAGGCTTTGCACTGCGGGATCAGATCATAATGCCGCGCTTTTTGGCCTCGAAGGTCAGCTCGTCGCGGAAGTCGGGGTGCGCGATGGCGATCAGCTGGCGAGCACGCTCGCCAAGGCTGCGGCCGCGCAGATGCGCCACGCCGTACTCGGTGACGATGTAGTCGACATCGTTCTTGCTCGTCGTAACGACGGCGCCCGGGGTGAGGATGGACTTGATCTTGCTGATCGTGCCGCCCTTGGCCGTGGACGTGAAGGCGATGAAGCTCTTGCCGCCGCGGGACTGGCAGGCGCCGCGGACATAGTCGATCTGGCCGCCGGAGCCGGACATGTGCTTCGTGCCGACCGACTCGGCGCAGACCTGACCGAAGAGGTCGACCTCGACCGCGGCGTTGATGGAGATCATGTTGTCGTTCTGGCAGATGACATCCGGGTCGTTGACGTATTCGACCGGCAGGATCTCCACGGCCGGGTTATCGTCGATATAGTCATAAATGCGCTGCGAACCAAAGGCAAACGTCGTGACGGTCTTGCCGCGGTGGATCTGCTTTTTGCTATTGTTGACCGCGCCGCACTCGATGAGCTCGACCATGGAGTCGGTGAACATCTCGGTGTGGATGCCGAGGTCGTGCTTGGCCTTGAGCGCCATGCCGGTCGCGTCCGGGATCGCGCCGATGCCGAGCTGCAGGCACGCGCCGTCCGGAATGCGCTCGGCGATGAGGCCGCCGATCGTCTTGCTCACCTCGTCGAGCTGGACCGGGGGCAGGACCGGCAGGTCGTGGTTATACTCCACGATGGCATCGACCTGCGAAATGTGGATCAGCGAGCCGCACAGGCCGCGGGGCTGGCGGTCGTTGACCTCGAGGAAGATCCGCTTGGTCTTGTCGAGCATGGCGTCGATATACGAACCGTTGAGCGCCAGGCTGAAGTAGCCGTGGCGGTCCATCGGCGCGACCTCGACGCACACGGCGTCATAGTCGTACTCCGTGCGGATGCGGGTCGGGAAATCGCGGTAATATGCCGGGATGATATCGGCATAGCCGGCGTTGACCGCCTTGCGCGCCGCGCTGCTGGAAAACCAGCTGTAGCCGGTCATCTTGCCGGCCAGCGTGGGGTCGGTATAAAACTCGAACGGGTACGCATCGAGCAGGGCCTGCACCTTCACGCCCGTAATATCGCTGTTGCGGATGCGCTCCGCGATTGCGGTCATGATGGCCGGTGTCTGCGAGGTCGCCGTATCCATGCCGAGCAGCCAGCCGGACTGCACCTGCTGGGCAATCTTATCCGGCGTCGTCAGTTTTTCCTGATACATCTTCTGATAGTCTGTCATAATTTGCTCTCCTAAAACAAAAAATATGAACACATGGGTATAAATAATATACACGATTCGAAAACGTAATTCAAGAGGGCGCGCGTCCGTTTTGCGATCCTTGCAAAAAATCCGTCACATTTTCAGGAAAATGAGAGGTTTTCTCACGTGAGAAAGTATGATATGATATTGTGAGATTTGTTTGAATTCTTGAATGAATGGATCTTTATCCTCTATTTTTCATGCGGCTCTCATTTTTTCCGGTTACAATGAGCAATGTCGCATCATGCGGCGGGACGCTCCTGCCAATTCAAAAAACAAGGAATGATACGACAACATGACGATCACGATTGTCTGTGATATTCTGGGCGAAGAAAACAATGGCACCACGATCGCCTGCATGAACCTCATCCGCTTCCTGCGCGCGCAGGGGCACACGGTGCGCGTGGTCTGCGCCGATCAGGACAAGGCCGACAACGAGTGCTTTTACGTCGTGCCGGAGCTGAACCTCTACCTGCTCAACCCGATCGTGGAGCGCAACGGCGTGACGCTGCCGCGCCTGGACCGCTCCCTGCTCGAGGACGCGATCCGCGACTGCGACGTCGTGCACACGACGTTCGTGCTGCAGCTGTCGCACACGGCGGTGAAGATCGCCAAGGCGTATAACAAGCCCATCACCTCCAGCTTCCACTGCCAGGCCGAGAACGTCACGGCGCACTTTCTGTGCAAGGATCTCGATGCGATCAACCGCGGCGTCTACCGCGCCTGCTACCAGATGGTGTATCAGTATTCGGACATCATCCATTACCCGACGCAGTTCATCCGCGACACGTTTGAGGCCGTCGTCGGCCCGACGAACGGCCGCGTGATCTCCAACGGCGTCAACAGCATGTTCACGCCCGGCCCGGCCAAGCGCCCGGCGGGACTGGAAGGCAAGTTCCTCATCGTCTCGACCGGCCGCCTGTCGAGCGAAAAGAATCAGGAGATCCTCATCAAGGCCATCGGCCGCTCGGCCCACCGCGAGCAGATCCACCTGATCCTCGCCGGTGAAGGGCCGCGTGAAGAGCATTACCGTCATCTGGCCGAAAAATACGGCGTCGACATGGAGATCGCGTTTTTCTCACGGCAGGACCTGCTGAATCTGCTGCGCTGCGCCGACCTCTACTGTCACCCCGCCGAGGTGGAGATCGAGTCCATCGCCTGTCTGGAGGCCATCGCCTGCGGGCTGGTGCCGGTCATCGCCAACTCCCCGAAGAGTGCGGCCAAGGCATTCGCGCTCGACGAGAAATCTCTATTTAAAAATAAGGACTCCGAGGATATGGCCGCCAAGATCGACTACTGGGTCGAGCACCCGGCCGAGCGCGCGGACTACAGCCGGAAATATCTCGAGAGCGGCACGCAGTTTGAACAGCAGAGCTGCATGCGCCAGATGGAGCAGATGCTCTTTGACGCCGTCGCCCTGCGCGGTGAGCCGACATGAGCCGCAAGACCATCTATTATCACGACCCGCTGCACGACGACTTCGCGCCGACGAACGGGCACATCCGGCCGAAGCCGATCGGCGCCGACTTTCCTTATGAGCACCCCAGCCCGGTCTGGCAGGCGCTCGCGTTCGTCGTCTACCGGCTGATCATGACGCCGTTTCTGTTTTTGTACTGCAAGCTCGTTTTCGACCTGCGGATCGAAAACCGCAAAGTGCTGCGTGAGCTGCCCGGCGGCTATTTTCTCTACGGCAACCACACGAACACGCTGGCGGATGCCTTCATCCCGACGCTGCTGGCGTTCCCGCGCCGCGCAAACATCGTCACCGCGGCGGACACAGTCTCCATTCCGGGCGTGCGCAACATCGTGCAGATGCTCGGGGCCGTCCCGCTGGCCGACACGATCGACGGCACGCGGCAGTTTCTGGCCGCGATCCACCGGCGGCTCGAGCGCCGCCAGGCCGTCATGATCTACCCGGAGGCGCACATCTGGCCATATTATAATGGTATCCGCCCGTTCCCGGACACAGCGTTTGCCTATCCGGTGCGCGAGCAGGTGCCCGCCGTCGGCGTGGTGGTCGTCTACCGGCAGCGGAAGCTGCTGCGGTTTCTGCCGCCGTGCATCACCGTCGTTGTCGGCGAGCCGGTCTACCCGGACGCATCCCTGCCGCCGCGCAGCGCCCGCCGGGCCCTGCATCAGGAAGTCTATACATTCATGTGCGATACCGTCGCCCGGCGGCACAGCTATGCGCACATCGAATATCTCCCCGCACAGGACACACAACCGGCCGCGCAATGACCGCGCCGCACGACCAGAAAGGTGGGATCCCGCTTGGCACATTTGACCGAAGCCGCCATCCAGGATGCGTTCCTGAAGCTGCTGTCCGAGCAGCCGTTTGACAAGATCACCGTGACCCAGCTCGTGGACGAGTGTCAGATCACACGCCGGACGTTTTACTACCATTACTCCGATCTGTACGAGCTGCTGGACACCATCCTCCACCGCGAGACCGAGCGCGCACTCGATGAATTTGAGACGACCGGCAGTTGGGAAGAGTGCATGATCACCGCCTCCCGCTTCGCGCGTGAGCACAAGCGCGCCGTGTACCACATCTACACCTCCTCGCATCGGCTGGAGCTGGAAAAGCATGTGGACCGCATTTCCGGGGAAATGATGCGCAGCTATGTGGAGGCACAGGCCCACGGCTTGCGCGTGAGCGAGGCGGACAAAAAGCTCGTGTGCGACCTCTACCGCTTCGGCATCACGGACATTTTCTACGAATGGCTCGAAAACGGGATGAAAGAGGATCTCGAGGCGCAGATCCGCCGCCTGAGTCTGCTGTTCACCGGCAACATCCGCGCCTCCCTGTCCCGGGTGCAGATCCCGGCCGAATCGTAACCATCCCCGGCGGGCACAGCAGCGTGTCCGCCGGGTCCATTTCACCAGCAAAGGAGATTTGTCATGCCGATTCTCGATCATCTGGAGCCGCGCGCCGTCTTTTCCTGTTTTGAGCAGCTGTGCGCCATCCCACACGGCTCCGGCAACACGAAAGCCATCAGCGATTACCTTGTTCGCTTCGCAGCCGAACATCAGCTGCGCTGCATTCAGGACGCGCACAACAATGTCATCATCTTCGCGCCTGGCACGCCGGGGTACGAGACCGCCGCCCCGGTCATCCTGCAGGGGCACATGGACATGGTCTGCGAGACTGCGCCGGACTGCACGAAGGACATGGCCCGCGAGGGGCTCGACCTCTTCGTGGGCGGCGATACGATCGGCGCGCGCGGCACAACGCTCGGCGGGGACGACGGCATCGCCGTGGCCATGGCGCTGGCGATCCTGGCTGCGGACGACATCCCCCACCCCCCGCTCGAGGTCGTCATCACCGTCGATGAGGAGACCGGCATGCTCGGCGCAGCCGCACTGGACGCCTCCGTGCTGAAGGGGCGCACGATGCTCAACCTCGACTCCGAGGACGAGGGCGTGCTCACCGTCAGCTGCGCCGGCGGCAACGTGTCCGTGTGCACGCTGCCGGTCACGCGCGCGCCGTTTTCCGGCACAGCGCTGACCGTGACGGTCGGCGGTCTGCTCGGCGGCCACTCGGGCGCAGAGATCGACAAGGGCCGCGGCAACGCGAACCTCCTCATGGGCCGCGTGCTGTACGCCGTCGGCGCGCGCACGCCGCTGCGGCTCGTCTCCGTCGCCGGCGGCCTGAAGGATAACGCCATCCCGCGCGAGAGCCGGGCCGTCATCGCCGTGGCCGATGCAGCCGCCGCGCAGGCGGCGATCGCGGACATGGACGCCGCGCTCCGGCACGAATACGCGGCCGCCGACCCGGATGTGTCCGTGCGCGTTGACGCAGCCCAGGCGCAGCAGCCGCCGATGGACGAGGCGTCCACGCAGCGCGCCGTGTGCATGCTCTGCTGCCTGCCGAACGGCATTCAGGCCATGAGCCGGGACATTCCGGGGCTCGTGCAGACGTCGCTGAATCTCGGCATCCTGACGACGGATGCGAACACCGTGCAGGCGTCGTTCTGCGTGCGCAGCAGCGTGTCCACACAAAAGGAGATGCTCGTCGCGCGTCTGCGCTGCCTGATGGCGCAGCTCGGCGGCACGGTGGCCGTCTCGGGCGACTACCCCGCGTGGGAATACCGCAAGGACTCGCCTCTGCGCGAGCGCATGGTCGCGGTCTTCCGCGAACAGTACGGCCGCGATCCGAAGGTGGAAGCCATCCACGCCGGCGTCGAGTGCGGACTGTTTGCCGGGAAGCTGCCGGGGCTCGACTGCGTGTCCTTCGGCCCGGATCTGACGGAGATCCACACCTGCCGCGAGCGGATGCACATTGCCTCCGTGCAGCGCGTCTGGCGCTACACGCTCGAGGTGCTGCGCCGCTGCAAATAAGCGAACATGCAAAAACCGCCCTGCACCGATCGGTGCAGGGCGGTTTTTCTGTTGGGATGTTACTTGCGCAGTTCGTGCTCGTCGCTGCACTTGCGTGCGGCCACGGCCACGATGCCGGAGAGCGCAACGAGCGCAATCATGTTCGGCAGCACCATGAGCTGGTTGAACATATCCGTCAGTTCCCAGACCAGATCATTGGACAGGCAGGAACCGAGGAAGATGAAGATAATAGCGATGATGGAGTAGGCAAGGTTTGCCTTCTTGCCGAAGAGATAATTGACATTGATGCGGCCGAAGAGGTTCCAGCCGACGATCGTCGAGAACGCGAAAAACAGCAGGCAGATGGCCACGAACGCATTGCCGAGCGTATCACCGAACACGCTCGAGAACGCGAGCTGCGCCATGTTCGTCTTGGAGATGCCGTCGACCGCGCCGTGGGCCAGCGGGCCGTTGCCGGCGTAGAGCGTGGAGATGACGACGAGCGCCGTCATGGTCAGGACGACGAACGTGTCGATGAACACGCCGATCATTGCGACCGTGCCCTGCTCGTGCGGGCTCTTGACGTTGGCCAGCGCATGCGCGTGCGGCGTGGAGCCCATACCGGCCTCGTTCGAGAACAGGCCGCGCTTGGCGCCCTGGCTGATGGCCGTCTTGAGCGCATAGCCGATGCCGCCGCCGATGATGGACTGCGGCACGAAGGCGTACTTGAAGATCATGCCGAAGGTCTCCGGCACGTAGCGGATGCGGGCAAAGAGCACGATCAGGCCGCCGACCAGATACAGGCAGGCCATGACCGGCACGATCTTCTCCGTGACGGAGGCGATGCGCTGCACGCCGCCGATGAAGATGAACGCCGCGATGGCGGAAACGATCAGGCCCATGACCCAGCTCGGGATGTGGAACGCGTTCTGGCACGCCTCGCCGATGGAGTTGGACTGCACCATGGAGCCCATGAAGCCGAGCGCCAGAATGATCGCGACCGCGAAGAAACCGGCCAGGAACTTGCCGAAGCCGTTCGGGAACGCGCGCTTGATGTAGTACACCGGGCCGCCGAGGACCGTGCCGTCCGACTCGACCACACGCGTCTCCTGCGCGAGCACCGCCTCGGCATAGATCGTCGCCATGCCGAAGAACGCGATGATCCACATCCAGAAGATCGCGCCGGGGCCGCCGATGAGGATCGCGCCGCAGGCGCCGACGATGTTGCCGGTGCCGACCTGCGCCGCGACGGCCGTCGCCAGTGCCTGGAACGAGCTCATGCCGGATTTGTGCTTCTCGCCGTTGAGACTGAACTCGCCGAAGAAGCGCCGCCAGCCCTCGCCGAAGCAGCGCACCTGCACGAACCGCGTGCGGATGGTAAAATACAGACCCGCGCCGAGGAGCAGGATGATCAGCACATAGTCTGACAGGTACATGTTGATGGTCTGCACGATTTTGAGTAAGGTATCCATGTTGTTTCTCCCTCTGCATTGAATTTTTGCAAAGCAAAAAGCTGCCGGTCGTTTTGACCAGCAGCTCCAGAGAACAAACAGCGCTTGAACGCCCGCACACATCGGGCACTCGCTCTGTCCTTTTGCCTGAGAGATTCGGCTTTCGCCTTGCACCTTCGGCACCCGCTTTCATGCGGGATTCTCCAGAGTTCCTCCGCCTCCAGTCTCGGCCGGGCCGATCCTTGAGGTTTCGACGGATATTTATTTGATTGCGTCGAGTATTATTACATACACACGCAGGGCTTGTCAAGCCCCAACTTCAAAAAAAGTTTACAAATTGCCGGTGCCGTACATCAGCGCCGTGAGCGCGACGACCGGAGCCGTCTCGCACCGCAGGATGCGCTCGCCCATGGAGCAGATGTGCATACCGAGCTTGCGGGCCATGTCGGCCTCGAACTCGGCAAAGCCGCCCTCCGGCCCCGTGATGATGGCCGCCGATGCGATCGGGGACGCCGTGTGCTCGATCGCGTCGCGGATCGTCTCGCGCTCGCCGGTCTCGTACATGAACAGCGGCAGATCGGTGTGCAGCGCGTCGTTGAGCACAGCGACGAAGTCCGCCTCATAGCGCACCTGCGGGATGATGCCGCGGCCGGACTGCTTGGCCGCCTCCTCGGCGATGCGCTGCCAGCGCTCGAGCTTCTTTTCCATGTTCACCGCCTTGGCCACACAGCGTGTGCATGAGAAAAACACGATCTCGGACGCGCCCGCCTCCGTGCACTTCTGCACGAGAAAGTCGCTGCGCTCCCCCTTCGGCAGGCCGGCAAACACCGTCGAGCGCACAGTGGGCTCTGCCTTGCACGGCACGACCTCGATGACCTCGGCCTCGGCCTCGTGCTCCAGCGTCTGTACCAGGCGGCACTTATAGTCGCGCCCCGCGCCGTCGCAGATGACAATGTCGTCGCCCGCGCGCAGACGCAGCACGCGGATGTGGTCGGCGTCGCGGCCGCGGATGATCGCCCGGCCATTCGGGAAATTCGTACCTGCTATGAAAAATCGAGCCATAATGGTCGCCTCCGATGCCTGATCTCTGCCGTGATTATGGCACACTTTGCACGTTTTTGCAAGCCGGGCCATAGCATGGTGTGGGGGTATGGACGATGCAGGATTCCGTTTTTCTTGACAACCGCACATTTCAGCGCGTCTGGCAGCGTGTAGCGGGCAGCATGGACGCGCCCGTGACCACGCCGCCGGAAGCCGACACGCTG
>OLXQ01000216.1_pt1 | contig 11592 bp, 9 predicted proteins | sample 1673371 | NCBI WGS metagenome assembly OLXQ01 (sample SAMEA103958109, study PRJEB25191) | human gut metagenome | biome: human-associated habitat [ENVO:00009003]; feature: intestine environment [ENVO:2100002]; material: feces | place: Germany | collected 2013/2015
TGAACGCGACCTTGGGCTTGGCGGCTGTGGTCATGTGGTTCCCTTCTATGCATGCTGCCGTCACGGGCGCCTGTCCCGTGGCGGCAGACCCAGCTTGTGGGTGCTTGCGGTTACTTGTTTGCGCGGACGCGGCGCGCGATGCGGTCCGTGAACGAGAGCGTCTCGCGACGATCCTTGCCCCAGAAGGCGACGGCCACCATGCCCGGGCCCACGTGCGCACCGATGACGGGAGACACGGAGCTGTGGATGATGGGGATGTCCTGGCAGCCCGGCTCCTTGCGGAGCTGGTCCTCGAGCCAGCGGGCGTCCTTCTCGGCGTCTGCGTCCACGATGCCGATGGGCATGTGCGTCACGACGCCGTCCGTCCCGATGTAGTTCTCCTTGAAGTCCGCGAGGATGGCGCGCAGGGCCTTCTTGCGGCCGCGGCACATGCCGCGCAGCGTGAGGGCGCCATTGATGTCATAGGACAGCTCGGGCTTGATGTCGAGCTTGCCGCCCACCTGGGCGGCCGCGGGAGGGATGCGACCGCCGCGGGCCAGGGCGTCGAACGAGTCGAGTGTGAAGTAGCCCTGGATGTAGTAGCGGGCCTCCTCCACCCACCCGACGAGCTCGGCGGCCGAAAGGCCGTTGCCCACCTGGCGGACCGCCTCGATGGCGAGCAGCTCGGCGGCGGCAGACGGGCACAGGTTGTCCACGACGTAGATCTCGTAGCCCGGGTGGGACTCTCGGACCATGTCGGCCGCCTGGCGCGCGGCGTCGACGCTCGAGGACAGCCCGCGCGTGAAGGAGAGGTAGACGGCAGGCACGCCGGAGGCGGCGCAGCGCTCGAAGACCTCGAGGTAGTGGCCGGGCGTCACGGCAGAGGTCGTGACGTGCTCGCCGTTGCGCATGCGCTCGTAGAACTCGTGCGGCGTCATGGAGTGCCACAGGTCGTCCGCGTGCTCGCCGTCGGCCATCACGAACGGGAAGTGGATGACCTCCACGCCCAGGGCGCGGGCCACCTCGGGGGCAAAGTCCGCGCACGAGTCGACGATGATGCGGCATTGGCCGTCACGTCGGTAGCTCGCACCCGCCTCGGCGACGGTGGGCTCGGCGCAAGCCGCCTCGCACGTGCCGCCTTCGCACGCGACGGCCGCGGGCTCCGAGGAACCCGCGGCCTGGATGTTCGAGTTGTCGTTGGAATCGCTAGTCATCTGGCTCCTCAATCTTGGGCTTGATGATTCCGTATCCGCCGTTCTTGCGGCGGTAGATGACGTTCACGAGGCCGGTCGTGGCGTTCGTGAACACGTAGAAGTCGTGTCCGATGAGGTCCGTCTGGACGAGGGCCTCCTCCTCGGTCATGGGCTTGAGGTCGATGACCTTCTCGCGCACGAGCTGGTCGTCGGCGTCCTCGTCGGGTGCGGGCTCGATGAGGGAGGCGAGGTCCTCGGCGCTCACAGGGGCGGCGTGCGCGACGCGGGCGCGCTGACGGCGGTCGACGACGCGGGTCTTGTACTTGCGCAGCTGGCGGGTGACCTTCTCGGCCGCCTCGTCGATGGCAGAGTACATGTCGTCGGAGGAAGCGACGACGCGGACGACGTTGTCGCGGACAAAGACGGTGACCTCGCAGGCGCGGCGCTCGGGGTTGGAGGGGTTCTTGTCGACGCGGAGCACGACGTCGCAGCTCATGGGACTGATGTCGAAGACCTTAAGGGCGTTGCCGACCTTCTCTTGCACATGATCGCGCAGGGCGTCAGAGACGGTGACCTTGCGGCCGGAGATCTTGATGTCAACCATAAAAGCCTCCTTACGTATGCCTACGCGGGCCCGGCGAGAACACCGTGCCCGCGTCATGTACTTAACATACCCAGAACCCGCGCCCTAAACCGGCTCGCACGAAGAAGGCTGGCGAGAGGCTGCGTTTATTCGGTGGGCGCAGGGGCGGCCGCGGCGGCAGGGGTCGCGGCAGGAGCGGCAGCGGCAGCGGCGTCAGGGGCGGCCGTTGCGGCGGCATCGGGGGCGGCAGCGGGGGCAGCGGTGATCCCTTGGAGCATGGACGCGCTGGTCAGGGTGCCGATCTGGCCGACCCAGCGGGACTTGATGACGTCGAGCTGGCCGTTGGACTGGACCGCATCGACGGCGGACTGGACGGCGGAGGTGAGCGTCGGCTTCACCGAGCTCACCGCGACGCCGAGCGCCACGGGGGTGTCGAGCGTCCCGATGAGGTTCACGTCGTCGTAGTCGGCGGCGAGGTAGCAGCCGGCGTACGCGTCGCACACGACGGCGTCGATGGTGCCGGAGCCGAGCGCGCTCATCGCCTCGTTGATGTTGGCGAAGGACTGCTCGACGCAGCCGGTGTTCGCGTTGGAGAGGGCACGCTCCGAGACCGAGCCGGGCTGCACGCCGACGGTCTTGCCCTTGAGGTCGGTGGCCGTGAGCTCGCCCTGCTTCCCGCGGGCAAAGAGGCCGATCGCGCTTTCGGCGTAATCGCCGACGACGGTCGCGTTCGTGGCGGAGCCGGCGTCGGCGGTCGAGGCGCCCACCACGATGTCGCAGTCGGTCCCCAGCGACGCCGTCGCCGAGGAGACCGCCTTAAAGGTGACGGGCAGGCCGACGTGGTCGCCCAGGGCGTACGCGAACTCGACGTCGATGCCGGCGCGGGAGCCGTCGTCCTTCGTGCAGATCAGGGGCGCGGTGTTCGTGGGGAGCACGCCGACCGTGAGCGTCCCCGGCGATACGAGCTCCGCGGAGTCGACGCCGCAATCGCGCTCGTCGCGGATGGCGGACTCGGCGTCGGCCACGGAGGTCGTCACGATGCCGACGCCCTTGAGGAAGCCGAGGTCGATGTCCGGGAGGGTGACGGGTCCGACCGTGCAGCCCGCGAGGGCCGCGCAGGCGAGGCCGGCGGCGGCGATGCCGAGGGTCTTGTTCTTGAGGTTGCGCTTCATATTCGAGGATCCCGTCTCTCTCCCTTATTCTTCAGTTCGTCGCCTTGCCCAGCTGACCTGGTCTTTGACCCCACACTCGCGCACCGGGGCCTTCGCTTCGGGGGCCGCGGCCCCCTCCACTTGCAACCCTCTCGCCCGCGAGGCCGGATGCCTCATAGGTATGACGGGCGGTGCGACTTACTTCTAGGACGAACCATGATCGCGCCGCGCGCACGCGGTCGCTTACGTGGACCCCTTCGGCCTCGTCTACCTTGGGCTAGGGGCGCTGACGCCCCGCAACCACAGACCTGAGCAAGACAGGGTGATTATAACCGCTGGTAAGCGATGCGCGGCTTTGGGGCGCGATCTTTTGCGCGGGGGCACAGGGAATCCGCGGCGAGCGGTCGAGGGGCGGGGGCGGTCACGGCCCGGGGCGCTCCCGCGCGACGGCGCTACCACACGCGGATGAGCGAGCAGGCGGTGACCTCGGCCGCCCCGCGGCGCAGGAGGGCGCGCGTGGCCTCGCGGATAGAGGCGCCCGTGGTCACCACGTCGTCGACGAGCAGCAGCCGCAGGCCGGACACGTCCTCGACCGCGCTCATCGTGCCGCGCAGGTTCTCCGCTCGGCCGGTGCGGCCGAGGTCGCGCTGATCGGAGGCGGCCCTTCTTGCCAGCGCATCGGCCAAGGGCAGGCCGAGCATGCCCGCAAGCTTCCGGGCGGTGAGCTCCATGTGGTCGTAGCCGCGCCGGGCGTACGCCTCCGCCGTGGCGGGGACGAAGCAGACGGCGTCGGTGGCCGGGGCGTCGAAGCGGGGCCGGCCGTCGCGGGCGGGCCAGAACGACGCCTCCTCGAGCGCGCAGAGCATCGCCGCCGCGTTCACCGGCGCGAGGCGCAGCTCGTGGTAGTCCTTGAGGCAGGTGGCCATGCGGGGCGCCGCGCCCGTGAAGCCGAGGGCGGCGATGGTCGCGCGCGGCTCCCAGTCGCCCTCGCAGCCCGTGCAGGTCACGTCGCCGAACGCAGCGCCGCACACGGGGCAGGCGCGCCGCTGCTCGATCCAGGGAAGGTCGGCTCGGCACTCGTCGCACAAAAGCTCGCCGGGCATCTCGCAGCCGACGCAGCGGGTCGGGTAGAGGAGCTCGAGCGCCGCGTCGGCGGCCTTGTGCGCGAAGCGGCGCATGCCCATCTTGCCCTCCCCTTCCCAGCTCGCTGTGGCCGGCCGTCTGAAGCGTGCGCGAGGCGGCCGCCGGCTACCGCTCGCCGTCCGGCAGGCCGAAGAGCTCGCAGGCGTTGCGCCACAGGTCTCGGTAAGTGGCAGCGGCCGGCGCGGAGCCTGCCTCGGCGCGGACCTTGGCCACGAGCGCCGCGGTGAAGGCGACCATCGCCGGCTCGCACTCCTCGCCGCGCAGGGGCACGGGCGCCATGTAGGGGCAGTCGGTCTCCGTGATGACGCAGCGCGACGGCGTGAGGGCGAGCGCGTCGCGGATCTCCTGCGAGCGCGAGAAGGTCGCCGCGCCGCCGTAGGCGATGTGGCAACCGAGCTGCTTGAAGTCCTCCATCACGTGCACGTTCGAGGTGAAGCAGTGCAGGTCGCAGCCAGCCTCGGGGACGCCCTCCTCGGTGAGGATGCGGACGGCCAGGCGGTGCGCCGTGCAGCCCGCGTCGCCCGCGGCGTCGCGGATGTGGAGCTCGGCGGGCAGGTTGAGCTCGTGCGCGAGGCGCAGCTGGCGGCGGAAGGCGACCTCCTGGGTGCGCTCGTCGACCTCGTTGTAGGGGCCGAAGTCGAGGCCGATCTCGCCCACGCCGACGGCGCGGCCGGAGGCGAGGAGCTCGCGCGTGAGCGCCTCGGCCGCGTCGTCGTACTCCCCCGCTCCGTAGGGATGCGCCCCGGCGACGATTCTGACGTTGTCGAGAAGCTCGGGCACGTCCCAACCCTCGAACTCGGGAGGTCGGAAACCGTGCGCCGCCGCCTCCTCGAGGCACATCCGCGCGATGGCCACGTGGGAATCAAGGAAATCGAGGAACTCGGCGGCGCTTTCCCACTTGCGTGGGAACTCGTCCACGGGGTCCACGGGCACGATGAGCAGGCGCACGCCCACGAGCGCCGCACGGGCGAGGGCGAGCGCGGGGTCATGGAGCTTTAGGCTTCCCAAGTGGCCGTGGGTGTCGGCGAGCGGGGCGAGCGGCGCCGGCACGGGGCAGGCGCGGCCGCGCGAGTCGTGGAAGAGCTCGCCGTCCGCGAGGGTCTTGCTGTCGAGGACCTTGAGCTCGGGCATGGTTCCTTCTCTCTGATCGAGCATCAAAAGTACAATGATAAAAAGGGACAGTCCCTTTTTATCATCAAAGATTAAATGACGAAAAGGGACTGTCCCTTTTCGTCATTTAAGGGCGGCGGCGAGGGCGACGAAGTCGGCGGTTGAGAGGGTCTCGGCGCGGGCGGTCGGCGCGATGCCGCAGGAGGCGAAGGCCTCGTCGAGGGCGTCCTTGGCGAAGCCGTTGCTGCTCATCGAGTTGCGGATGGTCTTGCGGCGCTGCGCGAAGGCTGCGTCGATCGCGGCCGCCACGTCCTCGGGCAAGAGGCCCGCCGGCAACGGAGCCTCCGCGCGCTCGATGCGCACGACCGCGGAGTCCACGTGCGGCGCGGGCATGAAGCAGCGCGGCGGGACCTCGGAGCGGCCCGTCACGTGCCCGTAGAGCCCGAGCTTGGCGGTATAGCCGCCGTAGGTCTTGTTTCCGGGAACGGCCGAGATGCGGTCGGCGACCTCCTTCTGCACCATGACGACGGCGCGCTCGAGCGCGGGCATCGTCTGGAAGAACTGCAAGATGATGGTCGCGGCCACGTTGTAGGGCAGGTTCGCGACGAAGACCGTCGGAGCCTCCCCGCTCGCCTCGGCGATGCGCTCGGGAGCGACCTTGAGCGCGTCGCCCATGATGAAGGCGAAGTTCGGGTGCTCGACCGAGTGCGACCAGAGCACCTGCTCGAGCTCCGGGTCGGCCTCGATGGACGTCACCTGGGCGGCCTCCTGAAGGAGCGCCAGCGTGAGCGTGCCGATGCCGGGGCCGACCTCGAGCACGTGCTCGTCCTCGCGGATCCCCGCGAGCTCGCAGATGCGCTCGATCACGTGGTTGTCGATGAGGAAATTCTGGCCCAGGCGATGCTTGGTCGCCAGGCCGAACGCCTCGAGCAGGTCGCGCGTGGCTGTGGCCGACGCGAGCGGGGAGGTGGTCATCGGACTTCTTTCCTATTTCTTCTCGGACGCGAGGCGCGGGAAGAGCGCGTCGCCCTTGGTCACGGGCACGCCGCCCGCCAGGCCTCCCCACTCGCACACGGCCGCAAGGTCGTCGGTCGCGGCCTCGTCGGCGAGCGACATGCGGCGCAGGACCTCGGCCGAGGTCTGGGGCATGAAGGGCTCGAGCAGGTGCGCGGCGATGCGGATGGACTCGAGGAGGTTGACGATGATGTCGGAGAGCTCCTCGGCGCGCGCCGGGTCCTTGGCCACGGCCCACGGCGCGGAGTCCTCGATGTAGTGGTTGGCGGCGTGGACGAGCTCCATGACGACGTCCTTGGCGCCCACATAGTCCATGCGGTCCATGTGCTCGGCGTAGCGGGCCTCGATGCCCTCCGCGATGTCGCGCAGCGGGTTCTGCTTGGCGGCCCAGCCGTCAGCGAGCTCGGGGGTCTTGCCGTCGAAGTACTTGGCGCTCATGTTGAGCGAGCGGGAGACGAGGTTGCCCCAGCTGTTGGCCAGGTCGGCGTTGTAGACCTGCTCCATGCGCTCGAAGGAGATGGCGGAGTCCTCGCCGTGGGCCACGTCGGTCATGAAGTAGTAGCGGTAGCCCTCGACGCCCAGCAGGTCGACGACGTCCTGCGGCGCGATGGCGTTGCCACGGGACTTGGACATCTTCTCTGCCTTGCCGGTCTCGGCGTTGCGTACGGTGAGGAAGCCGTGGGCAAAGACGTGCTCGGGCAGCGCCTCGCCGATGGCCATGAGCATGGCCGGCCAGATCACGCAGTGGAAGCGGATGATGTCCTTGCCGACCACGTGATACTGCGCGGGCCAGCGGAAGGCGAGCTCGGCGCGGGCCTCGGGCGTGTCGACGCCGTAGCCCACGGCGGTCATGTAGTTGAGAAGGGCGTCGAACCACACGTAGGTCACGTGGCCGTCGTCGAAGGGCACGGGGATGCCCCAGTCAAAGCTCGTGCGGCTCACGGAAAGGTCGTTAAGACCGCCCTCGACAAAGCTACGTACCTCGTTCATGCGGAACGCAGGCTCGACAAAGTCGGGGTGCTCGTCATAGAGCTTGAGCAGCTTGTCCTGGAAGGCGGAAAGCTTAAAGAAGTAGGACTCCTCCTGCACGCGCTCAAGCGGACGGTGGCAGTCGGGGCACAGGTGCTGGCCGACGCTGCCGTACTCCTCGTCGCCCTTCTGGACCTGCGTATCAGTGAAGTAGGTCTCGTCAGGCACGCAATACCAGCCGTCGTAGCTGCCCTTATACAGGTAGCCGGACTCCTTCATGCGCTCCCAGAGGTACTGGACCGCGTGGTTCTGGCGCGGCTCGGTGGTGCGGATGAAGTCGTCGTTGGAGATCTCGAGCTCGCGCCAGAGGTCCTGGAAGAGGGGCGCCTGGGAGTCGCACCACGCCTGCGGGGTGTCGAAGCCGTGGGCAGCGGCGGCCTCGGCGACCTTCTCGCCGTGCTCGTCCATGCCGGTCAGGAACTTGACGTTATAGCCGGCGGAGCGGCGATAGCGAGCCTGAACGTCGGCGATGATGGTGGAATAAGCCGTGCCCAGGTGCGGATCGGCGTTGACGTAGTAGATGGGCGTCGTGATAAAGAACGAAGGCTTGCTTTGATCCATGGGGTTTGTCCTCCAGAAAAACGTTGCATACAGGGGATGATTCTAGCGCAAGGGCTGGATATCCTCCATCTATTGCATATCGAGCACCATGGCATAGACATCGCGCTTGCGGCGCGAATACTTCTGAGACAGGCGCTTGGCCACCGCAGAGGCGGGCTCCCCCTCCTCGAGCGCGGCGCGGATATCCTCGCACAGGGCCTCGTCGGGATCCGCTGCCGCGGCGCCAACCGGCACGATACCGGCCTCCTCATCCTCGCTCGGCGGCGCGATGACCAGCGCAATCTCGCCCTTTACCTCGCCGCGAGCACGCAGCTCCTCGGCGAGTTGGGCAGCGGGCCCGCGCAAGACCTCCTCGTGCAGCTTGGTGAGTTCGCGGCAGACGGCAACCTCACGCTGGGGAAAGACCTCCGCCACGGCCTCGAGCGTCGCCACGATGCGATGTGGAGACTCATAGAAGATGAGCGCGCCGGGCACTACGGCAAGGCGCTGCAAACGGCGCACGCGGTCGCCGTGCTTTCGGCCCAAAAAGCCCTCGAAGAAAAAATGCTCGCAGGGAATGCCGGACGAAACGAGCGCCGTGACGCAAGCAGAGGGCCCGGGAATAACTTCTACGGGCACATCGGCCTCACGCGCTGCCTCGACCAGCGCCTGGCCGGGATCGGACACACTCGGCATGCCGGCGTCCGAGGCAAAGGCGAGGGTCTCCCCCGCCAGCAGACGGTCGACCAGGCCGGCGGCGCGGCTGGCGATCACATTCTCGTCGCAACGGACAAGCGGCTTGGAAATGCCCAGGTGCATCAGCAGCTTTGACGTCACACGCGTGTCTTCGCAGCAGATGGCATCGGCGGCGGCAAACGCCTCGCCAACGCGCGGGGACAGGTCGCCCAGGTTGCCGATGGGCGTGCCGACCACATAGAGTTTGCCCGTATGGGCGCTGTTTTGCGTCATATCAACCTATTCAATCATGCCGCGCTCGAGCGTACCGAGCGCCGCGCGGGCGTCCCATGCTGCAATGCGCTTCTCGGTCTTCCACGTTTGGAAGAACCAACCGGCAGCCGGCGCAAACGAAGCCAGCTGGTTGGCGATAAACACACGCTCGTAGGCATTGCGTCCCTCGGGCGTAACCGACGAGTTGGCAAAGATCGCCGCGCCCGACCATTCGCCCACCAGCACGGGGAACCCAGTCGAGATCGCTTCTTTAAGCTCGCGCTTGTTACGCGAAATCGCCGTCGTCAGCCCGCGGGGGCTCGTGATGTCGAGCGCATACTCGTCGCGGTAATGGTACAGGTGAAGGTCCATGTAGACGTTCTTATACTTGGCGCCGCGCATAAAATGCTTCCATTCGCTGGGATGCCCCGACGACGAGAAGACGACGATCTTATCCTCGGGCATATACGAACGGACGAGCTCATAGGCGTCGCGATAGAAGTTGCGCAGGTAGTGCGCCGGAATGCCATCCGTCATGGTGAAGAGGCTCTTGCGGACACTCATCTGCGGCGTATCCAGCAGCTCAATGCCCAGCAGGCTCTCGGCCTCGCCGTAGCGATCGGCCAAGCGCTCGAGCACGTCGAGTGCGACATGACGGCCGTTGGTGGACGAATGCCACTCGGCAACAGCCTCCGGCGTGGTGGGCGAATCGTTGGAATCGCCCTGGCCACCGGGCACAGTTGCCAAATCGAGCAGCACGCGGATGTCGTACTTGGCGGCCCACTCAATTGCACGGTCGATGTAGTCGACAACCGAGATGTAGGACGCATCGGACTCCTGCGAGCCAAAGGCATACCAGGGCGCCGGCAGACGCACGGCATTGAGACCGATCTGCGCCATGCGGCAAAAATCGTCCTCACTCACAAACGTCTCGTAATGACGGCGCATGCGCTCGTTATAGGCGGCGGTGCCCATGGCCTCCTGCAGCTCGGCCGCATTGGATGCACCGGTCGCCGCGTATAGCGACGGGGTCACCCAAGGCTCGGGAATAAACCAGCCAGAGAGATTAACGCCGAGTATCCTCTCCATCACTGCCCCCTTCGGATCGTGCAGGCTGAGCCTGCATCGTATTGCATAGGAAAAGTATCGTTTTGAGTATACCCGCGCGTGCGGACAGACGACCGAACGGTCTGTAAAGTGGCGCAAAAGCGGAAGGAATGTCTGGGCGGGCCCGAGATGTGCACGCACGTCGGAAGTAAGCGCCGGAAAGCGCATCCCACTCTGAAGCCAAATTCCGGGACGCAATTTCCGCAGAGCCCTCGATAAAAGAAAAGGACCCCTTTGCAGAGGTCCTAGTCAATTCAAGGTGGCGGGGAAGGGAATCGCGTCCGCGCGCTGCGCGGACGGACCGCTGCGGCGCTTACGCGCCTTGCGAGCTGCGCTGGCAAACGCGGCTTATAGGACAAAATGTGTGTCCCGATAGAACATCCGTTTCCATCCATTAATCCAGCCAGAACGGGTACGGGCCCCTGTGGTGGAGGTCCTCCCACACTGCCCTGTCGCCCCACTCCGGCCCTCCGTCCTCGCGCGACGGCGAGGCGGAGTAGACGCTGAACAGGAAGTCGATGTCCGCGTCGGTCGGCATCGTGGCGAGCTTCTCGCGCGCCGTCCTCGCGTCCCCCGAGTGCGCGTGGCACCACCAGAACACCGCCTTCACGCGCTTGACCGACGTCAGCCCCCGGTGGTTGCGCAGGACGGCCCTCAGCTGCGAGTTCACCCCTCCCTCGATCATGTTGTTGGTCGACGGCAGCGGGCCGGCCTTGGCCAGGGCGGGGTCGAGGTAGGTGAACAGCGTCCCCGCCGACACCAGCGACGACAGCGACGAGCGCGCCCGCCTCAGCCTCTCGTGGGTGTAGACCCTCCTGCCGTCCACCACGGTCCTGTCCTCCAGGAAGTCGGCCCAGAACCCGCACCAGTCGAGGTAGCGCTCGACCCAGAGCTCGGCCTGGTGCAGCGTCTCGATGCCCATGAGGTCGCGCGCGATGAGGTAGAGCTCGCGCCCCGCCTGGAGCTTCGGCCGCGTCGTCGTGTAGCGCTTGACCTGCGAGAAGGCGTGGAAGGTGCACCTCTGGACCCTGGTGCGCGGCCAGGTCTCGCGCACGGCCTTGGCGAACCCGCTCCCGCCGTCGGTGACGACCACCTCGGGCGCCGGGATCGGCGACATGAGGGCCGACCACGCCCTCGAGTTCTCGGACCTGGCCATGTACCAGGAGACCGCCCTCTCGCCGCTGCAGCATATGAGCACCACGAGGTCGCGCGCGACCCAGATCCCGTCGACGTAGAGCACGCGGTGCAGCTCGCCGTCGGTGACGGGCATGGGCCAGACCCCCCAGAACTCGGCCGTCCTGCGCCTGAAGGACCGTCCGCCGCCCGGCATCGCCGCCTGGGAGTCCTTGGAGAGGAGCCACCCGAGGAACTCGTCCAGCCTCGTCGCCGTGTCGTCGTACCTCACCGTCGTCGACGCGCCGCAGGCCGTGCACCTCCACCGCTGGGACCCCGATGAGGTCCTGCCGTTGCGCTTGGTCCGACCGCCGCAGTAGGGGCAATAAACGGCCTTCATGGGCACCTCTTCCGAAAGGATATTTAACGGTTCCGGAAAAGGTTATCTACCTGCGGGAACGATAGGCAACCGGACACACATTCTGTCCGAGCGGTTAAAAGCGGGCACGGAATTTAAACGGCTGAAAAAGGGGCATCGACCTGCGCCGATGCCCCCAACGTGGACACACATTTTGTCCTATAAGCCCGAATCCATGCGGTGTTGCCATAAAAGAAAAGCCCCCGTTGCCGGAGGCTTTAAGTTCGATTGGTGCGGCGTATAGGATTCCGCGCATCCGCTTCG
>OLXQ01000218.1_pt1 | contig 11475 bp, 10 predicted proteins | sample 1673371 | NCBI WGS metagenome assembly OLXQ01 (sample SAMEA103958109, study PRJEB25191) | human gut metagenome | biome: human-associated habitat [ENVO:00009003]; feature: intestine environment [ENVO:2100002]; material: feces | place: Germany | collected 2013/2015
GCTCCCCGTCCGTCCGGCTGCCTGACGGGCAGCGGAGGCGAACCCCGTACCTCCGCCGCCCATTCCCTCCAGCTGCCCCAATGCCAGGTTCAGCTGCTGCGCCATCTGCAGAAGATACGCATACTGCTGCGTCACCTGCTCCTGCAAACTGCCCTCCGGCGCTGCGGGCATAGCCAACACGCTCACGGCCCATCACTTCCCTTCTCATACACCGCCGACGCGCTGTAAAGCCGGCAGCCTCCGCTGCCCGCCAGCTTCAACCGCAGATGGCCGCAGCGCCGCGGCCTTACCTGCATCACATAGCCGCCCGCGCGCCCGTCCCCGGTTACGCCGCCCGCCTTTTCCCAGCTGCTGCCGCCGTCATAGCACACATACGCCGTCGCCGACGCGCCGCTCGCCAGCTCCAGCCGCAGCTGCAAGCGCTCCAGATACTTATGCTCCGGCGTATACAGGCCCAGATCTCCCGTCTCCGCGCTCCAGTCCACCTGCGCCTCCTTCGTGCCGTACGTCCCGCTGGTATCCAGCAGCGTTCCGTCCCGGCACAGCAGCATCATCGCCCCGCCGTATCGCGACAGCGCCACCATCTCCTTGTCATCCTCCCTGTGCCACAGCTTCCGCGCCGTGTCGTACACCAGCAGCTCCCACGCCCCGGCGCTGCTGCGTGCCGCCAGCCAGTATCTGCCGCTCTCTCCGCCGCCGACGCCGCCCGCATACCGCTTCTCGCCCAGCTGCCGGGACACGCACACCGGCACGCTGCCGTCAAAGGCGTACACGCCGTCCATTCCCAAATAATACACCACGCCGTCCGCCACGGCCACCGTGCCGCCCGCGCCCTTCTTCACACCGTTGCACGCCATGGTCACGATCTGATGTCCACCGCCGGCGGCAGGATACACCCGTTCCATGCAGTTCTCCTTGAAGAACACCACGCCGCCCTGACACGCTGCCGCGCCGGTAAACGGCCCGTCCGAGCCTCTGGCCGCCGCATAGCTGTCGGTGCTCAGCCCCGCGAAGCTGTTCCAGTTCCGGAAGTCCCCCAGCTTGCAGGCGTAGATCTCGTTCACCGCCTCGCCGCCCACGATGCCGTACTTACAGCCCCACAGGCGGTTTCCCTGCTCCACCACAAAGTCCATGTCCGGCACGGTCCGCATCACCGTCACCACGGCGGTCTGGCTGCCCAGCGTCCGGCACAGCGCCGGCACAACGATCCAGTTGTCGCCCACCGCCTGCAATACGTGCAGCCCGTTCAGCTCCGACGATCCGCATCCGGACAGCGTCACGCCGTCCCCGGTGGAAAACCCCGTGCCGATGTTGGCCGCGCTGATCCTGGTGCATACCCCCTCCAGCTCCAGCCACGCGCTGCCGTCATACCGCCGCATCACGCACTCCGGCCTGCTGGTGTCCAGCCACAGATCCCCCGTCTCCGGCTCACCCGGCGCATACGTCCGCACCGTATAGTCCCCCAGTGCCGCGCCGTCCCTGTCGCACAGGGTGAACGTCACCTCGCCGCTGGTCTGTCTTGTGTTCTCAAGACTTCCCCAGTCGGAGAAATCCCGCGTGTTGATATACACCTTGTCCGGCCATATCAGCAGATACGCGCCCATGTTCACCAGCCGCTTGTCCCCGTCTGTAAGCACCGGCTCGGTCTGCGCCCCGTTGATATACAGCGCCGTGCCGTCCACCCACACCAGCGCCTCCCGGCCCAAAAAGCCGTGAGGCTTGGTCAGCGATGCCATCACGCTGCGTTTGGGCCGCACCTCCAGCGCCGGATAGCCGCCGCTCCACAGATTCTTCATGTCCCACATACAGCCCGCGCCGCTGCCGGGCCGCCGATCCAATCCCGGGAACTGATCCACCGCCAGCCGCTGGCGGCTCTGCGCCTTCAGCTTCGGAAAAAACATCCCTCCGCACCTCCTAACACAGCCGCAGTGCCTTCGCCCGCCCCTCCGGCGTCTCCCTGCGGCAGCAGTAGTCCCTGTATGTGAGAAACCCGTTGTTCCACAGGCTCACCGCGTTGTTGTACCGCGCCGTTTCGCCGTTGGCGTAGTGTACCTGCGCCTCCACATAGTACCGATACATCTCGTCATAGGGTGTCTCCGCCGTCAGCTCCGTCTCCTTCGCCACCTCCGGCAGCGCGCCGTCCGCGCCCCGCAGCTCCCGCAGCACGAACCCCTCCGCCTGGCCCAACCACCGCAGCTTTTCCGCCTCGGTGTACCCATTGGGCAGCAGCGTGTCCACCCGGGCCAGCACCTCCTTGGCCTTCACCTTCGCCATCCCGGCCACCTCAGGAAGCTCGCTCGTCCACGTAGCGCCGTGCCGTCTCCGCCATCATGCGGCCATTCTCCAGCACCTCCGCCACATACTCCGGCACGCTGACCTCCACGCCCCGCATGATCTTCCAGCTCCGCCCGTTGACGGACACGATCACGAAGTTCTCCTCGTTCTTTCTGCCACGCGGCAGCAGGATCTTCACCATTTTCTCCTTCATAGCACCCTTCTCCTTTCGTATCGTCCGTTATCCCAAATTCCTGTCATTCCGAGGCGCGAAGCGCCGTGGGAATCCGTATTCTCAAAACTGCAGATCCGCCCAAACCGCAAAAGCCCCTTATTTTGGGAACGTATTGCCGCACCGGCGTGACCACTGGCTCACAATGGCAGACTATTTGACCGTCCGGGCACTCCCCACAGGGGGAGCGCCCGGGCCTGTCCTCAGTTGGCCTTGTCCTCGCCGGAGTAGCTGGAGCCGCACTCCACGCGCACCATGTACTCGTCATACAGGATAGCCGCGGCGTGTACGCCCTTCCAGCCCACGCTGGAGCGCTGATCCAGCGGGTCAGCCGTGCCGGAGCTGCCGCGGGGCTTCACGATGACCTCCGTGCCCTCGCTTAGATCCACCACGCCGTAAGCGCCCTTACCGATGAACAGACAGCCGTACACGGCACAGCCGTCCTTGCCGCCCTCGGCAGGCTGGATCACCGCGTTGTCCGACACGGTGACACTGGTGCTCACCACCATCTTGCTGGCGGTGTTGCTCACCACCTTGACGCGGTTGGTGCCGATTTTCACATAGCGGCCCGCCAGCGCACCGGCGGCCACCGTGCCGCCGTCAAAGGCCACCTCCGTGTCGTCCACCACCGCGCCGTTCACCAGCAGCGTGCGGCTGTTCTGCGCCAGATCCGTACCGCGGTAGATCTTGGCCTCCGTGGTCTCCACAAAGCGCACGCCGTGCAGCTCGCCGATCTCGCCGGAGAACAGCTCCGTAGCGGCGGCATACTGGTGTGCGGCGATCCACGCCTCGTCCTGGCGCAGGTCAAAGGCCACGCTGGGGTGGATGATGCACACGTACTTGCCGTCAAAGGTAGGCGCGTTCATCTTCTTCAGCTGGGTGGCGGCCTTGGCCACCAGCTCGCTGGTCATCTTGCAGCTGCTGTCCAGCTCGGCGCGGCTTGTCACCTCGGTCTTTGCGCCGTTTGCGCCCAGCTTGGGCGCATAGATGACCTGGTTGCCCTGCTGGATCTCGTTGCGCGTCACCGTGTCCAGCGTCAGGCCCATGTTCGCGCCGTGACGGTCGGTGATCTCCAGCACCACGTCGTCGATAGCCGTCAGATCCAGCATATCGGACACGGTGGTGTAGTCGCCGTACTGCGCCAGCTCCTTGGTGATGTAGCTGACGGAGATGCCGCTGCCGTCGGGGGTCACGCCCTCGGTCAGCGGTGTCAGCGCCTTGTCGAACGCGCCGAACTTACGCCACTCCACGGTCTTGCCGCCGCCGGTGGGCAAGCCCTTCGTAGCCGCGAACTGGTTGTGTACCAGCTGGGGCTTGGCGTTCTCCAGCAGCTCCATGCCGTAGTAGGTCTTCATCTCCGCGCTCAGGCCTGCCGTGGTCTGGGTGTTCTCCGCAAACATCTGCAAATTCATCTCCATGTTTTCTCTCCCTTTCTAAAATCTGATCTTTTCTCCATCCTGTACTCTCTTCCGTATCGCCGCCAGCTCCGCACCGCTGAGCCCCCTCGGGTCCCAGCGGCTGACGCTCCTGCGCCGTCCGCCGTTCTCCGCCACGCGGCTGCCGCCGCTGGCGATGGCCTGAGCCATCTGCCGCCGTGTCCGCGCCACCGCAAAGTCCATCGCCCTGCGTAGCTGCTCCTCCTCCCGCTGCCGCTGCACCGCCGCCTGTACCACGGCGGCCCGCTGCCGCAGCTCCGCGTCCTGCCGCAGCCGCATATTCTCCTGCCTCAGATTCCGCAGCCGCCCGTCCAGTATCCTCTGCACCCTTGCGTCAAACGCCTCCTTGTATCTGCCCCTGATCAGCGTCTCGAAATCCTCCGCACCCTGCTCCCCGGCGTCGGGAGCGCTCTCCTCGCCCGTCTCCTCGGCAAATAGCTGCCAGTCCTTCCAAAGCTGTCTCATGCCAACTCCTTCCCGTGGTAGGTCACGACCCCATTTTCACGCACTGTGGATACCGCTCCGCCAGCATGGCCAGCCCCCGGCATACCAGCCCGAAGTCCCCGGCGCAGTCCCCCCTGCCCGTCACCTCGGCGTACCCCTTTCGGATGTCCAGCCCCGCCAGCCTTCCCGTTTCCGCCAGCGTCTCCGCCAATGCGTACACCAGCGCGGACGCAGCCGCGCATACGATGTCCTGTCCCGCCGGTCCATACCCGGCGTGCCCCTGTACCACCAGGCGCTTCCCACCTGCCTGTACCTCGATCATCTGGGCCGCACCGCCTGCTGTGTCTTGGCCCGCTGCCGCTCCACCGCGCTGCTTTTCCGCGCCGTTACCTTCCCGGTATCGCCCGCGGCCTCGTCGTCCGCCAGCTCCCGCTCCAGTGCCTCCGCCAAACGGCTGCCCTGCACCTTGTCCAGCATGGCCACCGTCTTTCGCAGCGCCTCCGTCAGCCACGCCCTCTGCTTCGCGTCCTTCTGTCCCTCCCGGATGACCTCCGTCAGCGCATCCTTGTTCTTGAACTCCATCAGCTCCAAGCATCGCAGCGCCTGCTCCGCCATATCGCTGCGGAAAAAGCCCATCTGGAACAGCTGCAAGGCCAGCTGATTGTACTCCATGGTCTTGTACGGTGTCTCGTTCTGTGCCGACACCTCCAGATCGAACTCCGGCACGCGGTAGCCGCCCATCAGCAGCGCCCTGGGCTTGAGACTGCGGTTGTCGAAATCGGCGAACTCCACGCCCTTCTTTCCCAGCAGCCGGAACTGCCGGGGCATATCGTAGAACTGCCGCACCAGCTCGATGCACAGCGTCAGCACCTCGGCGAACGCCTCATACCCGTCGTCGATCATGTTCCGGGACAGCTTGCCGCCTGCCTCCTGCAAGGCCGCGATGGCCGTGGCCGCCGTCACGCCGCCCGCCGTACCGCCGCTCATCACGTCCCGGTTGCCCGCCGTCTCCTTCATCTCCGCGATCTTGTTCTGCAACACCGCCACATACACGCTGTCCAGCGCAGGCACGCGGATAGGCGCGATGGAATCCGCTCCCAAATTGCCGTTGGTGTGGACAAAGGGCCGTGTCCAGTCGGCGTACTCGTTCTCGTTCACCGCCCCGTCGGAGCGGATGAAAAATCTGGGCGTGGCCGATGCCAACGTGTTCTTCAGAATGGCCTGGTTCATCAGATCGATCTGCTTCTGCGCCGACTTGCACAGATCCACATACCCATACCCGCAGGGCGTCCCCTCCTCGGGAAACAGCGTGTCGAACACGAACGGGTACTTCCCGTGGTCGTACCAGCCCCGCGCCGCCATCTCCGGGTCATTCTCCGTGGCATACAGCACATTCTCCCCCACGAACTTGCAGTATTGCAGCACTCTGCGTCCCTGCTCCACCGTGTGATAGTACCAGTCCACCACCAGCGACTGCTCCGATGTGTCCACCTTGTCGTCGTACAGATACCGGCTCACCTGCCCGCCGCTGCGTCCCAGCTTGCCCGCCAGCTGCGGATACTGCTCCTCCAGCCGCCTGTTGGGTGTCAGTTCCGTGGAGAAGAAGTGCTCTGACTCCTGTATGCTCTGCACACCCGGCTCCCAAAACAGGTTCAGCACGTCCATGCTGCGGATGTCGATGTCCCCCAGCCCGTGCAGCTTTCCGCCGTCCCAAAACACGCCGTACACGGCGCACCCGGATTTCAGCTTGTTCCACCACGCCTGGGAATACGCCTTCTTGAACTTGTTGTTCTTCAGGATCACCGGCAGGATGCGGGTCAGCACCTCCGCCTCCTTCCGATCCCCCGGCTCTCTCGGCAGCACCGTGGGCTCGGGATAGCTGTCCATAGCGTCGGCGTGCTTGGCCAGAATGCAGTTCACCAGCCACCCGCTGGCGGGCCGCACATCCTGGGGATTGCCGCCCTCGCCGCCCTTCTCCATCTGCTCCCAGTGCCGCAGCTTCCAAAACTGCTCGTTGTCGATGATGCGCCTGTCCAGGTTCTGCTTTCCCAGCCGGTACTTCCGCAGCACCTCCGCCGCCTGCCGTACCTGCTCCGCGCCGATCCTCGGAGTCAGCACCTCCTGACCGCCCGTGACCTCCCTTTCCATCTCGACCCCTCCTTTTTCGTCGTTCTGTCCCTGTCCTCCCGCCCCGCCAAGGTTGCACGCCGCCGTGCAACCTAGAAAAAACTTTTTCACCGCCGCACGAACCCGTTCCAGCTCCCGGCCTCCGGTCTCCGCATATTCAGCGGGTCGTCCGCGATCTCCAGCGCCGCCTGCTTTCGCGGCGCGATAGGCCGCATCATGCAGAAATACCGGCTCTCGTCCGCCGCGTGATCCTCCTGCCCCGTGTCCACGTCCTCCGGCGTCACCCGGCTGTACTCCAGCAGCGGCACGGTGCGGATAAACGCCCGGCAGTTCTCGAACACATACAGCCCCGGATACCCCTCATCGTCGAACTGCATCCGATAGTGCAGCTGCATCCACCCGGCGATGCGCCGGTTGTCCCCCTTCACGAAGAATATCCTGTGCCGCAGCGCCGTCTCATAGATGCTCTCTCCCCGGCTGGCGTCCCAGATAGCCGGATCGGCCACGCCCTGTATCTGCCGTCCCCGCAGCAGCGGATGCTCCTCCTCTATGCGCCGTATCTCCCCGAACTGCCGCTCCGGCGTCCACAGCACACCCTCGTCCGGCGTGCCCGTGCAGCCGTACAGCTCCGCGATGCGGTACACGCACCCGTCGTGATCCACCGCCCACCAGCCGCAGGAGAACGGCTTGGCGTACCCGAAGTCGTAGCTTCGGTACACGTTCCACTCCCTCGGCACGTCAAAGGGCTTGATCACGTGGGTCCACCGCCTGTCCTCATAGTGGGCCGGGTCGTCTGTGAACTCCTGGAACACCTGCCCCGCCAGCACGTCCCACTTGCCCTCCAGCCACGCCGCCCGCAGCTTGGGCGGCAGCGCCTCCAGCTGCCTCACGTACTCCGGCTGGCTCTCCAGCAGCACCCGGTTGTCCGTCACCCTGGCCGGGATGAACGCATAGTCCTCCCCGTCCTCCCCCGGCTCATACCGCCGGTCGATGAACAGCCGCTTGATGTACCCGTGTCCCGGCCCGCCGGGGTTGCAGGTGTAGTACACCCGCTTGGGAAAATCGTTCACGCCGCGCACGCAGGCACTAAGCTGCCGCATCCACTGCTCCTTCAGCTGCGTGGCCTCATCGAAAAAGATCACGTCGTACTCCGCGCCCTGATACCGCTCCGCGTCCCGGTCGCACCCGCAGTACCCGAACTGCAAAACGCTGCCGTTGGCGAACACAAACCGCCTCTCGCTGTTTTTAAACTCCGCCACTCCCGCCAGCTCCCGCTGCAAAAAAACCAGATGGTTGGCCTCCAGCTCCGGCAAGCTCCGCCGCACCAGCAGCATCCGTATCCCCGGATACCGCACCGCCAGCAGCTTGGCCTTGCACCGCACCGCCCAGCTCTTCCCGCCGCCTCTCGCCCCGCCGAAGGCGATATACTTCTTCCTACACGCCAAAAACTCCCTCTGCCGCCCATTGGGCGACCCGATCTCCCATCTCATTTCTTTCCTCCCCTGCTTACCGATAATTTGTCCGTAAGGCGGTGTGACCTCACCCCGCCGTCCATTTTACCACCGCACCCCTTGTCCTTTCGTAGGGGGCGATGCCCACGCAGCGAAGCAAGTACCCTTGGGGTGCATCGCCCCGCATAGAAAACGCACACGCCTTGGCAGACGGTACGTAGGGGGCGATGCCCACATCGCCCCGCACGTAAAACGGACACATCATCGGTAGACGTGTGTAGGGGCGGGGTTCTACCCCGCCCGGTTTTTTACAATCCCTCCGTCACGGCCTTTGGCCGTGACACCTCAGCTACGCTTCGCCGCGCAACCCAGTGTGCGCACTGGGCCGCCTCGCAGAGGGAGGCGAGGGGATTCCGCGCCTGCGGGCGCGGGGACAGATTCCCACGCCAGTGACATCGGTCACTGGCTCGGAATGACACCGCATTTTATTTTCATAAATCCTATTGACACGGTAGGATTTATATGTTATCCTCTACTTACCTACCAAAAAGATATGTTAAAGGAGTGATCCTATGCAGGTCTATGCAGATAACGCCGCTACCACGCGGATGAGCGACAAGGCCGTGGCGGCCATGCTCCCCTATTTCCAAGCGTACTACGGCAACCCCTCCAGCCTGCACACCGTGGGCCAGCAGGCCGCCGAGGCGCTGGCCGATGCCCGGCAGCGGGTGGCCACGTGTCTGGGGTGCAGCTTCAAGGAGATCACGTTTACCTCCGGCGGCAGCGAGGCCGATAACCAGGCCATCATTTCCGCCGCCCGCATCGGGGCGCGGAAGGGCAAAAAGCACATCATCTCCACCGCGTTTGAGCACCACGCGGTGCTGCATACGCTGAAGAAGCTGGAAAAAGAGGGCTTCGAGGTGCAGCTGCTGGATGTCGGCCCGCTGGGCACGGTGACGGCCCAACAGGTGGCGGACGCCATCCGTGAGGACACCTGCCTTGTGACCATCATGTACGCCAACAACGAGATCGGCTCGATCATGCCCATCCCGGAGATCGGCGCGGTGTGCCATGAAAAGGGCGTGCTGTTCCACACCGACGCCGTGCAGGCGGCGGGCCACCTGCACATCGACGTGAAGGCGCAGAACATCGATATGCTGTCCCTGTCCGGCCACAAGTTCCACGGCCCGAAGGGCGTGGGCGTGCTGTACGCCCGGCAGGGCATCCCCCTGACCAATATCATCGAGGGCGGCGCGCAGGAGCGCGGCAAGCGGGCCGGCACGGAGAACATCCCCGGCATCATGGGTCTTGCGGCGGCGCTGGAGGAATCCTGCGGCCACATCGACGAGGCCATCCCCCGGCTGACGAAGCTGCGGGACAAGCTCATCAACGGCCTGTCCCAGATCCCCCACTCGGCGCTGAACGGCGACCCGGTACACCGTCTGCCCGGCAACGTGAACTTCTGCTTCGAGGGCATCGAGGGCGAGAGCTTGCTGCTGCTTTTGGACGCGGCGGGCATCTGCGCCTCCTCCGGCAGCGCCTGCACCAGCGGGTCGCTTGACCCCAGCCACGTGCTGCTGGCCATCGGACGGCCTCACGAGGTGGCCCACGGCTCGCTGCGGCTCAGTCTGTGCCACGACACCACGGAGGAGCAGGTGGACTACATTCTGGAGAAAGTCCCCGGCATCGTGGAATACCTGCGGAATATGTCCCCCATGTGGAAAGACCTGGAGAGCGGCAAGCGGAAATTTATTCTGTAAAGGAGCGTTGAATATGGCTTTATATACCGATACTGTGATGGATCACTTCATGCATCCCCGCAACGTGGGCGAGATCGCCGACGCGGACGGCGTGGGCGAGGTGGGCAACGCCAAGTGCGGCGACATCATGAAGATGTACCTGAAGATCAGGAACGACCGCATCGAGGACGTGAAGTTCGAGACGTTCGGCTGCGGCAGCGCCATCGCCTCCAGCTCCATGGCCACGGAGATGATCAAGGGCAAGACCATCGACGAGGCGCTGGCCCTGACCAACAAGGAGGTGGTGGAGGCGCTGGGCGGTCTGCCGCCGGTCAAGGTGCATTGCTCTCTGCTGGCCGAGCAGGCGGTTCATGCTGCGCTGTGGGATTATGCGCAGAAGAACCACATCACCATCGAGGGGCTCAAGCCGCCGGTCAACGACGTGGACGAGCTCGAGGAAGCACATAAGGACGAGGCGTAAGCGCCTATCGCGTTAAACAAAAAGAGGGTCGCTCCTTTCGGGGAAAGCGATCCTCTTTTGATTGGCCGAAAAATGCGTGAAAGCGCGCTCAGCCCGCCGCGCCTTCCGCCGGAAGCGCCGTTTCGACGGGGGATTCCGTTTCGGTAGGCGCTTCTGTTTCAGCGGGCGCTTCCGTCTCGACGGGGATATCCGGCGAGGCGGTCGGCTCGTCTGTAGGGATAGGCGTGTGCTCGGGCGAAGCCGTGTGCTCGGGCGAAGCCGTGTGCTCGGGTGAAGCCGTGGGTTCAAGCGTGGGCGTCACCGCGGGCGAAGGGGTGGCCATCGGCTCGACCGCGTCCACCGAGGAGGTGATCTCCGGCAGCGGCGTGATGGCCTTATTGTAGGCGAACGTGTTTTCGCCGTCCTGCAGCATGCAGTTGGCCACGCGCGTGTGCGCCACGCTGTCGCCGATGACCAGCAGCGACTGCCCCGGTTCGCCGGACTGCGCGCTTGCGTCGCCGCCGATGAGCATGCCGCTCAGGTTGACGGCGGATGCGCCTACCGCGTCCATCACGATCAGCGCGTTGCCGCCGTATTCGTCGCCGCTGCCGCCGCGAATCTCGCCGTTTACGCCGATGGAAACCGTGTCGCCGATGGAGACGACCTGCATGCCCGCGCCGCCTGCCGCGCCCCGGCCACCGCGAACGCTGCCCGCGACGGTGATGAAGGCGTTTCCGCTCAGGCCGAACAAGTTCAGCCCCGTGCCGCCCATCATCGCGTCGTTGCCGCCGCGAATGGTTCCGGCGAGCATCATCGTGCCATATTCGCTCAGCGGGGAAACCTCCATGCCGCTGCCGCCGCCTTCGCCGCCGCGAATGCTGCCCTCGACGCTGACATACAAATCGCCGCCGCGCTGGCTGACGGAAACGCCCGTCGCGCCCTTGCCGCCGGTGATTTCGCAATCCCCGTCGATCAGCAGCGTGCCGCCGCCGACCAGAGACAGGCCGCTTTGACCCGGTGCGCCCTCAACGCGGACGGTGCGCAGCTCGACGTTGGATATGCCGGAAATCGTCAGGGAATCCCGCAGCTCCACATCGGAGAGGATGACGGAGGAATCGCTGATGTGCAGCCGATGCAGAACAGCCTTGCCGTCGCCGGAGATTTGCAGCAGCGCGGGGGAGGAGATGGCCTCCTCCGTCGCGGTCATTTCGCCGGAGACGAGCAGAATGTCGCCGTCCTTCGCGCGGCGCACCATGTCCAGCAGCTCCTCGTAATTGAGCGCGGGGCCGAGCGTACCGGCGCTGGCCAGCGC
>OLXQ01000220.1_pt1 | contig 11467 bp, 9 predicted proteins | sample 1673371 | NCBI WGS metagenome assembly OLXQ01 (sample SAMEA103958109, study PRJEB25191) | human gut metagenome | biome: human-associated habitat [ENVO:00009003]; feature: intestine environment [ENVO:2100002]; material: feces | place: Germany | collected 2013/2015
GCGGATACGCTTACTATCATAGTGGTAATATCGAAGCAAAACCCCATAAAAACAGAACAATGGAAAATAAAGATACAAAAAATGCGTTTGTGCGCCAGGTGGCAGAACAGAAATACGAGTACGGATTCACCACCGACGTGCATACTGACATCATAGAGAAAGGACTCAACGAGGACATCGTAAGGCTTATCTCCAGCAAGAAGGGAGAGCCGGAATGGATGCTCGAATTCCGCCTCAAGGCGTTCCGCCACTGGCAGAAGATGGAGCAGCCGACATGGGGACACGTTCACTTGCCCGAAATCGACTATCAAGCCATTTCGTATTACGCTGACCCGCTGGCGAAGAAGCCCTCTGAAGAGAAGAAGGAGATAGACCCTGAGCTGATGAAGACCTTCGACAAGCTCGGTATTCCCCTGGAGGAACGCTTGGCGTTGAGCGGAGTGGCGGTGGACGCCATCATGGACTCCGTGTCCGTGAAGACCACCTTCAAGCAGCACCTCGCCGAGAAGGGCGTGATATTCTGCTCCATCGGTGATGCCATCAAGGACCATCCCGACCTCGTGAGGGAATACTTGGGAAGCGTGGTGCCTTATCAGGACAATTTCTTCGCTGCCCTTAACAGCGCCGTCTTCTCTGACGGCTCGTTCGTATACATTCCCAAGGGCGTGCGCTGCCCGATGGAGCTTAGCTCCTACTTCCGCATCAACGCACGCAACACGGGACAGTTTGAGCGTACGCTTATCATTGCCGACGACGATGCTTACGTCAGCTACCTGGAGGGTTGCACATCACCGATGCGCGACGAGAACCAGCTGCATGCTGCCATCGTGGAGATTGTCGTAAAGGACAACGCAGAGGTGAAATACTCTACCGTGCAGAACTGGTATCCGGGCGACGAGAAAGGAAAGGGCGGTGTGCTCAATCTCGTTACAAAGCGCGGCGACCTGCGCGGTGTCAACTCAAAGCTGTCGTGGACACAGGTGGAGACAGGATCAGCCATCACATGGAAATATCCGTCATGCGTTCTGCGCGGCGACGGATCGCAGGCTGAGTTCTATTCTGTTGCCGTCACCAACAACTATCAGGAGGCGGACACCGGCACGAAGATGATACACATGGGCAAGAACACCAAGTCGACAATCATATCGAAGGGTATCTCTGCCGGACACAGCCAGAACTCGTATCGCGGACTCGTCCGTGCCACAAGCAACGCCGACAACGCACGCAACTACTCGTCGTGCGACTCGCTCCTGCTCGGCTCGGAATGCGGCGCCCACACCTTCCCTTATATGGATATCCATAACGACACGGCTGTCGTGGAGCACGAGGCAACAACCTCAAAGATATCCGAGGACCAGCTTTTCTACTGCAACCAGCGTGGCATCCCCACCGAACAGGCTGTAGGACTTATCGTTAACGGATATGCCAAGGACGTGCTCAACAAGCTCCCGATGGAGTTCGCCGTAGAGGCGCAGAAGCTGCTGAGCGTGTCGCTTGAGGGAACGGTAGGATAATGAGAATTTTGAATTTTGAATTTATGAGTTTTAGGCTCGGTCTTCTTTCTGCGATAACGCTCTTTGCAGGTAACGCTGCAACGTTGTCCGCCGCCAATGACGAGGAGCCGTCGTCACGCCGTTGGGCTGTCATCGCCGGCATGAACCTCTCTTGTCCGACGACAGCCGTCAATGAGCAGTCTGGTCAGTATGCTGACAAGGCAGCCTCGTTCGGTTCGGCTGAGGGCAATGTGATGGTGGAGTATTATCTTCGTAATCCTCATTTCTCCGTCGTGGGCGGGTATAATGCAGAGACGATGGAATGGTACGGGAGCGACGTTGATGTCACGATGCACAACATAGCGCTCGGCGCACGTTATTATCCGCTCTCCACGGCTTGCGTCATACAGCCGTACGCCGCCATCATGACCTACACCAACGTAGGTCAGAGCAACGATAGGAGCACCATGAGCAGCACGGGAGGAGGCTACAGCTACGAGCGACGTTACGAGATAAGCTCTCCGCGTGTGAGCGTAGCCCCAACGGTAGGCTTCGACTGCTACATATTCTCCTCCTTAGCGTTGGAGTTGCAGTACGGCTTCCCGTTAGCCATCGACGGCAAGACCAATGTCAGCACCGCATACGGCGGACAGCAGACCGCATACCGCATGCGCTCAGACATGCACCGCCACAACATACAGATAGGCATGAAGGCGACGTTTCCCCTACGCTTCACCACAGAAGACGGCAACAGCCTCTTCCGCATGATCTATATGGCACTCGGCATATACGACCCTGACGACGATCCCAAACCGGAAACAAAGAAGGAACGCCGCAAGTCGAGCCTGAACAGGGTGCTCAATTCTTATTAATAGCAAGTTAGTTAGTAAATAGTCAAGTAGTTAGTAAATAGTATAGAAAGGCTTAAATAGGCCCCAAAAGGCTTAGTAAGGCCCAATAAGGTCCAAAGAGGCCCAGAAAAAACAACCAAGATATGTTAGAAGTTAAGAACCTCCACGCCACTATCGCTGGCAAGGAAATACTCCGAGGCATCAACCTCACAATCAAGGATGGCGAGATACACGCCATCATGGGACCTAACGGTTCAGGAAAGTCAACGCTCAGCGCCGTCCTCACAGGCAATCCTCTCTATGAGGTGACAGATGGCGAGGCATGGTTTAACGGCAAGAACCTCATCGAGATGAAGCCCGAGGACCGCGCCAACGAAGGTCTGTTCCTCTCATTCCAGTATCCCGTGGAGATACCGGGCGTGTCGATGACCAACTTCCTCAAGGCTGCTGTCAACGAGAAGCGTAAGTATCAGGGGCTGCCCGAGCTGAAGGCAGGCGAGTTCCTCAAGCTGATGAACGAGAAGCGCAAGATTGTGGAGCTCGACTCCAAGTTCACACGTCGCTCCGTAAACGAGGGATTCTCAGGCGGCGAGAAGAAGCGCAACGAGATATTCCAGATGGCTATGCTCGAACCGAAGCTCGCCATCCTCGACGAGACCGACTCAGGTCTGGACGTTGACGCCATGCGCATCGTGGCTGACGGCGTGAACAAGATGCACACAGCCGAGACCTCAGCCATCGTCATCACCCACTATGAGCGCCTCCTCGACATGATAAAGCCCGACGTAGTGCACGTGCTCTATAAGGGCCGCATCGTAAAGACCGCCGGACCTGAGCTGGCAAAGGAGATAGAGCAGAGAGGATACGACTGGATTAAGGCAGAAATAGGAGAAGAATAATGGCTTCAGAAAAACAATATACCGACCTCTACCGCGAGTGCCGCAATCAAATCTTCGCTCACAGCGCCGACGTCATGAACGCCGTGCGCGACGCTGCGTTTGCCGATTTCGAGCGCTTGGGATTCCCGACACGAAAGGTGGAGCGTTACAAATACACCTCCATGGACAAGCTCTTCGAGCCTGACTATGGACTTAATATCAACCGCATACAGGTGCCGGTAGACCCGTACAAGGCGTTCCGCTGCGACGTGCCGAACATGAGCACATCACTTTACTTCATCGTCAACGACGAGTTTCGCGCTGCCTTGCAGCCCAAGGAGAACCTTCCCGAAGGCATAACCGTGACATCGCTATCGGAATATGCCAAGGAGCATCCTGAGTTTGTGGCAGAACATTACGCCAAGCTGGCTAAGACCGATGAGGACGGCATCACCGCTCTCAACACAATGCTGGCACAGGACGGACTCCTCATTCACGTAGAGAAGAATGTGGTGGTGGACAGAACGGTGCAGATCATCAACATCCTCCGTTCCGACGTAGACCTCATGGTCAATCGTCGTGTGCTCATCGTGATGGAGCAGGGCGCCAACGCCAAGTTCCTCTTCTGCGACCATGCAGCCGACGACCACGCTTTCCTCGCTACGCAGGTGATAGAGGCGTATGTCGGACAGAACGCTTCGCTCGAACTCTACTGCATGGAGGAGACACACTACAAGAACACACGCGTGTCGAACGTGTATGTGGAGCAGCAGCGCGACTCACGATTCAATCATAATGTCATCACCCTGCACAACGGCGTAACACGCAACCGCCTCGACGTGCAGCTCAAGGGTGAGGGTGCCGAGTGCTGGTGCAACGGATGCGTCATTGCAGACAAGTCACAGCACGTAGACAACAACACGCTCATTGACCACCAGGTCAGCCACTGCACCAGTCATGAGCTTTATAAGTACGTGCTCGACGATAAGGCTACGGGCGCTTTCGCGGGTCGTGTGCTTGTGCGCCACGACGCTCAGAAGACCGTCTCAGAGGAGGTCAATCAGAACCTTTGCGCCACGAAGACAGCACGTATGTATACGCAGCCAATGCTTGAGATTTACGCCGATGACGTGAAGTGTTCGCATGGATCGACGGTAGGTCAGCTCAATGACGCCGCTCTCTTCTACATGCGTCAGCGTGGCATCAGTGAGAAGGAGGCAAAGCTCCTGCTTGAGTTTGCCTTCATCGGAGAGGTGATAGACAAGATCACCCTTGAGCCGCTGCGCGACCGCCTCCATCATCTCGTGGAGAAGCGCTTCCGCGGCGAACTGACAAAGTGTGAGGGTTGCAAGCTCTGCAAATAAATTGAAAATTGAGGATTGAGAGTTGAGAGTTATGATATGTAATGCAATCATAACTCTCAACTCCCAACTTTCAACTCTTAACTAATATACGCAAATGTACGATATAAATAAAGTCCGCGCCGACTTCCCGATTCTCTCGCGCACCGTATACGACCGTCCGCTTGTCTATCTTGACAACGCCGCCACCACGCAGAAACCGCTCTGCGTGCTCGATGCCATGCGCGACGAATATCTCAACGCCAATGCCAACGTGCATCGTGGCGTGCACTATCTCTCGCAGCGTGCCACCGACCTTCATGAGGCAGCACGCGAGACGGTGCGCCGCTTCATCAACGCGCCCAAGACGGAAGAGATAATCTTCACACGCGGCACGACGGAGAGCATCAATCTGGTGGTGTCGTCGTTCTGCGAGGCTTTTATGGGCGAAGGCGACGAGGTAATCATCTCTGCGATGGAGCACCACAGCAACATCGTGCCCTGGCAGCTCCAGGCTGCAAAGCGCGGCATCGCTCTGAAGGTAATCCCGATGGACGACAGCGGCAAGCTTGATATGGAGGCTTACGAGAAGCTCTTCTCTGAAAAGACGCGCATCGTCAGCGTAGCCCATGTCAGCAATACGCTCGGAACGGTAAATCCCGTGAAGGAAATCGTCCGCATTGCCCATGACCATGGCGTGCCCGTCCTCATAGACGGAGCACAGTCTACGCCCCACTTCGCTGTGGACGTGCAGGCTATGGACTGCGACTTCTTCGCCTTCTCAGGTCACAAGATATACGGTCCGACCGGCATCGGAGTGCTTTACGGCAAGGAGGAATGGCTTGATCGTATGCCGCCTTACCAGGGTGGAGGCGAGATGATAGAGAGCGTGAGCTTCGAGAAGACCACCTTCGAGAAGCTGCCGTTCAAGTTTGAGGCTGGCACGCCGGACTACGTGGCAACGCACGGACTCGCCGTAGCGCTCGACTACGTAACAGCTCTCGGCATGGACAACATCGCCAGTCACGAACATGAGCTTACCGAATACTGCATGAACCGCATGGCAGAGATTCCCGATATGCGCTTCTTCGGCACCACTGAAGGCAAGGACGCCGTAGTGTCCTTCCTCGTAGGCAACATCCACCATCTCGACATGGGTACGCTGCTCGACCGCCTCGGCATCGCCGTCCGCACCGGTCATCACTGCGCCCAGCCCGTAATGGACCGCTTCGGTGTCCCCGGCGTAGTACGTGCCTCCTTCGCCCTATACAATACAAAGGACGAAATAGACACTCTCGTGGCAGGCATCAAGCGAGTTAGCCAGATGTTCTAAGAATAATGATTGAGGATTTCAATTATTCTACGAAATCGTAGAATGTAAAAACAATAAACAAGAAATAATAATGAAGAAGAACCTGAAAACCCTTTTCGCCTTACTGTTGATGGTCCTTGCAGTGGTTCCGGCTCTTGCGCAGCGCCATTTCTCGATGGACATTTGGCAGGCTAAGGCTCCTTATAAGAACGCACATGCCGACACGGCACGCATACATGTATATCTTCCGGACAGCAAGAAGGCTACGGGAAGGGCTGTGGTGATTTGTCCGGGTGGCGGTTATGAGCACCTTGCCATGCAGCATGAGGGCTATGACTGGGCGCCGTTCTTCAATAATATGGGCATTGCTGCCATCGTATTGCAGTACCGTATGCCGGACGGCAATCCTAAAGTGCCCGTCAGCGACGCTGAGGAGGCTATACGTACGGTGCGCCGTAACGCTAAGCAATGGCATATTGATGCGGACGATTTGGGAATAATGGGATTTTCTGCTGGCGGACACTTGGCTTCTACCATAGCGACACAGGCGAAGCCGGACGCAAGACCGAACTTCCAGATACTTTTCTATCCGGTAATAACAATGCTGGAGGGATATTGTCATCAAGGTTCGCGCGAAAACCTTCTTGGAAAAAATGCGCATAAGAAAGAGGAACAGAAGTATTGCTCAGACCTGCAGGTTACACGCGTAACGCCGCCTGCTTGCATTCTGCTTTCTGATGATGACCGTGTGGTGGAGCCGATGAACGGCGTCAACTACTATTCGGAACTCTACCGTCATGACGTGCATGGCTCGCTATTTGTCTATCCTTCGGGAGGACACGGCTGGGGAATGAAGCCCTCTTTCAAGTATCATGTAGAGATGCTTCTCGACCTGAAGGCTTGGCTCGAGTCGTTCTAAAAAGAGCAAAGGAAAGAAAGATTAATGTGAAAAGATTGTTTCAATAATAATTATACAGATGCATCCGTTAGAGAAATTCGAGTACTGCCCGAAGTGTGGCAGTCATCATTTTGTAGAGTCTGGAGCTACAAGCAAGAAGTGTGAGAACTGTGGTTTCGAGTATTTTATGAACGCAAGTTCTGCCAACGTGGCTATCATCAAGAACGCCAAGGGCGAACTGCTCGTAGAACGCCGCAAGAACGAGCCGGCAAAGGGCATGCTTGACCTGCCTGGAGGCTTCGCCATGCCGGGTGAGACAGCCGAGGAAGGAGTGCGCCGTGAGGTTCTTGAGGAGACAGGACTTGTGGTAAAGGATGTGAACTATCTCTTCTCACTCCCCAATGTCTATCGTTACAGCGGTATGGACATTCACACTCTCGACATGTTCTTTACCTGCGAGGTGGAGGACGAGACCGTCATGAAGGCATCTGACGATGCCGCCGAGTGCATGTGGGTGGCTCCCGACGACATCCATACAGAGCAGTTCGGACTGCGTAGCGTGCGCTGGGGGCTCATCACTTACCTTGAGCGTCAGATAACTCATCGTCCGGAGAATGGTGAGGCGCTGCTATAACAAGCGTCACAATGAACCATACAAAGACAGCCACATGTACGAGCAACGAATCGTACGTGACGAATGCTGCCATGACGAATGCCACCTGGGCATGCAGATAGCGTAGGGTCTGACGCATAGTCACCTCGCTACCGAGTATGCTGGAATAGTATTGCCGTAACCACTCGAATGGAGATGTTACGGCTTTTTTTGTGCTCTTTACCAAGGCACGCAGTGATGTTGTTGCGATAGGGGCTTTGTGCTCAACACTTCAATCACTATATTTGTTTGTTAATAAACAACAACAAATAACGGCTTCTTGATTACTAATCTTTCATAGAGGGAAAGGGAAACTGCATCAGATTTGTGCAGATTCTAAGGAAAAATGCACGAATTTGATGCAGTTTTTGCCGATTTCTGCATCGGTTTGATGCAAAATAGCTATATTTGCAAAAACAGACAATATGGAACAGTTATTTGAATATTTCAGACGTAAATATCGTGAAGTACCAACCGACTTGATAAGGTATAAATACAATGAAATAGGTTGGGATGGACGTGCGTTTGGATTGGTAGGTCCGCGTGGCGTGGGTAAGTCCACCATGCTTTTACAGTATATCAAGCAGAATCTAAACGTAACTGACACGCTTTATGTGTCTGCAGACCAGTTGTATTTTGCGTCGCACACTCTTATAGATTTGGCTGATAGCTTTTATAAAATGGGTGGTAAGCATCTTTTTATAGACGAAATACATAAGTATGATGGGTGGTCGGCAGAGGTAAAACAGATATTTGACAGTTATTCAGACTTGCAGTTGGTGATATCCGGATCGTCCATTCTTGATATTACCAAAGGTATGGCTGACCTTAGTAGGCGTATTCCCATATATGAGATGCAGGGCCTCTCGTTTAGGGAATACCTTCACCTGTTTCATGGCATAAAGATGGATGTGGTCAGTATGGCAGATCTTTTGAGACATGATTATGCAATACCGGGACTGGAGCATCCGCTTCCTTTGTTTAACGACTATCTGCGACGGGGCTATTATCCGTTCGGTAAGGATGTGGCATTCGACATTGAGTTGGCGCAGGTTGTGGCGCAGACGATGGAGAGCGACATTCCTATGTATCTGAATGCGAATGTCTCGGTAGGAAGAAAACTGAAACAGTTGCTTATGGTGGTGGCTGAGAGTGTACCGTTCAAACCCGTGATGCAGAAAATTGCAGATGTGACTGGGATAAGCCGTAATTATATACAGGACTATCTGATGTATATGGAGCGGGCTGGTATGATAGCGCAGTTGCGTGATGCCGTGGGTGGAATCCGCGGTCTGGGCAAGATAGAGAAGGTTTATCTGGACAATACCAATCTTATTTATGTGCTTGCTCCCAAACGTGCAGATATCGGTAATGTGCGAGAGACGTTCTTTATGAATCAGATGCGAGTGGTGGGTGACGTGATGTGCTCGCCCGTTTCTGACTTCCTTGTGGATGGCATGACTTTCGAAATCGGTGGACGCAAGAAAGGACAGAAGCAGATTGCGGAGGTGGAGAATGGCTATGTGGTAAAGGACGATATAGAGGCTGGGTACGCCAATGTGATACCGTTATGGGCTTTCGGATTGTTGTATTAATGTAATTCTTATATAATAAAAAATCCCTGCATCGCAGTTCTTTCAAACTGCTGATGCAGGGATTCTTTTAATATAATTACAGATTGAACTTATGCAAGTTCAGTTACTGATTTACTTTCAGTTTCCTTTTGATTAGATGTCACCGTTGTGGTCAAGTGAGTCGTTGAAGTCCTTCGGCTCGTGACGCTCACGGTTTTCGCGGCGTCCGTCACGGCGCTCACCGCGCTCTCCACGGGGACGACGCTCACCACGCTCACCACGCTCGCCACGGGGGCGGCGCTCACGCTCTACGTATCCTTCCGGCTTCGGGAGGAGGATGCGGTGAGAGAGCTTATACTTACCGGTCTTCGGATCAATCTCCATGAGCTTCACCTTGATCTTGTCGCCTTCCTTGATGCCAGCCTCCTCTACGGTCTCGAGACGCTTCCAGTCGATCTCTGATATGTGGAGCAGTCCGTCCTTGCCCGGCATGATCTCTACGAAGCAGCCGTAAGGCATGATAGAGCGAACAGTACCCTCGTAAACCTCGCCAACCTCAGGGATGGCAACGATGGCCTTGATCTTGCCGAGAGCAGCGTCGATGGCGTCCTTGTTAGGAGCAGAAACCTGCACCTTGCCTACGCCGTCTGCCTCGTCAATGGTGATGGTAGCGCCGGTATCTTCCTGCATCTGCTGGATGATCTTGCCACCAGGGCCGATAACGGCACCGATAAACTCCTTCGGTATCTCAATCTGGATGATGCGCGGAACCTGCGGCTTCATCTCGGCACGCGGCTCAGAGATTGTCTCCATCATGCAGTTGAGGATATGCTCACGACCTGCCTTGGCCTGCATAAGGGCCTTCTCGAGAATCTCGAAGCTCAGACCGTCGCACTTGATATCCATCTGTGTGGCTGTAAGACCCTTGGGTGTACCAGTGGTCTTGAAGTCCATATCGCCAAGGTGGTCCTCGTCGCCGAGGATATCGCTAAGCACTGCGTACTTCTCCTCGCCCGGGTTCTTGATCAGACCCATTGCGATACCTGATACGGGAGCCTTCATCGGAACACCTGCGTCCATGAGGGCGAGAGTGCCGGCACATACAGTAGCCATTGATGAAGAACCGTTCGACTCGAGAATCTGGCTTACGAGACGTACTGTGTAGGGGAAGTCCTCAGGAATCTGACCCTTCAGACCGCGCCATGCCAAGTGGCCGTGACCAATCTCACGACGGCCTACACCGCGCTGAGCCTTAGCCTCGCCAGTACAGAACGGCGGGAAGTTGTAGTGGAGGAGGAAGCGCTGGTAGCCCTTCTCAAGCACGTCGTCAACGAGCTTCTCGTCCATCTTGGTACCGAGAGTACATGTAGAGAGGCTCTGTGTCTCGCCACGTGTGAAGATTGCGCTTCCGTGAGGCATAGGCAGCGGAGACACCTCGCACCAGATAGGACGGATGTCAGTGGTCTTACGACCGTCGAGACGCTTGCCCTCGTCGAGGATGCAACGACGCATAGCATCGCGCAAAACGTCATCATAGTAGCGAGTAGCCTCAGCGTGCTTCTCTTCAAGCTCATCCTCAGAAAGGTCAGTATGAGCAGCATCGTACTTCTCAAGGAAGTCAGCCAAAACCTTGTCGAAAGCATCCTGACGTGCATGCTTCTCCAAAGCCTGGTGGTTGATATCATAAGCTGGCTTGTAAAGTTCAGACTTAATCTGCTCACGGAGTTCCTCATCGTTGATCTCGTGGTCATACTCACGCTTCACGTCAGTACCCTTCTCCTTAGCCAACTCATACTGGAGTTCGCACATAGGCTTGATAGCCTCGGCAGCCACCTTGAGGGCACCAATGAGATCCTGCTCAGAAACTTCCTTCATCTCGCCTTCCACCATCATGATGTTGTCCTTAGTAGCACCAACCATGATATCCATGTCAGCCTCTTCCATCTGCTGGAATGTAGGGTTTACAACATACTCACCATTGATACGAGCTACACGAACCTCAGAGATATAGTACTCGAAAGGAATATCTGAACAAGCCATGGCAGCTGAAGCAGCGAAACCAGCAAGGGCATCTGGCTGATCAACACCATCGGCTGAGAGCAACATTACCTGTACGTAAACTTCTGCATGGTAGTTAGAAGGGAAAAGTGGACGCAAAGCACGGTCCACAAGACGAGAGGTAAGGATTTCCTCATCGCTGGCTTTGCCTTCGCGCTTGGTGAAACCACCAGGGAAACGACCTGCAGCACTGTACTGCTCACGATAATCTACTTGCAAAGGCATAAAATCTGTACCCGGAACGGCATCCTTTGCTGCACAAACAGTTGCGAGAAGCACTGTGTTACCCATGCGGAGAACCGCAGCACCATCAGCCTGTTTTGCAACTTTTCCGGTCTCAATTGTGATGGTTCTTCCATCAGGCAACTGAACACTTTTTGTAATTACGTTCATCTAAATTTAAAAACTTAT
>OLXQ01000221.1_pt1 | contig 11466 bp, 13 predicted proteins | sample 1673371 | NCBI WGS metagenome assembly OLXQ01 (sample SAMEA103958109, study PRJEB25191) | human gut metagenome | biome: human-associated habitat [ENVO:00009003]; feature: intestine environment [ENVO:2100002]; material: feces | place: Germany | collected 2013/2015
TTGTTGCCCGAGTCATATTTTGAAATGTCGCGCTTGTATAGATTTATTATGTCGCGCTGTATTCTTATAACCGTCTGCAGATTGTTGGTTTCCAGATATTGCCGTACAGCATCGGGCATTCCTCCAACAACAAGATACAGGCGATAAAGCTCCATCATTTTAGCGTGGACAAAACTGCTCCAATAATGATCATCTTACGGCCGTCATCTTCCAGATCCCAGTCGTAACGATCCTCATCGTCTTCGTCATCCTCGTCATCTTCGTCATCGTGCTCTTCCTGCTCATCGGCATTTTCATCAGCTGGATGACCGCCGTCTGCTTCCTCGTCGGCGCGATCTTCTCCGTCGCCGCGGGCTATGTCGGCATGAACGTCGCCACCAAGGCGAACGTCCGCACCGCGAACGCCGCCCGCACCAGCGGCATGAACCGCGCGCTGAGCGTCGCCTTCTCCGGCGGCTCCGTTATGGGCATGTGCGTCGTCGGTCTCGGTCTGCTGGGCTGCGGCCTCATCTACATCTTCACCGATAACGCTGAGATCCTGACCGGCTTCTCCCTCGGCGCGAGCTCTATCGCACTGTTCGCCCGTGTCGGCGGCGGCATTTACACCAAGGCCGCTGACGTCGGCGCGGACCTCGTCGGCAAGGTCGAGGCGGGCATCCCCGAGGACGACCCGCGCAACCCCGCCGTCATCGCGGACAACGTCGGCGACAACGTCGGCGACGTCGCCGGCATGGGCGCTGACCTCTTCGAGAGCTATGTCGGCGCGCTGGTCTCCGCTCTGACCCTCGGCATCGCCGTCACCGGCACCTTCAACGGCGCGGGCGTCATCTTCCCGCTGCTGCTCGCCGCCGTCGGCATCTTCGCTTCCGTCATCGCGACCTTCTTCGTCCGCGGCAGCGACAACTCCAACCCCCACACCGCGCTTAAGATGGGCTCCTATGTCTCCTCCGCCGTTGTGGTGGTCGCCTCCCTGGTGCTGGGCAAGATGTTCTTCGACGGCTTCGCCCAGGCCATCGCCATCATCGCGGGTCTGATCGTTGGCCTGATCATCGGTATCGTCACCGAGATCTACACCTCCGGCGATTATAACTCCGTGAAGAAGATCGCCCAGCAGTCCGAGACCGGCCCCGCTACCACCATCATCAGCGGCATCGCCGTGGGCATGATGTCCACTGCCGTGCCCATCCTGCTGATCTGCGTGGGCATCTTCATCTCTTACCAGGTGGCGGGCCTCTACGGCATCGCCCTGGCCGCCGTGGGCATGCTCTCCACCTTGGGCATCACCTTGGCCACGGACGCTTACGGCCCCATAGCCGACAACGCGGGCGGAAACGCTGAAATGAGCGGACTGGGCGAGGCCGTGCGGGCGCACATTGCGGCGGGCCTGTTTTGCCATACGGGCAAAACCGTGCTGATAATAACCGCCAATGAATCAAGCGCCGCAAGGATACAGCAGGACATGGCCGCGTTTACGGACAGGGCGTATCATCTGCCCGCGCGGGAGCTGCCGCTGGGCGCAAAGGGCATTGCCGCATCCGCGGGGCTTACGGCAAGGCGGCTTGAGCCGCTGTGCGCACTGCTTAACGGGGAAAACATTGCCGTTGCGGTATCTGCAGAGGCGCTGATACAGCGCATGACCCCGCCCACAGCCATCGCCCAATGCATGCGCACCGTTTCCGCAGGGGACAGGACTGAGCCGCGCGAGCTTTTGGCCGCGCTTATAAACGCGGGGTACGAGCGGGTTGATATGTGCGAAGGCAAGGGGCAGGTGTGCCTGAGGGGCGGTTACTTGGACGCTGGACGGTAAAGCGAGACCTTTATGATTGGTGGCTAAGACGGATTGCTGACGAGATTAAAGTAGGACATCGTTTTTATGGCATTATGACGCTGGCAATCTATGCGAAGAAATGTGATATAGACGAGGACGAACTTCGGGAGGATGCTTTTGGACTACTCCAGCGATACGATGATATGAGTGTGGAGGACATCAACCGTTTTACGAAAGATGATATTGTGTGCGCTCTGGAAATGTTCAATGAAGATTATGTGACCTTTCCCAGAGATGATATTGCAAAAATTTCTGGAATGTCTATGCCGGTTAATAAGAGAAATTGGAGAAAACAAAGAGATCATGTTCATGTCATGAATACTATGAAAACATTGAAGAAACAGTTGGGAGAATCTGTAAAGGAAGGGAGACCAAAAGGAAGCGGGACTGCAGAGAAGAAAGTGTACGAATGGCGGCAACAGCATCCAGAAGGACGGAAAGCAGATTGCCATAGAGATACCGGACTTGATCCTAAGACGATACGCAAGTGGTGGGATGATATTTACATCACAAGAGAAAGAAAAGACTTGAATTGAATTGATAAATAAGGTACAATAAAAAGGACAAGAAACGGTACATAATATAGACTGGAGGTGTCTTTTATGATTGCTATTAACTTTACGACTGCCCGTGGTCGCTTGAAGGATTTCTGCGACAGAGTGACGGACAGGGGAGAAACGGTAATTGTAACCAGAAAAGCCGAAAAAAATGTGGTGATCATCAGCGAGGAACGGTTTAATGAGCTGGAGAAGGCAGAGCGGAATGCTGCCTATCTTGGAAAGCTGGAAAGAGGTCTGGAGCAGGTGCGCGCCGGCTTTGGGATTGTGAAAACGATGGAGGAGCTGGAGGCGATGGCGGGCGATGGCACATAGCATTACCTTTTCGCCTGACGCCTGGGCAGATTACCTGTACTGGCAGTCAGAGGATAAGAAAACGTTGAAGCGGATCAATAAGCTGCTCCAGGAGCTGCAGCGTGATGGGGCAGTGCAGGGCATAGGAAAAGCGGAGTTACTGCGGAAGATCAAAGGCATGAGTAAACGTATTGATGATACGAACCGACTTGTTTATACCGTTGAAAATGACAGCATCGTCGTTTTGTCCTGCCGGGGACACTATGAGGACTGATTGGAGGGAGAACTATGTCTCGAAAAGTCTTGCAGATCGGCTACGAGCCGGAGCGTGATCGCCTGACCTGGGATGGCTGGGATATTCATTGTGGCCATGGTATGGATGTGTTGCTCCCAGATCGGCTCGATGGAGGCACATGGCGGGCTGTATCCTTCGAGTACAATGATGAGGGATGGTATATGCCTGGGCATCCTGATGTGTCTCCGGTGGGCCTGTGGGCCCGTGAAAGACAGGACTAAACTATGAAGATTAGCTATGAGGGACGAGTATAATATCAGAGAACTGAATCCAAGTAAAAATCCGTACACGAGCAAGGTAAAGGTTACTATTGATGTTGAAGGGAGCACGTTGGATTATTTTAAGTCTATGGCGGCAGCAGATGGAATCCCGTATCAGACCCTTATCAATCTCTATTTGAGGGATTGTGCGGACAATCGCAGAAAAATTCAAATGTCGTGGCAGTAATGAAAAAGCGGAAGAACAACGTGTTCTTCCGCTTTTCTATATTGCTATATATCTATAAATATAGTAAACTACAAATATAGTTATTTACAAAAATATAAAACTATAAAAGTAGGAGCGTGAGTACATGATTATTGCAGTAGCAAATCAAAAGGGCGGTGTCGGCAAAACAACCACGTCCCAGGCACTGGCTGCAGGACTGGCAGCGAAGGGGTACAGGGTTCTGGGGATTGACCTCGATCCGCAGGGAAATTTCTCTACGGCCTGCGGAGCAGAGAACTATAATGTCCAGACGATTTATGAGGTTATGAAGCGGGCGGCCAGCATCCAGGATGCCATTCAGCACACGAAGGGCGGCTATGACGTTGTACCGGCTAATATTATGCTGGCTGGCGCAGAGCAGGAGCTCTCCCAGACCGGCAAGGAACACCGGCTGAAGGAGGCCGTGGCGCCGGTGGCCAGTGACTATGATTTTATCGTGATTGACACACCGCCTTCTCTGGGTGTGCTGACGGTGAACGCCTTCACCTGTGCCACCGATATTCTGATTCCGACAACGGCGGGAATTTTTGCGACCGCCGGGATCTCCCAGCTCAACGAGACCGTCACCAGCGTTCAGAAGTATTGCAATCCGGCTGTAAAAGTGAGAGGAATTTTGTTTACAAGATTTAATCCGCGGGCAAATATCAGCCGGCAGATGAAGGAACTGGCGGAGCAGCTTGGCGAATACATTTCCGCACCGATCTACAAAACATACATTCGATCTGCTGTAGTGGTAGAGGAGGCCCAGGCGAACAGCCAGGATATTTTTGACTATGCCAACAAGTCTACGGTGGCAGAAGACTATAAAGCATTTATTGAAGAATTTTTGAAAGAGGTAAATGAATAATGGCAGAGAAAGCAAAGTTTGATCGAGAGGCTGCGTTTAAATCTATCATCGGAGCAGGACGCCAGAGCGAGAATGCTGTTGCTGCTGAAGAAAAAAATGGAAAGAAAAATAGTGACCGGGTGCAGCGGGCCTATTATCTGGATCGGGATATTGATAAAGCGCTGCGTAGGATGGCGCTGGAGGAAGGAAAGAATCTGACTGAGTCTATTAATGATGCTTTGCGTAAAGGACTTGTGGAGTATCTTTGATAGAAATTGTGTGAAAAAATGCGGAAGGCAAGCAATATTTGCCTAAATGTAAACCGTGTGCGGTTTACATTTGATGGGCATTTGTTTAATTTGGAGGTAAAAGAGTGGAACTGTCTCAAAAGCTAAAAGAATTAAGGAAGAAGCAGGGACTAACACAGTTAGAACTGGCCGAAAGGCTGTTTGTGTCCAGGCAGGCCATATCTGGATGGGAAGCAGGAACGTCGAGGCCATCGACAGAGAACCTGCAGAGCCTGAGCCGGTTATTTAATATCCCGCTGGAAACGCTGCTGGATGACACGGCAGAGGCGGAGCCTGCGGCGGCGCCAGAGAAGCTTCCGGCAGAGGAGCAGGCAAAAGAAGAGGGCAAGGGACAGGGACTGGGAAAGGATAGAAGATACAAGGCCATAGTCATGGTGATTGTGCTCTTGGCAATCTTGCTCACCACAGCGGTATTGGCACACAGGAGAACGGCCCAAGAAAAAACGGGTGTCATGACTTTTAGCGAAATGGAATGCGAAGACATTGATCTTGCTGGGGCCAAATCTGTGCCGATAGAGGGCTTTGGCAAAGGGAGGTGAAAGAAATGCGCAGACTTTTGTGTATGGTACTGACCGGAGCGGTGATGATTGGATGCATGTGTACCGGCACCGGCGCTGTTGACGAATCAAATGTCGTTTCATATTCCTTTGAAACGACGGGAACGGCCATCACACGGGCAACAGGAAACTTAGACTGGACTATAGAGGCAAATGGCACGGTGGTAGCGGATACAAGTTTCACAATGTCGGCTGGTGAAACGGTACGGATTCGCGCGAACTATTCTCCGGAAAATGCCAGCTTGGACTTCGGATTAGTTGACTCAAATGAGAAGTTTCACTATATCAATGTGACAACAGGCAGCATTGACAAGACGATTGAGATTCCGGAAAACGGGAGCTATACACTGGTGATTAGAAACAATTTAAGCAAATCGGTCAAGGTGACTGGGATCGTGACATATTAAGGGGAGGCAAGGGAGCGGCAAAATTAACTGGTAACACGTACTATTTCAAGAGACTTGAAAGGAGTAAAAACATGAAAAAGCGGGTTTTAAGTTTGATGTTAGCCACCGTGATGTGCATGGCACTTGCTGTAACAGCAAACGCTGTTGAATATGATTCCTCCATCTCGAGATATTACGGGACTGGAAACTGCTCATATACGGCGTATTCTGCCTTGTATGCTGATGGTGGTAGCCGGTATCGGGCAGCTACTTGGGTTGAGACCATGAACGGCGGGAATGTAGCTGCTGGAAACATGGGAGCAAATGGGCGTCTTTACAGTGCTTCTGGAACCCTTTTGAAGGACACTGGTATGATGTATAATACTTCAAGCTACTATTTCCAGGTGGCATCCATAAGCACCGCCAAGTCTTCTCCGTCTGGAGCATATAGTTGGGGAGAAGTTGATCTTTATAACGGAGATCATTTCGTTTCGGATACGCTGAATAAGACAGAAATCGTCGGAGCGGCCAGAGCCCTTGCGTATCAACTCGATGATGGGAACTATCCCGTAAGCGATAAAGGCAAGACGTATGGATCTGCGCTTCTTTCTGAAATCGTTGGGCATGAGCCAGATCTAATTTCGGCGGTTGGCACTGATGGTCAGGCAGGCTATGTAAAATATGAAGATGTAAAAAAGCCGGAGATCAAGAATCCGAGTGAGGCAGTGTCCTATATGCAGGATCGGCTGGAGACATATACGGTGCCGCTGTATGATCTTCAGGAAGAGGTTATTGGCGAGTTCGAAATTGGGTGCGCGATGGATGTAACCGGATATAGCTTGGAAGAAGCCAAAGAAATGGTGAATCTTGGTGAAAGAGCAGGATCCGTGTTGTCTGTTGAGCAGACGTCGCTTATTAACGGAAATTTCCCTAAGAATGTTCGTGGCGAAACTTATGGAACTGCTTTGATGGCAGAGGTAGTAGGGGAAATGCCGGATTTACAGGCTGCGATTGGGACGAATGACCAGGAGGGATATGTCCGAACCAGTGATTTGAGTCACCCAAAATTTGAAACACCGCAGGACGCTCTTGAATGGCAGAAAACTCAGCCCGATTCCTATTACATCCCCTTATATGATTTTCAGGGAAATGAGATTGGTTCTTTCCTTAGAGAGCGTAATAATTTGACGATTGCAGAAATGGAAGCGATGAAAGGTTAATCTAAGGATCAATATTCGTAGAGAAGGAGAAGCCGAGATAGCTATATAGTTATCTCGGCTTCTTTTTTCACTAACGGTTTACCCGTTTGTGCCCTTTAGGAGCATGAACGGGTAAACCGTTATACGGTTAATTTTGTGGTTATGTTGACAACCTCCGCAACGTATGGTAAGATGTTCTTGGATAGGAAAGGCTGCGGTAGACGCTGGATCGATGCCTTGAAAGAAAGGGGGTATGGATGGCGGCTGCGAGTGGTGTGTGATTGGCAGTAGAAGTGAAGAACGAAGCTCGTCTGGGCGAGGGTAAATAGTAATTAGGCCCAGAGCGTCTTGGCTGGCAGATCTGCCGGTCGGGGGTTTAGCAATTTGCTAATCAGAAGCCACTTCAGGTTCGATACACCTGTGTGATGCGTGGGCTTGCCGTAGTAACCTTTGTGAACTGGAAAGCGCATCATGGACCCGGTATTAGTAATCCTTTTGAACGTGCCGGTAAATAAAACGTATCTGTTCCTATCCACTTTCTGATAGTAGCCGGAATACTGTAGATCTTCCGGAGAGCTGCTTCCTCTACAAAGAAGCCGACAGAATCTGAACTGCCGTAGATCTCAATAAAACAGAGCTGCACACATAAGCAGATTAAAAAAAGTGTAGGGAGCAATCCCAAACCCGTCATACATAAGACGTTAAAAAGTGTATTTTGCCGATTGTCGAGTCTCCGAATGGAGCTGGCATGAGGCGGCTTAGCTTGAACGAGAAATGTAGAAGTCTATAAAACTAAGAAAATAGTTATGTAGTTTTATAGAAATATAGATTTATACAAAAATAGATGCACGAAAGGAAGTCGGAATGGGGCGTAGAAATAAAGCGTACTTCAAGGATCTGCACCAGCAAGCCTATGACCGGCTTACCGGGATGCAGGCCTTTGGCGAGAGCAAAAAAGAGGCGGTAGCCAATGGCACAGAGAAAGATAAAATATTTGCGTTCAACACCTATAAGAGCTACTGGAAACATACCAAATATTTTATCAAGTACATCAAGGAGAAGCATCCAGAGTGTACTACGCTGAAGAGTGCAAAGAAGTATGCCAATGAATGGCTTCAGACCAGAGTGGATCAGGGGCTTTCAGCGTGGACGGTGCAGCTCGAAGCGAAAGCGCTGGGAAAGCTATACGGGATTTCCCCGGATGACGAGAATTACTTTAAGCCGCCCAAGCGAAACCGTGAAGAGATTAAACGGAGCCGAGGGGATCGGGTGCGAGACAAGCACTTCTCCAAGACTAATAACGATGAACTGATAAAATTTTGCAGAGGAACCGGTCTGCGGCGAAAGGAACTGCAGGAGCTGCGGGGGAAGGACCTGGTTCCCAGGACGCAAATTGAGGCGGAGATCTCCGAACTGCAGAAAATCCCGGAGGAACAGCGAGCACCGAGTGTCACAAAGCGCCTTGAAATGCTCCAGGACGCACGTTTGTTCCCGGAGGAGTGGTTTATCCATGTCCGCAACGGAAAGGGCGGACGAGAGCGTTTAAGCCCGATTATAGGCAAAAATGCGGGGCAGATCATTGAACGGATAACTGATACACCGTCAGAGGAAAAGGTGTGGCAGCACGTTCATAATTGCGCCGACATCCACGGTTATCGTGCGGAGTATGCCACGGCGATCTACAAGGCTCATGCCAGGGCAATCGAAGAGATTCCCTATGACCGGGTAAACCGTGGCACCGGGCGGCGTTATCAAAGCGAGGTTTATACTTGCCGAAAAGATGAAGCGGGGAAGAAGCTGGACAAGGCTGCCATGCTGATCTGCAGCAAGGCGCTGGGGCATAACCGAATCAGCGTCGTAGCGGATAACTATATTCGGGGCCTGTAAGGAGGTGCGCTGCCGTGAGCGAGTTTGTAAAGAAAACGATAGTGGGTTATAAAGATGTTCCTGGCGGCAGCTCGGACCCAGATTGTACCCACGTGATTCTGACGCTGAACGAGTATAAAAAGATTGTCCGGGAGAGGGACGAGGCAATCCGAACGGTCGGCATTGAACGTCAGAATGCTGACCGTCAAATGAACGAAGAAAAAAAGAATGCTGCATACCAAATCAGGCAAGTGAGAGATCAGGCGGTCAAGGAAATCGCAGAAATGCAGGGAGCATTGGCGCAGGCCCAGAAGGATGCAGCATATCAACGGCACCTAAATGAAAACCTGCTGCGGATCTCTCGGGAAAGAGCTAATGCGGATCGAGGACTAAAACCGAAAAAAGAGCATACCGGATATGTTGTGATGAATATGCAGGAAAAGAAATTGCAGAGAAAGAACAGTCGGGGTTATTACACAATCACATTATGGGAAACGGTGCTGCAGAGTCCCTATTCTGTAGATTTCACTGAAGAACAGGCCAGATATCAGATTCATGAAGATCTAATGCAGCATGAAGATGGAAAAGAGTGGGCGTTAAGCAGAATTGGAATTTGTGAGAAGCCAGATCCGAAGTTCTGTGACCCGTTTGAATATAATGAAATAATGGAAAATGAAAATGTTCTTGTTCGGTATCAGCTGCGTGCAAACTATCAGGCACGGCGAGGGGAGAAGACCGGCTTTTGGGACATCATATTGGTGCATCAGAAGCCGATACCGCAGGTCCCGAAAGACATGAGACCATGAAAAAAGCCGCCATTTGGCGGCTTTTCAAATTTGACCATATATGCTAATATACCTACGCTGCCCTTCTCCAATCTGGCAACAGAGAGGAGGTGATAGCGTTGAGTAACCTCACCAGTTTTTTAGTGTCAATCGGAGCAAGTATAGTTGGCTACTATATTTGCAAGTGGCTTGATCGACACAGCAAGGGCAAGTAAGCACAAAAGGATTCCCGGAGAGTGGCTACCTCTCCGGGAATCTGCTTTTCGCGTGATAGCCTTGAATACCTCACCAGTTTCTTGGCTATGGTCATTATACCACGCCTGCTGTAGTCTATGCAAGTACGGATAGATTATTATTTGTAAAAATAGCCTGTCCAAAGGACTTGAAAAAGAAGTACGGACAGGCTATACTTACAACAAAAAATGCGGATTTACTTCATTGATAATATATGCCCCCCTAATAGCCTATGGCTTATAGAAAAAAAGAAGGTTTTTTCTTAAACAAGAGAAAGTCGGAAGGGAATTGGGGGTGTGCGGAGGGGTGTGGGAATGTGGTAAACCCAGCGGGTTTTCCATCATTTCCATGCCCCGGAGCGAGGGGGAAAAGGGGAGGTGACTTTCTCTTTAAGGCCCCGGAGGGGCCGCTCTTTGGCTCTCCCTTTCCCCCCTTCCGCCCGCAGGCGTTCCCCGCCGCAGCGGATTTTCTTTTTGATCCTTTTTCTTTTGGAGGTGATCATATGGCTATGGATCAGCAGGCGTCCATGGATTACCTGCGGGATTTGTACCGTGAAAAAAATGAGTATTTGGAGAAGTTCTTGGAGCCGGTGACGCCGTTTGAGTTTTACCGGGAGATCTTCCCCGTGGGCAGTTTTGAGAGAAAAGGCCATTTCGAGGATGAGAAAGGCAACGGAATTGCGGTGACGGTTCCAAAGACCGCTGGGATTGCCCTGGGAATTGAGGGAGACGGTAAGGCCAGACGCTACACCATCACCGATGAGTTGTCGGAGCTGTCGGAGGTTTTTGACACAGACTTTACCATCATGTCCCCTCTGTCTTACTTTGGGCGGCGTCGGTGTGGCAAAAATGCCAGGTATCTCTATGCCATGGTCTTTGACTTGGATGGGGTTGAGATGCCACAGCTCCGGGACACGCTGCACCAGATGAACAAGGATATTTTGCCCCAGGCAACCTTTGTTGTAAACAGCGGGACAGGGCTTCACCTGTATTATGTCCTGCAGGAGCCGATTCCTATGTATCCGCACAATCAGAAATGCTTGAAGGAGCTGAAATATTCCCTCACTCGGCAGATATGGAACAGGTATACCTCCACGATTAAAGAACCGCAGGTACAAGGAATCCTGCAGGGCTTTCGAGTGGTTGGGTCTGGCTCCAAGCTGGGTCGGGAGTATCCTGTGGCAGCCTATCGGCTCGGCGGGCGGGTGACGATAGAGGAATTGCTGGAGTTTATTCCGGACAGCAACGGGGAGCAGCAGCAGATCCTGGGCCTGATGAAGAAGGGGCGTCTTTCACTGGTCGAGGCGAAGGAGAAGTACCCGGATTGGTATGAACGGCGTATCGTCAAGAAGGAACGGCGGGGGCGCTGGACGGTAAAGCGTGATCTTTACGACTGGTGGCTGCATAGGATTGAGGACGAGATCCGGGTGGGCCATCGTTTCTATGGCATTATGACGGAAATATCATCCCACCACTTGCGTATCGTCTTAGGATCAAGGCCAGTGTCCCTATGGCAATCTGCCTTGCGCCCTTCTGGGTGCTGCTGCCGCCATTCCGAAACCTGATTCTGAGCTGTCCCACTTCCAACGGGCCGCCCCTGTTTTATCTCCCCCATATCCCTCAAAATTGCCAGTTGTCCCCGTGCCAGCCTTAAATGCTGCTCCTGCTTGCGCCAGTTGCGCTTATTGACTGGCATGGACAGCCCGGAGATCTTCGCTATATCGTCCCTGGGAAATGTCACATAATCTTCATTGAACATCTCCAGGGCACACACCACATCATCTTTTGTAAAACGGTTGATATCCTCCACGCTCATGTCGTCATATGGTTTTAGTAGAGTGAAAGC
>OLXQ01000225.1_pt1 | contig 11378 bp, 9 predicted proteins | sample 1673371 | NCBI WGS metagenome assembly OLXQ01 (sample SAMEA103958109, study PRJEB25191) | human gut metagenome | biome: human-associated habitat [ENVO:00009003]; feature: intestine environment [ENVO:2100002]; material: feces | place: Germany | collected 2013/2015
GTCGTTCAGGGAAATCTTCTTGCAGGTAAATGTGAACTTCATAACGGTTCGCTCCTTTCAATTTCTGCGAGTAGGGAAAGCAAAAAGGAAGTCTCAGCCGACTCCCTCTTCACTTTTACCGATTATAGCACGAAAAGGGAAAATAGCCAATAGGTCAATTTGTAAATTTTCTGTTTTGTCTATTTTGACGAAAATGAACGCCGCGACACGCTTCGACCGCGTGCGGCGGCGTTCGACAAAAGCTCCTGTTGCGAAAGGTGGACAAGGGTGGTAGTATAGTCCATGGAAGCTTTCCAATATCCCACCCGCTTGGGCCGCTGTCGAGAGACGGCGGCTCCTTTTTATGCCTCGAGCAGCTCCTCGTCGAGCAGGGCGAGGATGGCGCGGTCGGCGCTGTGGTAGTAGGCGCTCTCGCCGACGAGGGCGGTGACGCCCGCGCGGTCGAAGTAGGAGCGGACGTCCTCGGCCACGCCGCAGAAGGCGATGGTGTGGCCCTTGGCGAGCAGGCGCTGGCAGAGCTCGAGCACGGCCTGCGCGCCGGAAACGTCCACGCTCGGCATTCCGCGCAGGGAGAGGATCAGGTGGTCCTCCTCGGGAATGTCCTGCAGGCGGTGGTTGAATTCGTCCACCGCGCCGAAGAAGAGGGAGCCGGTGACGTAGACCACGCCGGCGGAGTCGAGAATGGGAGATTTGCCGACGTCATAGCGCAGGCGGTTGCCGTCGATGGTGGAGAAGGCGACGTGGATGCGGCTGCTCCGGGCGACGTAGAGAATGGCGGAGTAGATGACGCCGAGGATGATGGCGACGGTGAGATCGAAAACGACGGTCGCGAGCATCGTGACGAGGAACTGGCTGATGGCGGACTTGAAGCGGTGGGCGAAGATGTAGCGGATGCCTGCCCAGTCGTTCATGCGCCAGGCGGTGACCATCAGGACGCCCGCGAGCGCGGAGAGCGGCAGGCGCGCCATGACGCCGCCGAGCAGGAACATGGAGGCGAGCAGAAAGACGGAGTGGAACACGCTCGTCAGGCGCGTCTGCTGACCGGATTTGATGGCGACGCTGGTGCGGGCGATGGCCGCGGTGGCGGGCACGCCGCCGAAGAAGGGCAGGAGGATATTGCCGACGCCCTGCGCGATGAGCTCCTGATCGGCGTGGAAGGGCTCGCTTTTCATGCGGGCGGCGGACGCGCCGCACAGCAGGCTCTCGATCATGCCGAGGGCGGCGATGGTGACGACGGGGGAGATGAGGTCCGAGAGCATATCGAGGCTCAGGCTGCCGAGGTGCAGGCGGTCGGAGAGGAGAAGCGTGCGGGGAATGTCGCCGACGACGGCAAGCTCGTCCAGGCCCAGCACGGCGGCGAGGGCGGTGGCGGCAATGATGCCGATAAGCGAGCCGGGGATCTTCGCGCCCCATTTCTTCGGCCAGACGAGCATGACGGCGACGACCAGCGCGCCGATGAGGACGGTCTGGAGGTTCGGGTGGAAGCCGAGGCGGGCGTAGGAGGCGAGCTTTTCGAGGTTGGAGCTGCCCTCCGAGACGGTGCCGAAGAAGTTATCGACCTGCCCGAGCGCGATGATGATGGCGATGCCGGAGGTGAAGCCCATGATGACGGGCATCGGGATGAAGCCGATGAGGCGGCCGAGCTTCAAAAGTCCCGCGGCGAGCAGCAGTACGCCGGCGGCAAAGCAGGCGAAGAAGACGCCCTGCAGCCCGTACTGCGCGACGATGCCGATGAGCACGGCGCTCATCGCGCCGGTGGGGCCGGAGACCTGATAGGACGCACCGCCGAGAATGGCGATGACGATGCCCGCGAGGATGGCGGTGACGAGGCCCGCGGCGGCGGACGCGCCGGACGCGGCGGACCGGCTTGCGGAGATCCTCTGGGCGAACGCCGGCAACCTCGGCATCGACTCCGGCAACCGCAACTATTACATTCTCGACGGTGAGACGGGCGAATATCTCGTCGGGTCCGACCCCGCCGCGGGGCGCGAGCTTGCCGTGACGCGCAACATTCTGACCGCGCTCGGCGGCAGCGAGGGCTACGCCTCCAACGCCGGGGACGACTTTATGGACGTCGCTCTCCCCATCCGGGGCGAGAGCGGCAGCTATATCGTTTACATTATCGACAACAAGGACACCGTTACGAGCTTGAACGCCCGGCTTTTCAACATTATCATCGAGGCGATGGCGATTGGTCTCGTCATCTCCGTGCTGCTGAGTCTGCTGCTCGCCAAGACGATGGTCACGCCCATTCAGGAGCTGACCCACGCCGCCGAGAAGGTCGCCGCGGGCGATTTTTCCGAGACGGTGGAAAACCCCGCGAAGGACGAGATCGGTACGCTGACGCGCACCTTCAACGACATGGCGGGCCAGCTTGAGAGCAACATCGAGGACCTCAAAAACGCCGAGCAGACGCGGCGCGAGTTTGTCGCGAACGTGTCCCACGAGCTGCGCACACCGGTGACGAGCATCCGCAGCTACGCCGAGACGCTCGCCGACGCCGGCGGCGGCATGGACCCGGAGATGGAGAAGCATTTTCTGGACGTCATCGTCGGCGAGAGCGACCGCATGACGAAAATCGTGCAGGACCTGCTGATGCTGAGCAAGTTCGACGCGGGCTCCATCGCCTTCGATTTTGAGGAGTTCTCGTTTGAAAAGTCCGTGACAGACGTGTATAACGCCCAGCTTCTGGAGGCACAGAGCCGCGGGCACAACTTTACGCTGGAATTCAAGGGCGCGATCCCGCCGATCCGCGGCGACCGGCTGCGCATCGAGCAGGTGCTGACAAATCTCGTCAGCAACGCCATCAAATATACGCCGGACGGCGGGCGCATCCGCATGACTGCGGGGCTCTCGGGCGACCGGGTCTGGTGCTCCGTGCGCGACAACGGCGTCGGCATCCCGAAGGAGGATGTCGGGCATGTGTTCGAGCGCTTTTACCGCGTGGACAAGGCGCGCTCGCGCGAGTCCGGCGGCACGGGGCTCGGCCTCTCCATCGCCTACGAGATCGTCGAGCGCCATCAGGGGACGATCACCGTCGAGAGCCAGAAGGGCAGGGGCACGACCTTTACCGTGACGCTGCCGGTGGGAGGACCGGAGAATGAGTGACAAGCATCGCCGCCGGGAGCTTGCCGGCGCCGTCGGGCGCAAGATCATCATCGCGCTGCTGCTCGTCTCCGCGGCGCTGCTGCTGGCGCGGACGGGCTACTATACGGGGCTGAAGGACCTCATCCGCGGAGACGCCGCCGCGGCGGAGACGGAGAGCGGCGCGGGCGCGGAAACGCCGGCGGTGCTCTATTCCGCCGTGCGCCCACGCACCGTCGCCGTGCGCCAGTCGGACGGAACGCTCCTTGCCAGCGCTTACGACGCGGAGACGACGGCGCGCGCCTTCCAGCGCTTTTCCGCCCTGCTGGGCGAGGCGCTCGGCTCCGCGGGAACGCCGCTCAGCCTGCGGCGGACGGAGTTTCAGGAGGGGCTTTCCGGCAGCTGCGTGCTCTTTGAGATGGGCAGCGCCCTGCCGCTCGGCGTGCTCTCCGGGCTGCTGGGCACGCGCATGAGCTCCGCCGCGCAGAGCGAGCGCGCCGAGCGAATTTACCTCGCCCTGCGCGACGACCGTGTCGTGCTCGCGTTCCGCACCGACACGGGCGCTTATTACCGCTGCGACACCGCCGCGCAGGCGGAGGCGCTGCGCAGCCGCATCGCGGATTTCCGCGCAGCCAAGGCAGTTTTCGCCGGGGACAGCACGCTTTACGCGCGTTTGGAGCCGAGCACCGTGATCTTAAGCGAAATGCCGGAGATCGCGTCGATCTCCCTCGAGACCGCGGACGCGGACGCCGAGGCGGTGCTCGCGGCGCTGGGGATGAACCCTTATGTCGCGGCGAGCTATCCGGAGAGCGACGGCACGCTCGTGTTCATCGAGGGCGAGAAGACCCTCCGCTGGGACGCGGCGGGCGTCGTCACCTTCCGCTCCGGGGAACGGAATGAGCGCGTGGCGGAGGACCTCGCCGGCGCGGTGCAGTACGCCTGCCGCCTCGCCGCGGCGACCGTGGGTCAGACCTGCGGCGACGCCGTGCTGCGCGTCACGGGCGCGGCGTATGACGAAGGGCGCGACCGGTTCACGGTCACGCTGGAGCTGAATGTAAACGGGCTGGACGTCCGCCTCGCCGCTGGCGCGGCGGCGGAGGTCGAGCTGACCGGCGGCTGCCTCACGCGCGCGCAGCTTACGCTCCGGCGCTGCACGGCGGGGGAGAACACGGAGCTGGTGCTCCCAATGCTTCAGGCGGCAGCCATCGCCGCCGCGGAGGGGAACGCCGCGCCGGTGCTGGTCTATCGCGAAAGCGGGGAAGGCGCGGGCTGCGGCTGGGTGCAGGAAGGATGAACAGTAAAAAGCTCGAACGGATCATTATTCTGATATTGCTGCTGCTGAACGTCTCGCTGCTGCTCGTGGTGCTGACGGACGGCGCGCAGGAGCGCCGCAGCGACCGCGACACCGCCGATTCCATCGCCGCGCTGCTGCGCGAAAACGGCATCGAGGTCAGCCCCGGAGCCAATTTGCTGCAAAGCGCGCCGCGGGAGTGCTCCGTCGTGCGCGATTTAGACGCCGAGCGCGAGCGCATGCGCGCGCTGCTCGGCGCGGTCAGCGCCGAGGATCAGGGCGGCAGCATCTATTACTACCGCGCCGCGGACGGACAGGCGGTCATGCGCGGCACGGGCGAGTTTGATATGCTCTTCACGGCGGGAGCCGTCCGCGCCCGCGGCGACACGAAAAAGGCGGCGCAGCGCCTGTTTGCCCGCGCGGACATCGCGCTCGACGAGGCGAGCATGCGCCTTTCCGACGACGGCGAAACGCTGCTCGCCTGCTGCGCGTGGAACGGCTACGCCGTCTGGAACGCCGCGCTGGAGATCAGCTTCAGCGGCGAGAGCTTTTACACCGTGTTCGGCACGCTGGTCTTCGACCGCGAGACCGCCGAGGGCGAGGCGGGCATGGACTCCCTCTCCGCGCTCCTGCGCTTTTTAGAGCTCGTCGGCAGCGAGGGAATTATATGCTCCCGGCTCGAAAGCCTGACGCCGGGCTATCTTATGCACGTCAGCGTCTCCGGCGAGAGCACGCTCACCCCCGTCTGGCGCATCGCAACGGACACCGGCGAGCACTATCTGAACGCCCGCACGGGCCAGACGGAGACCCTCGGCGCATAGTTTGCCGTGCAAAACACCCGAAACCGCCCATGTTGGGATAAAACCTTGCAATTTGTATGAAGATATGCTAAAATGCCTAAGATATGGTATCGGGCGCGCGTTCGCCCCATTGCTTTTCGGAAAAAGAGAGCCGTAACTATTCCGTTTTGGGAGGCTTTTCATTTTGGATAAATACATCATTCGTGGCGGCAGACAGCTGCATGGCGAGGTGGAAATCTCCGGCGCGAAAAACGCCGCGGTTGCCATCATCCCGGCAGCGCTCATGGTGAGCGGCGTGTGCCGGATCGAGAATCTGCCCCGGATCAGCGACACGGACAAGCAGCTGCAGATCCTCGAGCTTATGGGCGCAAAGGTGCGTCTCGTGAACCGCGACACCGTGGATGTGGACTGCACGAACGTGCGCCTCAGCGACAAAATTTTCGCCCTCACGCGCCAGATCCGCGCCTCGTATTATCTCATCGGCGCAATGCTCGGCCGCTTCGGCGAGGCGGTCACGACCATGCCCGGCGGCTGCAACTTCGGCGTGCGCCCCATCGACCAGCACATCAAGGGCATGAAAGCCCTCGGTGCGGAGATGGAGATCGCCAAGGGGCTCATCCGCGCCAAGGCGCGGGACGGCAGACTCCGCGGCAGCCGCATTTATCTCGACCGCGTCTCCGTCGGCGCGACGATCAACGTCATGCTCGCCGCAACGATGGCGAAGGGGCTGACCGTCATCGAAAACGCCGCGCGCGAGCCGCATATCGTCGACCTTGCGAACTTTTTGAACTCCATGGGCGCGGACGTCCGCGGTGCGGGCACAGACGTCATCAAAATCCGCGGCGTGGACTCGCTCCACGGCGGGAGCTACAGCCTCATCCCCGACCAGATCGAGGCGGGAACCTACATGGCAGCCGTTGCCGCCACGGGCGGCGAGGTGACGCTGCTCGGCGTTATCCCGCGGCACCTTGAGTGCATCTCCGCGAAGCTGCGCGAGATCGGCGTCGAGGTCGAAAACGGAGACGATACCGTCACCGTCCGCCGCAGCGGAAAGCTGCACCGCACGAATGTGAAGACCCTGCCTTATCCCGGCTTCCCGACCGACATGCAGCCCCAGATGAGCACCGTGCTCTGTCTGGCGGACGGCACCAGCGTCGTGACCGAGGACGTCTGGGATAACCGCTATAAATACGTCAACGAGCTGCGCAAGATGGGTGCGGAGATTCAGGTGGACGGCAAGACCGCCATCATCGAGGGCGTCCCGCGGCTCACGGGCGCGCCCGTCGCCGCCTGCGACCTGCGCGCAGGCGCGGCGATGGTCATCGCCGGACTCTGCGCCGAGGGCACCACAACCGTGGAGGACGTGGTGTATATCGAGCGCGGCTATCAGGACATCGTCGGCAAGCTGCGCCGCCTCGGCGCGGATATCCGCGCCGTCTCCGAGCCGGACGAGCCCGACGAGCGAGGCGCCGCTGCCGGATGATGCGCCTGACCACCTTTGCGAGTGGCAGCAGCGGAAACTGCGCCCTGCTCGAATGCGGAGAGACCCGTCTTCTGCTGGACGCCGGAATTTCCTTCCGCCGCATCCGGGACGCGCTCGCCGTCTCCGGGCTGACGATAGCCGACCTTTCCGCCGTACTCGTTACCCATGAACATTCCGATCACATCAGCGGGATCGCCACCATGCTCCGCCACAGCGGCGTTCCCTTTTTCGCCCCCCGGACCGTGCTGCGCCGTCTGTGCGCCGCCAGCGCGGGGGTCGAAGCGCGTATGCACCCCGTCGCGCCCGGCAAGAGCTTCAACGTCGGCGAGGTGCGCGTCACGCCCTTCGCCACGCCCCACGACACCGCCGAGAGCGTCGGCTGGCGCGTCGAGGGCGACGGCGTTTTCGGTCTCGCGACCGATTTAGGCTGCGTCACGGACGAGATTTTCGCCGGACTCGCCGGGGCGGACGCCGTGCTCATCGAGGCAAACCACGACGTTGACATGCTCCGCGCCGGTCCTTACCCTGCGGCGCTGAAGCGGCGCATTCTGTCCGACCATGGTCACCTTTCCAACGAGCGCTGCGGCGAGCTCGCCGCCTATCTTTCCGACCGCGGGACGCAGTATATCGTGCTGGGCCATCTCAGCCGCGAGAACAACACGCCGGACCGCGCTTACCGCGCCGTGGCGGACGCCCTTGCGGGGCGGGACGCCCGACTTTACACCGCGCCGGCGGACGGGCGCTTCACGGTCGAATTCGGGAGGGCGGAAGCGTGCTCACGGTAAAGCTCGTCTGCGTCGGAAAGCTGAAGGAAAAATTTTTCGCGGAGGCGTTCGAGGAATACCGCAAGCGCCTCGGCGCGTTCTGCCGCTTCGAGTGCGCGGAGCTTGCCGAGCAGCGCCTCGGAGACGCCCCCGGCGCGCGGGAGATCGCCGCGGCGCTCGAGCGCGAGGCGGCGGACATCGAGAAAGCCATCCCCTCCGGTGCGGCGGTCGTCGCCATGTGCGTGGAGGGCAAGAGCATGAGCAGCGAGGAGCTCGCCGCCCGGCTCGACCGCTGGCAGAGCGCCGGGCGCAGCCGCGTCTGCTTTGTCGTCGGCAGCTCGTTCGGGCTCAGCGAGCGCGTCAAGGCGCGCGCCGATCTGCGGCTGAGCGTCTCGCGCATGACATTCCCGCATCACCTTTTCCGGGTGATGCTTGCCGAGCAGATTTACCGCGCGCTCTCCATTTCGGCGGGAACGCGCTATCATAAATGAGATCGAGAGAGGATAGAGTTTAAAAGTATGGAAAAAGCATTTGCGTGGAGCTCGCTGCCCGGCGCGCTGCTGAAAAGGTGGCCGCGGGATGATGCGGGGGAGTATGCCGCGCCGAAATTCCTGACCCACTGCCTCAGCGTGGATATGGAGGACAAGATCCTTGTGAACATGCTGGAGGCTTACGGCATCCCCGCGCTCATCATCCATCCGGGGGACGGCGATTTCGGCAAGGTCCTGCTCGGAATGAGCGGAACGGGCAGCAGCATTCTGGTCCCGGAGCCGCTTTATGAGGACGCGAAAGCACTGATGGAGGCAGAGAGCGATGACGAATTGGAGAGCTGAATACGAAAAATGGCTGGACTGCCCGTCCCTCAGCGAGAGCGAGTGGAAGGAGCTGCACGACATCCGCCACGACGACGCGGAGATTGAGAGCCGCTTTTTCGCCCCGCTGGAGTTCGGCACCGGCGGTCTGCGCGGCACGATGAAGATGGGACTGCACCACATGAACATCCACATCATCCGTCACACGACGCAGGCGTTCGCGAACGTCATCCTCGCCGAGGGCGGGGAAAACGCGCGCGAAAAGGGCGTCGTCATCTGCTTCGACTGCCGCGTGAACAGCGAGCTTTTCGCCCGCGAAGCCGCGCGCGTCATGGCGGGCAACGGCATCCATGTGCGCATTTTCGACGCGCTGCGCCCCACGCCGGAGCTCAGCTTCGCCGTCCGCTATTACGGTGCGGCGGCGGGGCTCAACATCACGGCGAGCCACAATCCCAAGGAATATAACGGCTACAAGGTCTACTGGTCGGACGGCGCCCAGCTCCCGCCGGAGCACGCCGCCGCCATCGCCGCGGAGATGGAAAAGCTGGACATCTTCACCGGCTTCACCGCCGCGGACTTCGACGAAGCCCTCGCCGACGGGCGCATCGAGCGCATCGGCAGCGAGACGGACGAGGCGTATTTGCAGCGCGTGCTCTCCCTCGCCATCGACCGCGAGGCGGTCGCCCGCGCCGCGGATGAGCTCCAGATCGTCTATACTCCCTTCCACGGCGCAGGGCACTATCTCGTGCCGGAGGCGCTGCGCCGCCTCGGTGTGAAGCATGTGACGCCCGTGCCGGAGCAGATGGTGCTCGACGGCACGTTCCCGACCGTCGCGTCCCCGAATCCGGAGAACCCGGAGGGCTTTTACCTCGCCGTCGACCTCGCGAAGCGCGTCGGCAGCGATCTCATCATCGGCACGGACCCGGACTCCGACCGGCTCGGCGTCCTCGCCCGCCGCGGGGACGAGTTCGTCCCCATCACCGGCAACCAAATGGGCGTGCTGCTGCTCGATTATATCATCGGCGCGCGCACCCGCACCGGCACGATGCCGGAAAAGCCCGGCGCGATCAAGACCATCGTCAGCACGGAGATGTTCCGCGAGGTTGCGCTGCGAAACGGCGTTCACCCGGAGGACACCTTCACCGGCTTTAAGTTCATCGCCGAGCGCATCGGCGAGTGGGAGGCCGCCGGGAGCTGGAACTATATCTTCTCCTTTGAGGAGAGCTACGGCTATATGATGGGCGACTTTGTCCGCGACAAGGACGCCGTCAGCGCCTCCATGATGGTTGCGGAGATGGCGGCGTATTACCACGGGCAGGGAATGACGCTGCTCGACGCGGTGGACGCGCTCTACGAAAAATACGGACACTACGGCGAGCGGACGCTGAACCTCGTCATGCCGGGGCTCGACGGTCTGCGGAGGATGCAGGCGCTGATGGAGTCCCTGCGCGGCCAGTACCCCGCGGAGATCGGCGGCGTTCCCGTCGCCATGGTGCGCGACTATGAAAGCGGCGCGCTGACCGTCCCCGGTCTCGGCGTCGTCGGCGAAACGCCCATCCGCGGCAGCAACGTGCTCTATTTCGAGCTCGCCGACGGCAGCAGCTTCATCATCCGTCCCTCCGGCACCGAGCCGAAGATCAAGGTCTACCTCCTCGTAAAGGACGAGACTGCCGGAAAATGCAATGTAAAGCTCGACCGCCTCGCCGCATGGGCGGAAAAGCTGCGCGGAGAAGAATAAAAAAAGCGCCCATACGGGCGCTTTTTTTATGATATTTGAGGGCAGGGAAGCCCCTTAAAAAAATTCACACCGGGACCGCTGTGTCCTGCGACTGGAGCGTTTTCCGGATGACAGCGCTCTTGAAATAGAAGATGCCCATCGCGGCGGAGCTTAAGAGCCAGCTCGTGGGGTAGCAGAGGAAGACATAGCGGATGTTGTGGTCAAAATGGAGCGTGACGATGAGCCAGATGACGCGGAACACGCAGATGCAGACGGCGGAGATGATCGTCACCTTCATCGCCTGCCCCGCGCCGCGGATCGCGCCGCCGAGCACGTCCGAGGGGATGAACAGCCAGTTGGTTGGCGCAAGGTAGAGCATCATCTGGAGCGCGTAGGTCTTGGCGTCCGGCTCGTCGGTAAAGAGGTCGAGCAGCGGGGCGGAGAAGAGCAGCACCGCCGCTTCGAGCACGAGCGTCGTCCCAAGGCTGGAGAGCATGGCGACGCGGATGCCCTTGCGGATGCGGCTGAACTTGCCCGCGCCGATGTTCTGACCGACGTAGGTCGAGATCGCGAGCGCCATGGCGTTCATCGGCATGTAGATAAAGCCGTCGAGCTTCGTGTAAGCGGTGACGCCCGCCATCGCCGCGGTGCCGAAGGAGTTGATCTTTGCCTGAACAAGCAGGTTCGCGATATTGAACATGCTGCTTTGCAGTCCGCAGGGGACGGAGATGCGGATGATGTCCCACATCGTGAGGGCGTTCAGCTCCATGCGCAGCGGGCGGAAGCAATAGCGCGCGTCGAGCTTCGTGAGGCGGATGACGGTGAGCACCGCGCTGACGAGCTGGGCGGCGACCGTCGCGATTGCCGCGCCCGCGACGCCCATATCGAACACCGCCACGAGCAGCAGGTCAAGGATCAGGTTCGTGACGCCGCCGATGACGAGGTAGATGAGCGGGCGCGTCGAGTCGCCCTCCGCGCGGAGCATGCCTGCGCCGACATTATAGATCATCGTGATAATCGTTCCCGCGAGATAGATGCGCAGATACTGGTTCGCGGGGTCCAAAACGTCGTCCGGCGTGTCCATCAAGACAAGCATCTGGCGGGAGAAGGCGATGCCCAGTACGCTGATGACAACGCCGACGCCAACGCTGAGGACCATTGCGCAGTCGATGAGCTTTTTCAGACCGGGATAGTCCCCCGCGCCGTAGTGCATGGCGTAGAGCACGCCGGTGCCGGTGGCGATGCCGAGGAAAAAGCCGATCAGAAGGTTGATGAGGCTGCCCGTGCTGCCGACGGCGGCGAGCGCCGCGGAGCCGACATAGTTGCCGACGACCATCGAGTCCACGCTGTTATATAGCTGCTGGAACAGGTTGGAGAGCAAGATCGGCACGGCAAACAGGATGAGCCCCTTGGTGATGGAGCCCTCG
>OLXQ01000226.1_pt1 | contig 11348 bp, 11 predicted proteins | sample 1673371 | NCBI WGS metagenome assembly OLXQ01 (sample SAMEA103958109, study PRJEB25191) | human gut metagenome | biome: human-associated habitat [ENVO:00009003]; feature: intestine environment [ENVO:2100002]; material: feces | place: Germany | collected 2013/2015
ATGGGGTGCCCGAGGGACGGGGCGAAGGCCGAAGCCAAGGTGGAAACGCTGTCGGCCATCCACCTTCGGGTGTGGCGCCGGCAGTGGTGACGGTGGGGTCTCCCGAATGCGGGGCTATTCTTGCTAGCCGAATGGCCCCTTGTGGTGACTGTTGGCTTGGATGGTACGGGTATCCAAACCAACATGACGATGACACGCCCCGGGTCTGCATCAACGATCATAGACGCAGAACATGATATTCTGTTCTACGCTGGTGACGAGGGTACGGAGTACAGCTTTAAGCCCGAAAGCGGCTGCACCGTCACCGTGGCCCGCTCCACCGTGGGCGATGCCATGACCTTCAGCGGTTTCACCTCCAGCGGCGTGACCGTGGCGGAGGACGGCATTGTCACCGTTACCGGCCTGACCACGGGCCGCCACATCATCAAGGTGGAGAAAAACGGCGTGGCCAACTACCAGGTCATCACCGCCCGGGGCGTCAGCTATGATTTGCTGGATGCAGAGGGTAATGTACTGTCCACGGATGCAGAATTGACGCCTGGCGACACGGTAAAGATCCAGTTCAAAGGGCTTGTCAACCCGGTTGAAAAGATGGCGGGAGTTTATAACCGCAATCCTGCCCTGGTCATGGAAGGCGAGGATGGCACGGCCTTTGCAAATGGGACGGGTGGCGGAAACGGAGTATACACATTTAGCAGTGATGCAGCAAAACAGTTGATCACTATTACGATTCCGAAGGACGTAGCCGGATTGTCGTATACCCTGAATGGGGCGATCAAAGCACTTGCTATGTATGGGCAGAAAACCGGCGCACACCGGGCAGCGGCTTATGGCGTAGGCCTGGGGAAATATAGCGGTACAGCAGTTGGGGATGTTATGTCCCGTCTGCCCGCTCTGACCCTGAAGCTGGAGGGTTACGGCGCGTTCTACGGCCCGATCGAGGCGACGGAGACTCTCATCGACGCCATCGGCACTGTGAGCCGCAACTCCGCCGATGCCATCGCCGCGGCGCGGACGGCCTATAACGCCCTCTCCGGCGAGCAGAAGGCGCTGGTGAGCAATTACGAGGTGCTGACGGCGGCGGAGGCCATGCTGGCGGCGCTGGAGCTCCAGTATGTCTACCAGACCACCGGCGACTATTTGGCCTCCAAGGGCACGCCCATTGTGGGCAGCATCGGCGGCGAGTGGCTGACCATCGGCCTGGCCCGCAGCGGGCGCACCGTGCCCGCCGGGTACTATGACAACGCGGTGGCCTATGTCAAGAAAAATATCAATGCCGAGACCAACCGCCTGGACAAGAATAAGTCCACGGACAACGCCCGGCTGATCCTGGCCCTGACGGCCATCAGCAAGGGCGTGACCGATGTGGGCGGCTACGACCTGCTGGCAGGTCTGGACGACATGAAGTACATCAAGCGCCAGGGCACGAACGGCCCGGTGTGGGCGCTCATCGCCCTGGACAGCCACGATTACACCCCGGCGGGCAGCGTGACCCGCGACCAACTGGTGGAGACCATCCTGTCCCTGCAGAAGGACAGCGGCGCGTGGTACATCAACAGCATCAACAAGACGGACGACGTGGACATGACCGCCATGGCCGTTCAGTCCCTCGCACCGTACTACGAGACCAATGACGCGGTGAAGACCGCTGTGGACAAGGCGCTGACCTGGCTGGGCACCATGCAGAAGGCCGATGGCTCGTTCGCCGAGATGGCGGGCGCTGCCAGCAGCAGCGAGTCCACCGCCCAGGTGCTGGTGGCCCTGTGCGCCATGGGTATTGATCCCACCGCGGACGCACGCTTTGCCAAAAATTCCTTCCACGTGCTGGACGGTCTGCTGACCTTCTACACGGGTACGGCGTTCAAGCATCAGGCATCGGATGCCACGGTGGATCAGATGGCCACCGAGCAGAGCTACTACGCGCTGACGGCGTATATGCGCCTGGTGGGCGGTCAGACGGCCCTGTACGACATGACCGACGTGGCCTGCGGCAAGCACAACTTCGGCGCGTGGACGGTCACTAAGGCCGCCACCTGCACCGAGGCCGGTACGTCCGTCCGCACCTGCACCGTCTGCGGCACGGAGGAGACCCAGACCATCCCCGCGCTGGGGCATAAGGTCGGCAGCGCGTTCCAAATGAACAAGGATTACCACTGGCAGCTCTGCGCGGTGTGCAAGGCCGTGATGAACAAAATCGCGCACACCTACGTGGGCGGTGTGCAGTGCGTTTGCGGCGCGGCGAAGTCTGGGGGCAGTGCATTGAAACAGGTATCTGTTACCACAGGCATCACATCCGTCCTGCCAAACAACGAGAGGCTGAACACTCCTGAAAAAATCAGCACAGAGCTTCGACTGGAGATCGCACAGCGCAGCAGTGCCAGCACCGATGAAAACACTGCGGTCATGGAAGTGACGCTGACTATCATAGAAAATGGTGTGTCCCGCCCCGCCGCAAAGGACGACCTGACAGACGGCAAGATCACTGTGCTGCTGCCCTATCCTGAGGCTGTGGCGAATAAGTACGGCAGCTATGATTTCCTGGTGGCACATCTTGTCACCATGGCCGACTGCGGCAAAGAGGTTGGTACGGTGGAGTTCCCTTCCGTTACCAAGACGGATAAGGGCCTGCTGGTTACGTTGACGGGCCTTTCCCCGGTGGCGATCAGTTACATGCCCGCCACCTCCACCGGCGGCGGCAGTACCGGCGGCAGCGGCAGCATCACTGTTGTCAAGCCCACCTCCGCCAACACGGCGGACGACAGCCAGATGGTCATTTGGCTGGGCAGCGCGGTCATGGCGGCGGCAGCTGTCGTGGTGCTGACCCGCAAGCAGAAGCGCGTGAGCAAGTAACAACGAAACAGCCAACGCAGAGGCGCGAAAGCGCCTCTGCGTATGGCGCTTTTACGAGGTATGAAACGCATGAAGAAAGTGAAGAGAATTTGGCTTTTGGCGCTGGCGCTGTCCCTGCTGCTGACCTGCGCCGCCTGCGGCAAGCAGAAAGCCCCTGCCGCCGACACGACCCCCGACACAAAGCAGGAGCAGACCGCGGACACCAAAAAGGATGACGCGGCCAAAACGGACGACAAAAAGTCTGAGGTAAAGGCAGAAGACAAGACCGAGGACGACAAAAAGTCCGAGGAGCAGCAGAAGGCCGAGGAGGAAGCCAAAAAGCTGGAAGAACAGAAGAAGTTAGAGGAAGAGCAGAAGAAACAGGAGGAACAGAAGAAGCAGGAGGAGCAGCCCAAGCAGGAGATCGACCCGGACACCGGCAAGGACAAGTATCAGACCGATCCCGTGCCGGAGGGCAAGCCCGCACCGTCCGAGCCCCAGGATACCACGGTGGATCAGACCACCACCTATACCTGCACCATCTCCATCTCCTGCGATACGATCTTGAATAACTGGGATGCCTGGGACGAGTGGGACGCGGAGACGGCGGCGGCGAAAAAGCCCCTCGTCCCCGCCGACGGTGTGATACTGGGCGCGACCACGGCCAGCTTCAGCGAGGGTGAGAGCGTCTACGACGTGCTCCAGCGTGTCTGCCGCGAGAACGGCATCCACATGGAGGCCAGTTGGACGCCCATGTATAACAGCGCCTACGTGGAGGGCATCAACAACCTGTACGAGTTCGATGTGAGCCAGGGGTCGGGATGGATGTACCGTGTCAACGGCTGGTTTCCCAATTACGGCTGCTCCCGCTACGCGCTGCAAAACGGCGATGTGGTGGAGTGGGTCTACACCTGCGACCTGGGCTATGACGTGGGCGGCGGCTACGTAGCCGGCTAACGCCTCTTGCCCTCCGGCGCGAAACGTGGTATGCTTCTGCCATAAAGGGTAGGAGGGAACGATATGTCGCAGACCGAACAGTACGCCCGCGCCGTCTGCCGGGCGTGTATCCTACGCAGCATCACGCCCACAGAGCTGGCGCAGCGCTGCGGCATCGCACCGCTGACTATGAAGCACATCCTCACCGGCAGCACCCAGCGCACCCGCATCAGCACCATGCGGCGTATCGCCGAGGAGCTGGGAATGTCCCTGACCCAGCTGCTGGAGCTGTCACGGGAGGATGCGCTGGACAAAATGTAGGGCGGGGCATATCCCGGCCACGGACGTGCGGTCAGACCTCGCTTTTACGATCCGCTGGGACGTTTCCCTGCCGGGTGAGATATACCCTCACCACCCACCATGGGCACGATGAAATTCAAGAAAAAGTATGCCGAGAATAAGGAAGCCGCGTGCCATTTCCAAAATGAGCATTGTGGACTCCGCTGAAGCGGGAGAATACCATACCGCTTGACAAATCAAATTCCCATAGAGAGGGTTTATCGACAAGCTGCCACAAGGCCCGCCGAAAGGCGGGCCTTGTGCTTTTTCAACCCGCTCTTGCAAACGGGCCGCCGCCGCGATACAATAGGCCTATATTTATGCAAGTGGGGAGGATCGCCTGTGGAACAGCTTACCGTGCAGGGAAACGGGGTCTATATCGGGCCGGGTGCGCTGCTGCGCGCCGGCGGGCTGCTGCGGCAGCACGTCCCCGCCGTGTCCCGCTGGGCCGTGGCGGCGGATGAGTCCGTGGCCGCGCTGTACGGCGACGCGGCGCTCTCGGCGCTGCACAGCGCCGGACTGGAGGCGGAGCTGTATCTGCTCCCCGCCGGGGAGCGGGCCAAAACGCCGGAGGTGTGGCTGTCCCTGTGCCGCCAGCTGGTGGCCGACGGCTTCCGCCGCGGCGGCGGCATCGTGTCCCTGGGCGGCGGCGCCTGCGGCGACATGGCCGGCTTTGCCGCGTCCACGCTGCTGCGGGGCGTGGCTTTGGCCCATTTGCCCACCACGCTGCTGGCCCAGACCGACAGCGCCATCGGCGGCAAGACGGGGCTGGATCTGCCGGAGGGTAAAAACCTGCTGGGCACGTTCTGCCCGCCCGCGCTGGTGGTCAGCGACACCGCCTGTCTTGCCACGCTGCCGTCCCGCCAGTTCGCCTCCGGCATGGCGGAGGTCATCAAATACGGGTGCATCGCCGACGCTTCGCTGCTGGACGCGGCGGAGCGGGGCGTTTCCGCCGACGATGGCCCGGCGCTGGCTTTGCTGGCGGCCCGATGCTGCCGCAGCAAGGCCGTGCTGGCGGAACAAGACCCCTACGACCGCGGCGTGCGGCATCTGCTGAACTTCGGCCACACCTTCGGCCACGCCTACGAGGCGCTGGGCGGCTTTGAGACATACACCCACGGCGAGGCCGTGGCCGCCGGGATGATCCGCGTTCTCCGCTGGCAGCTGGCCCACGGCTACGGCGGCGAGGCGCTGCTGGATCGGCTGACACGTCTGCTGCCCCGGTACGGTCTGCCGCTGGACATCCCCTGTGACGAGACGGCCCTGCGGCGCTGGCTGACACGGGACAAGAAGGCGGAGGGAGATCAGGTGACGCTGGCGCTGGCGGAGAAGGCCGGACAGGGCCGCCTTGTCACCGTGCCGCTGGCCTCGCTTTGGGAGGACACGCCATGATCCTGCGGCTGTATCCTTCCACGCTGCGGGGCAGCGTCACCCCGCCGCCGTCCAAGAGCTTGCTGCACCGGGAGCTGATCTGCCGCTGTCTGGCGGGACAGTCCACCGTTCTGCCGCCCCACGCGGCCCAGGACGTGCTGGCCACCGCCCACGGGCTGGAGCAGCTCACCGCCGTTCGCCCGGTGGTACACTGCGGCGACAGCGGCAGCACTCTGCGCTTCCTGCTGCCGCTGTTCATGGCATTGGGCCGCACCGGGACGATCTTTGCCGGGTCGGAGCGGCTGCTGTCGCGGCCTATCCCCGCCGACCTGGGCTTACAGTCCGTCCCCGGCGGGTTGAAGCTGACGCGCCCGCTCCACGGCGGGGTGTGGACGCTCTCCGCCGCGGAGACGTCCCAAACTGTCAGCGGGCTGCTGCTGGCGCTGCCGCTGCTGGCGGAGGACTCTGAAATCGTATTGACCGATGAGCCGGTGTCCCGGCCCTATTTGGATATGACCACCGCCGTCATGGCCCGCCACGGCGTTGCTGTGGAGGCCGCGCCCACGGGCTACCGCGTCCCCGGCGGGCAGCTGTACCGCCCCGCCCCGGAGCACAGCGAGCCGGACTGGTCGGCTGCCGCCTTTTGGCTGGCCCTCGATGCCGCGCAGAAGCGGCGGGGCAGGGGCGGGCTGCACGTGCCCATGGGCCGCCCGCCCTATTGGCAGGGGGACGCGGCGATCATGCGTTATGTAAACGGATTGCCGGAGGAGATCGACATATCCGCCACGCCGGATCTGCTGCCGCCGCTGGCGCTGCTGGCGGCGGTGCGGCCCGGCGTTATCACCCGGTTCACCCACGCCGCCTTTCTGCGGCGCAAGGAGAGCGACCGTCTGGCCGCCGTGGCCGGGGTGCTGCGGGCGTTGGGCGTTCCCGTGGAGGAACAGCCGGACGGGCTGACCGTCACCGGCACGGAGACGCTCCACGGCGGCAACTTGGACGGCTGCGGCGACCACCGCATCGCCATGCTGGCGGGCTGTGCCGCCATGCTGGCAGACGGGCCGGTGACGCTGCGCGGCGCGGAGACCGTGGCGAAATCCTACCCCGCTTTTTGGCGGGATATGGCCGCTCTCGGCGGCAGATGGGAGGTGCTGGAGACATGATGGAATACACCCTGTTCGGCGAATCCCACGGCCCTGCCGTGGGGGTGCTGCTTACCAACGTGCCCGCCGGATTGCCGGTGGACGGCCCGTTTATCCAGGAACAGCTGCTGCGCCGCATGGCCCGTGACGGCCTGACCACCGCCCGCCGGGAGGCGGACGAGGTGCAGCTCCTCTCCGGCGTGTATCAGGGCAAGACCACCGGCGACCCGCTGGCGGCGGTGATTTGGAATAAGGACGTCCGCTCTGCCGACTATGAGGCGCTGGCCCACACGCCCCGCCCGTCCCACGGCGACTACGCCGCCGCCGTCCGTGCCCACGGCTGTAACGACCCGCGGGGCGGCGGTCATACGTCGGGCCGCCTGACCGCGCCGCTGACCGCCGCCGGGGCGCTGGCCCTTACCTGTCTTGCGGAACGGGGCATCGCCGTCCGGGCCGGGATCGTGGACGAGGACGGCCTTCGCGCCCGGGCCGCCGAGGCTCGCCGGGAGGGCGACAGCGTGGGCGGTGTGATACGCTGCACCGTCACGGGGCTGCCCGCCGGACTGGGCGGCCCGGACTGGCGGGACAACGTGGAGAGCGAGATCGCCCGCCATGTGTTCGCCATCCCCGCCGTCAAGGCCGTCGGTTTCGGCGCGGGGCAGGACTTTGCCGCCCTGCGGGGCAGCGAGGCCAACGACCCCTTTACCGTGTCCGATGGCGCGGTGCGTACCGTTACCAACCGCTCCGGCGGCGTGAATGCCGGGATCACCAACGGCATGGACGTGGTGTTTGATGTGACGTTCCGCCCCACGCCCTCCATCGCCAAGCCGCAGCAGACGGTGGAGCTGACCACCATGACCCCGGCCACTATCACCGTGGCGGGCCGCCACGACAGCTGCGTGGCCCTTCGCGCCGCTCCGGCGGTGGAGGCCGCCGCGGCGCTGGCGCTGTGCCGGCTGCTGCCCGACACGGCGGAGGACACGCTGCCCGCCCTGCGGCAGCGTTTGGACGAGCTGGACGCGGAGCTGACCGCCCTGTTTGCCCGCCGTCAGGCGCTGGCCCGCCGCATCGGCGGGGTGAAAAGAGAGCAGGGCTTGCCGGTGTGCGACCCGGAGCGGGAGCGTCAGGTGTTGGCGTCACGGGGCGATTTGCTGCCGGAGCGGCGGCGGCAGGTGGAGCGGCTGTTTGCCCTGCTGATGGAGCTGTCCAGGGAGGCGCAGACATGAGCCGCCTGATCCTCATCGGGCTGCCCGGCAGCGGCAAGACCACGCTGGGCCGTATGGCCGCTCAGGCGCTGGCGCTGCCGTTCTACGACTGCGATGACCGGGTGTCCCGCGCCGCCGGGATGACCATCCCGGATATTTTCGCCCGCCGGGGCGAGCCGTATTTCCGCGCTTTAGAGCGGGAGGCGCTGCAGGAGCTGTGCCGCCGGGAGGACTGCGTCATCGCCACCGGCGGCGGCGGGGTGCTGCTGCCGGAGAACCGGGCGCTGCTGCGGCGCAGCGGTACGGTACTGTGGCTGGACAGAGACGTGGAGCGCATCCTGCAAACCGATTTTTTCGCCGGAAGGCCGCTGCTGGGGCAGGGCGCGCCGGCGCTGGCGCGTTTGGCGGCGGAGCGGCGGGAGTTGTACGCCGCCTGCGCCCACCACCGCATACCTGACGGCGATGTGAACGCCGTTCTTTCGGAAATTCTGCGAATTTGGAGGGAGGAGCATCCATGAAGCTGCTGATCGTCAACGGCCCGAACCTGAACCTGCTGGGCGAGCGTGAGCCGCAGATCTACGGCCCGCGCAGCTATGACGACCTGTGCCGCCTGATCTACGGTCACGCCCAAAAGACCGGCTGCCAGGTGGAGATATTCCAGTCCAACCACGAGGGCACGCTCATCGACGCCATTCAGGCGTCCCGTGCCGGTTACAGCGGCATCGTCATCAACCCCGGCGCGTATGCCCATTACAGCTACGCTATCTACGACGCGCTGCGCTGTGCGCCTGTCCCGGCGGTGGAGGTACACATCTCCGACATCACCGCCCGTGAGCCGTTCCGGGCCGTGTCCGTCACCGCCCCGGCCTGCGTCAAGACCATCTCCGGCCACGGGCTGGAGGGGTATCTGGAGGCCATGGACTACCTGCTGGCCCACGCGCCGGACGCGGAGAAAAGCGCAGCGCCCCGCTGCGGCTGCGGCGGCGAGGCGCTGGTATGACGGCGCGGCTGTATCTCATCGGCGACCCGGTGGCCCACAGCCTTTCGCCGCTGCTCCACGGGGCGATGATCGCCCAGACCGGCGCGGACTGCACCTATGAGGCCCGCCGGGTGAGGGCGGCGGAGTTGCCCGCCTTTCTGACGGAGGCCAAGGCCGCCTGTGCAGGGTTCAACGTGACCATGCCGCTGAAGGAGGCCATCGTGCCGCTGCTGGACGGGCTGGACGCTTCGGCACGGGAATGCGGCGCGGTGAACACCGTCTGCATCCGGCAGGGCCGGGCCATCGGCCACAATACCGACGGGTCGGGGTTCGTGGACAGCCTTCGCGCCCGGGGCATCGACCCGGCGGGCATGACGGTGCTGCTGCTGGGTGCCGGCGGCGCGGCGGAGGCCGTCTGCACCGCGCTGGTGAAGGCGGGCGCGGCGAGGCTGTATGTGGCCAACCGCACCATAGACCGCGCCCATGCGCTGGCGGCGCGCTGCCCGGAGGTGATACGGCCCATCCCCTTTGACGGGGATGATCTGTGCCGCGCCGCGGCGGAGAGCGGCCTGCTGGTCAACGCCACGTCTTTGGGCATGGCGGGCAAGGGCGAGTTTTCCGATTTGGATTTCCTGCGCCGCGCCCCCGATGGCGCGGTGGTGTATGACCTGGTGTACCACCCACGGTGTACCCGCCTGCTGCAAGCGGCGGCGGCGCTGGGGCTGTCCACCATCCCCGGCACGGAACTGCTGCTGTATCAGGCCGTGGGGGCGTTCAGCCTGTTCACCGGCTGTGCGCCGGACGTTCCGGCCCTGCGGGAGATGCTTGGGGATGCGCTGAAATGAATATGAGACAGCCCCTTGGCTCTCCCAAAGGGAGAGCCAAGACCATAGCTTATTGGCATGAGAAATGGAGCGTATCTGTTGTACCGATACGCTCCATTAACTGTTTTGCGACCGCCCATCAAACGAGGTGCTTGCTTTTATGCGCCCTTGTACTTGCGGCGGGTGGCCAGGCCGCCCCGGATGTGGCGCTGGGACTTGTTCTCGTCCAGGATGGCCTTTGCCTGCGTGTAAAGCGTGCGGTCGCACAGCGGCAGACGCTCTGACAGGTCCTTGTGTACCGTGGATTTGCTCAGGCCGAAGTGCTTGGCGGCGGCGCGGACCGTCGCTTTGTTCTCTATGACGTAAAGAGCCAGGTCTTTGGCCCGGTTTTCCAGATCGTCTTTGATAACACACCACTCCCATGCTGTTACTGGCCTATTTATATGGCCGGGGCAGGGGAATTATGACGGGTGTGCGGAGGTTCAGAACAGGGTGATGCCGTCCACGAGGGTCAGATGCCGTTGCAGGTCGTCCAGCAGCTGATGGGCCGAGGCGGTCAGGCCGCGTCCCTTGGGGGTGATGAGGTAGAAGGTGCGCTCCGCCGGAGGGTGGGCCAGGCGCAGCACCCGGACGTGGGAAAACAGGCGCAGGTACAGCTCCGCCGCGCCGGCGGGGATGATGCTCCAGCGCCTGCCGCAGGCGGGCAGCGTCTCCGCCAGCTGGGGCGTGTCGGTGTAGAGCAGGGGGCGGGCGTTGACACCGAACCAGTAGTCGTGCCACTGGGAGATCTCCGGCTGGCCGTAGATGAGGATCTCGTCCTCCGGGTGGAGGGCGGTGGCCTCCACCGGCTCGGCGAGGACGATGTCCTCCGGCACGACCAGGAAGAAGGCTTCCCGGAACAGGGGCTGGATCTCGATTTGCAGGTCGTAGTGCAATCCGCCGTCCACAATGGCCATGTCCGCGTCGCCCCGGGCCACGGCGGACACCGCCTCGTAGGTTCGCATGGACTCCACCCACAGGGACACCGGCAGCGCACGCTCCAAAAACCGCTGGTACACCGGCGGCAGGATGTACTGGTTGGCGGTGTAGGCGGCGATGACGTGGAGGAACTCCCGCTTCTCCCCGGCGGCGAAGGCCTGGGTCTCCGAGAGCAGGTTCTGCCACCGGCGGGCCAGGGGCAGAAAGTGCTGGCCCGCGTCGGTGAGGGTGATGCGGCGCTGGCCCTTGCCCCGGTGGAACAGCGGCGCGCCCACCTCGTCCTCCAGCGCCCGCAGGCGGGCGGACAGGGAGGGCTGGGTGATATACAGCGCGTCCGCCGCCGCGGTCATCGTGCCGTTGTCCAGTATGGCGAAGAAGGTCTCCATATCCTGATCGGTCATAGGCTCACCCCAAATTATAGTTTTTGACTATATATTAGCATAGTATAATTGATTTTACAAGCACAATCTTTTGTGCTATGATGCAAACACAAACAAGAAAGGAGTTGTTCCCTATGACAAACACGAAGAAGAGTACCGGATACCTGATCGCGGCCCTGGTGATCACGGCGATCATCGCCTATACCATGGTCAGCCTGCTGACGGGGAACATCACCCCGGTGGTGCGCGTCACGACCATGCTGTGCCCCGTGTGGTTCTTCGCCGATCTGGCGCTGTGGTGCACCATTTTGTAACAAAGATTTCTTTCTCCCTTTTTCTCCCTTAACAGCAAAAGCCCCCGCCGTCAG
>OLXQ01000228.1_pt1 | contig 11326 bp, 8 predicted proteins | sample 1673371 | NCBI WGS metagenome assembly OLXQ01 (sample SAMEA103958109, study PRJEB25191) | human gut metagenome | biome: human-associated habitat [ENVO:00009003]; feature: intestine environment [ENVO:2100002]; material: feces | place: Germany | collected 2013/2015
AGCCTCCGCAGGTCGGCGTATCCGTGGTGATTCTGGCTTTGGGACCGGTTCCGCAGTCAGATGTGGGCGCTGGTGCCGCTTCGTCCGGCATGGGCTCCACCCTGTGGATGCCGCTGGTCAAACGCGTCCGTCAGCCTTTTTTGGGGCAATGGGCGTTGCCGGGAGGCGGTCTGAGGGCCGACCATTCATTGGAACAGTCGGCGTATGCCGCACTGGAATCGACGACGTCGCTGCATCCGAAATATCTTGAGCAGCTTTACACGTTCGGCGATCCGGCACGTTCGCATGGCGGTCTGCCGATGGTGTCCATCGTGTACTGGGCCCTGGTGGGCGAGGCCGATGGACGAATCGACTTCGCCGGAGGGGACAACGTCAAGTGGTTCCCCGTCAACCATCTTCCGGAACTTGCGTTCGACCATCGCACCATCGTCGAATACGCCATGAACCGGCTTCGCGGCAAAATCGAATCGCCTGACATCGCCACTCGATTGGTGGGCGAGCGATTCACGTTGAGCCAACTGCATGACGTGTACGAGGCGATTGCCGGACAGCGTATCGATTTGGCGAATTTCCGCCGTAAAATGCTCGCTTCCGGACTGTTGGAAGACACCGGTGAGAAACTGCGGATCGGCCGTAACAGGCCGGCGGCGGTCTACCGGTACAGCCGGAAGCCGGGAACGGATTTGTGGACCGAAGCCGGAACGGCATCCGAATCGGACGACACTCGAATTGCTTTCCAGGATGACGACGCGTTATCCGCATTGATGACGGCGTGATCGCCTGCCATCGTCGGGCTTGAACGAGCTCACGACACAATAGGAAAACAATGATAAAGGGGTGTTGATGTCCGCATCGCAACAAACCGTCGGGGGAGAGGTCTCGCTGACTCGCAACGAGCGTCTTGACCGACTGCCGTTCAACAAGGCGCACAGGAAGCTGTTGGTGGCTTCGGGTATTGGATGGGCGTTCGACGCGATGGACGTTGGTCTGGTGTCGTTCGTCGTGGCCGCCATCGCGGCCGACCCGCATTTCAATCTGACGCCGACCGAGAAAAGCTGGGTGCTGTCCATCGGTTTCGTCGGAATGGCGATCGGCGCCGCGCTTGGCGGCTTCGTGGCCGACCGCGTTGGCCGCAAGACGGTCTTCTCCGCGACGCTGGTGATTTTCGGTCTGGCCAATGGCGGTATGGCGTTGTCATGGTCGCTGGCGGCTCTGCTGATCGCTCGACTGGTCATCGGCCTCGGCCTGGGCGCCGAGCTGCCGGTCGCCTCCACATTGGTCTCGGAATTCTCTCCGACCAAACAACGCGGCCGTATGACGGTGCTGCTGGAATCCTTCTGGGCAATCGGCTGGATCATCGCCGCCTGCATCGGCTATTTCGTCATTCCGAACACCGGCGATTGGGGATGGCGCTGGGCGCTGCTCATCGGAGCATTGCCGCTGCTGTACGCCATCGTGACGCGCATTCATATCCCTGAGTCCGTGCGATTCCTCGAATCCAAGGGACGTGAGGATGAGGCCGAGCAGGCCGTGCGCTACTTCGAACAGGCCGGAGGCGTCGAACCGGTCGCATCCCCGAAGGGCGAGCCGCTGCCGAAGATCAAAACCCGCGAGCTGTTCGGCAAGAAGTATCTTGCGCGCACCGCAGCCATCTGGGCCACATGGTTCTTCGTGAACTTCTCCTACTACGGCGCGTTCACGTGGATGCCGTCTCTACTGGCCGACCAGTTCGGCTCGCTGACCAAGTCGTTCGGCTACACGCTCGCCATCGCCATCGCACAGCTGCCCGGCTACTTCCTCGCGGCATGGCTGGTGGAGATCTGGGGCCGCAGGAAGACCCTGAGCGTGTTCCTCGCCGTGTCCGCCGTGGCCGCGTTCGCCTTCTCCCAAGCCGGTTCCGTGGCCGCTGTGCTGGGCTTCGGCATGCTGCTGTCCGCGTCCAACCTTGGCGCTTGGGGCGTGTTGTACGCGGTGACTCCGGAAATCTATCCGACACGTCTGCGCGGCGCCGCCTCCGGTGCCGCCGCGGCTTGCGGTCGTGTGGCCGCGATCATCGCGCCGCTGCTGATGCCATGGTTCCTGACCTTGTCCGGTGGCAACAAGGCCGTGGCGTTCATCGTTTTCGCCGTGGCGTTCATTCTCGCCTGCGTGGCGGCCCTGTGCCTGCCTGAACGCACTGGCAAGGAGCTTGAGGATTAAGGTCCGCGCGCCTCTTCGCGCGATTGACGGCGGGCCTGTCGGCATGATCTGACAGGTCCGCCGTTTTTCATGTGTCGTAATGCTTCGCTAGAATTGGCTCGGTTTGTGTGTAAGTACGGATTTTTAAGTACCGATAGCATGTACGTACCGAACGTTTACGTAAGAGAACAGCAACACTAAGAGAGGTTTCGATGGCGGTTCGCGGCGATATCCGAAATGTAGCGATTGTGGCACACGTCGATCACGGTAAGACCACCCTGGTCAACGCGATGCTGGCCCAGTCCCACGTGTTCAACGAGCGTGAGGAAGTCCCGGACCGTGTGATGGATTCCAACGATCTGGAACGCGAGAAGGGCATCACCATCCTCGCCAAGAACACCGCGGTGCAGTACACCGGCCCGCTGGCCGCCAAGTACGGCCATCCGGAAGGCATCACCCTCAACATCATCGACACCCCTGGCCACGCCGATTTCGGTGGCGAAGTGGAACGTGGCATCTCCATGGTCGATGGCGTCGTGCTGCTCGTCGACGCTTCCGAAGGCCCGCTGCCGCAGACCCGTTTCGTGCTGCGCAAGGCCCTCGAAGCCAAGCTTCCGGTCATCCTGTGCGTGAACAAGACCGATCGTCCGGACGCCCGAATCTCCGAAGTCGTCGGTGAGTCCTCCGACCTGCTGCTCGGCCTGGCCCAGGACGTCATCGAGGAAGGCATCGACCTCGATGAGGATTCCCTCTTCGACCTTCCGGTCATCTACTGCGCCGCCAAGGCCGGTTACGCTTCCGAAAACCAGCCGGAAAACGGCGGCCTGCCGGACAACGACAACCTCGAGCCGCTGTTCGAGGCCATCATCAAGAACATTCCGGCTCCGGAATACGAGGAAGGCGCGCCGCTGCAGGCCCACGTCGCCAACATCGACTCCTCCGACTTCCTCGGCCGACTCGGTCTGGTCCGCATCTACAACGGCACCCTTGAGAAGGGCAAGACCTACGGTCTGTCCCGTGTGGACGGCTCCATCGAGAACTTCCGCGTGTCCGAGCTGCTGCGTACGCAGGGCCTGGAGCGCACCCCGGTCGAATCCGCAGGCCCTGGCGACATCGTCGCCGTCGCCGGCGTGAACGACATCATGATCGGCGAGACCATCGTCGACCCGGACGATCCGCGTCCGCTGCCGCTTATCCACGTTGACGACCCGGCCATCTCCATGACCTTCGGCATCAACGATTCCCCGCTTGCCGGCACCGAAGGCAAGGACCACAAGCTCACCGCCCGCATGATCAAGGACCGCCTCGACCGCGAGCTCATCGGCAACGTGTCCATCAAGGTGCTGCCGACCGACCGTCCGGACGCCTGGGAAGTGCAGGGCCGTGGCGAACTCGCACTGGCCGTGCTTGCCGAGCAGATGCGCCGTGAAGGCTTCGAGCTGACCGTCGGCCGTCCGCAGGTGGTCACCAAGACCATCGACGGCGTGGTCAACGAGCCGATGGAAAACACCACCATCGACGTGCCGGAAGAGTACATGGGCGCCGTCACCCAGCTGCTCGCCGACCGCAAGGGCCGCATGGACAACATGACCAACCACGGCACCGGCTGGGTCCGTCTGCAGTTCACCGTGCCCTCCCGTGGTCTGATCGGTTTCCGCACCGCGTTGCTGTCCGCCACCCGCGGCACCGGCATCGCCTCCTCCATCTCCGCTGGCTACGCTCCGTGGGCCGGCCAGATCGTGACCCGCCAGAACGGCTCCATGGTCTGCGACCGTCAGGGCATCGCCACTCCGTACGCCATGCAGCGTCTGCAGGCACGTGGCAACTTCTTCGTCGAGCCGCAGTCCCCGGTGTACGAGGGCCAGGTCGTCGGCATCAACAACAAGCCGGACGAGCTGGATGTGAACATCACGCTGGCCAAGCACATGACCAACATGCGTTCCGCCACCGCGGACGTGTTGGAAACCCTGACCCCGCCGATCAAGATGAGCCTCGAAGAGTCCCTGGACTTCGCCAACGAGGACGAGTGCGTGGAAGTCACCCCGGAATCCATCCGCGTGCGCAAGATCATTCTGAGCCGTGAGGATTGGTACAAGTGGCGCGCCAAGCAGCGTCGCCAGAACAACGCTCAGAATAACAAGTGATTCTTCGCATTGTTTTGGCACTTCGCGGGAACGGTAGTGTGTTCCGCTAGTGCGCTAAACGCTTAAGAAAGGCAAGAGATGTCGGCGGTTTTCCGCGTATCTCTTGCCTTTCTTGCTGTTTTGTAAGGAACGTAGGGCATAGTGGAAGACATGACGCAACGCACGCAGGAAACACAGCCGGAACCGCAATCGCAATCACAGGACGGCATCGACCGCAGGCTGCTGCCGTGGTCGCATCGTCTACCGGTATGGGCGCGGTTTTTGGTTGACCTGCTCGCCGGTGCCGTCGTCGGCGTGATCGGCACGATGGCGCACCGCATGGGCGCGTCGGCGAATATTCCCTACGGTCTTGTGATCGCATATGCTCTGGTCATCATCTCGACATGGTCGGCGCGTTCACGTGATGGCGTATCGGGCCTCGCATTGCATCTGATCAGTTCGTCACTGGTGGTCTGGACCGTCATGGCCGGTTACGGTCCGGGCGGGGACGCCATGATTCCCGTCGGATTCGGCGAGACGGCGACGTTGCCGTATTTCAGCAACAACGCCGGCTATTTCTGGCTATACGGCGTGGTGCTGATTCCATTGATCATGCTGGCGCTGCCCAAAAGCTGGTTCACGATGCCGCCGCGCACTGAGGATGACTCCACGGAATATGACCAGAACGAATCGTCTGAACCGGACCATGACACCGCCCAACCGGTGGACTAGACCCCTCCACAGCCTCGCGAATGCGCTAAGGTGCTTAGGATGACCCGCAACAAGGAGGCACAGGCGGCAATGAGCGCACGCAAGCTGTTCTATCTGGGGCCACAAGGCACCTTCACCCATCAGGCGGCCGTCAATGCCGCCCAAGAGTTGGCACGGCTCGAACCGCAAGGCTTCGACCTGATGCCTATGGACGATGTGCCGCAGATTCTTGACGCCGCACAGCACGGCGACGGCTGGGGAATCGTGGCCTGGGAGAACAACGTCGAAGGGTACGTGGTCCCCAACCTCGACGCTCTGATCGACGCGAAGGACCTTGTCGGATTCGCACGCGTCGGTGTGAACGTCGAATTCGACGCATACGTGGCGCAAGGAGCCGATCCAGCCGAAGCGCGCATCGCCACCGCCCATCCGCACGGTCTCGCGCAATGCAAACGATTCATCGCCGAACATCGGCTCTCCACACAGCCGGCCACATCCAACGCGGCGGCCTGCCGGGACCTTATCCCAGGTGAAATCGCCTTCGGTCCCGCCATCTGCGGCGAACTGTACGACATCACCCGCATCGGCACCGCCATCCAGGACTACCAAGGAGCCGCCACCGACTTCCTCGTGCTCGCGCCACGCGCCGAAGTCGCACGGCTGCTCGCCAAACCACGCGCCGAAGCTAACGTCGAATACGAATCGGTATTGACGCTCATCCCGCTCGTCACCGGCCCAGGCGTGCTCGCCAACCTGCTCGACGTGTTCCGTGACGCGGGACTGAACATGACCAGCTTCATCTCACGGCCCATCAAAGGACGCACCGGCACATACAGCTTCATCGTCACCCTCGACGCCGCCCCTTGGGAGGAACGTTTCCGCGACGCGCTTGTGGAAATCGCAGAACATGGCGACTGGGCCAAAACACTCGCCGTCTACCCGCGCAGGGAACGCCCCAACCCGCCCGTCACCTCATGGATGCTGCCGCAAGGCGGCGTACGACTCGACGACAGCCACCTGCCGGACGATTGGCAGAACGACGAAACCGTCAGAAGGGAGCTGATGTGGTGAAGCCACGCATCGCAATCGTAGGACTCGGCCTCATCGGAGGATCACTGGCACGCCGACTCGTCAACGCCGGCTGCGAAGTGACCGCATGGAACCACAACGACCGCCCCTACGCCACCGCCGAAGCCGACGGCATCATCTGCAAACCCACCTTGGCGGCACTCGCCGAAACCAAACCGAACGTGCTCGTACTGTGCAACCCGCTCAAGGCCATGCCCGAAATCCTCGGCGCATTGAAACCATTGATCGACACGGAAACAACCACGCTCACCGACGTGGGCAGCGTCAAAGGCATGGTCCGCGACCAAGTCAAAGCCATTGGTCTTGACGGCTGCTACGTCGGAGCACACCCGATGGCCGGAAACGAACTGTCCGGCTGGGAGGCATCCGACCCGACACTCTATGACGACGCGCTCTGGGCCATCACCGTCGACGAACACACCGAATACCGCCGGTTCCGCGCCGTGGCCGACATGATCGTGAATCGTTGCGGCAACCGGCTCATCGTACTTGACGACGCCACCCATGACCGTTGCGCCGCGCTCATCTCACATATGCCTCACGTCATCGCCACCGCCATGATCAACGAGCTGGTGGCCAACCCGAACCGCAACATCGCGGCCGCGCTCGCAGCCGGGTCCTGGCGTGACATGACGCGCGTGGCGCTGACCGATCCGAACCGCACACGTGCCATGGTGGAGGAGGACGCGGCCAACGTGGAGACTTTGCTACGCAACATGGCCAACCGATTGACGTTGGTGGCCAACGTGCTGCATGACATGGCCGATACCGGCGTGCGCCCCACGGAAGGCGACGTGAAGCAAATGGACCGTTTCTTCGCCCAAGGCCAACCGTTCCGCGACTACAAGGCCGCCAGCAGGCAGCCGGAGTACGCCGAACATTGCGCGACGGTCGAACTGTCGATTCCCGAAAACGATTGGCAGCGCACGCTGCTGGAATCCGCCCGCAGAGGCGAGCATATCGTGCGATTCGACGGCGAGCGTACCGCGATCGCGCAGGCGCGTTCCGTGGTCTGACGACTGACGCCATCGCTATGCAAAAGCGCCGCAATCGCAGAAAATCAGTGCGATTGCGGCGCTCTTGTCTTTGCGCGCGGTAGGGGGAGGTATGCGACTACGGACGTGGCCGAGTCATGGAACGTTCCGGCACCGGCTTGATCGTCACGATTTCGTCGGCGGGAATCGTGACACGCTGCTCGGGACGTGAGCCGTTCGCCGCCGCATCGCGCGTCATCTCCAGTTTCTGACCGTCCCACGAACGCACGTGGCCTACGTAATCGCGGAACTTCATACGATGATCGGTAGGATCGACGCCTTCCAAGGTGCGCACCACGATGCGCGCTCCTACTGGAATCTCATTGGGAATAGGCATTGCTGCCTCCTTTCGATGTTCCGCTCCAACTGTCTCACTCGCTCGCCACGGCGTCAAGGACCGGCTGCTTCAACGCGCGGGAGGCGGGGGAGATGCTGGACACCAGACCGACCACAATCGACAGCAGCAGGAACACGAGCAGCTGCAACCACGGAATCGCCAGCGTCTCCAAACCTTCGGACGCGTAGACCGCACGAATCACCACTCCCGCGGCGACGCCGACGATCAAACCCAACACCGTGCCGAACACGGAGATGATCGCCGCTTCGATGCCAAGCATGCCACGCACCTGGCCACGTGACGTGCCGATGGCACGGAGCAGACCAATCTCCTTGGTGCGTTCCGACACGCTCAACGCCAGCGTGTTCACGATGCCGAAAATGGCGATGATGATGGACAAAGCCAGCAACGCGTACAGGACCATGAGCATCTGATCGATCATCGAGCTCATCGTGGACTTGTACTCGTCACGGTCGAACACGACGATTGTGTAGTATTTCTTGATTGTTTTCTTCAGGGCCTTCTTGACTTGGGCCGTGTCGGCGCCCCGCTTGTCCGTGACGAACGCCTGCATGACGAACATGGTCTGCTTGTTGCCGATCTGCTCGGCCAAATCGTCGTTGACGATCGCGAAATCGCGGTATACGGAATTCGACACGATCGCGCCGATGGTCAGCGTCTTTCTGGTGGTGACCTTCTTCGTCTTGACCAGCGTTTTCGGATCGACGTTCTTGGCGTCGTTCGTGTACTGTTCGATTTCCGAAGCCTTGGCCTGCGCTCCTGCCAAGTCGCCGGATGCGGCCAATTGCTGGGCCTGCGACTGCAATTCCTGCACATGCGCCTGCACCTTGGCCTGGTAATCGGCCTGCGCCTTGGCTGTGGCCTCCTTGTCTACCACGATGTTCTCGGCCGTGGCCTTGACCTTCTGACCCACATGCCATCCACGATCGTCGGCAATGGTCTTGCCGACGAGCAGCTTGCCATCCTTCAACGCGGCAGCGGCATCACCTTCGGTGGTTTCGGCGGCGAAGATCTTGGTGAACAGCTCCGGCTGTGTGGCGAACGTGAACCCGTTGATGGCTTTGCCGTCATATTTCACACCAAGCACCACACGGTTCGACACCACATGATTCACGCCATCGACCTTTTTGATGTCTTTGATGGCCTGGTCGGGAATCTGCCCGGCCGAAGCCGAAGATACGGCGAAATCGGCTTTGAGCCCGGTATCCACCAGCGAATTGACCGAAGCCTTCGCCGACGTGGCCACCACGCCCAGACAGCTGACAATCGCCACTCCCACGAACAGGGCGGCTGCGGTGTTGGACGTGCGACGTTTCGAACGAGAAATGTTACGTTGCGCGAGACGCCCAGTCACGGTGAAGGCCTTCGATGGCAGCCAGCCGAGCACCGCGCCCGCGGTGGACACGTATGCCGGTCCCGCCACAATCACGCCGATCACGGCCAGCGCCGCGCCAATACCGAGCGGCCAGCCGACAGCGATACTGTTGAGCGCCTTCCACGGCGTCGGACCGCCGTCACCATCCGCGGCGGCCAAAGCGTAGGTGAAACCCCAGCTCAGGAAGCCCAACAGCACCATGACGGTGCCGAGGATGCCACGTGCGAGGACGGGCTTTTCCGGATTGACGGTTTCGTTCATCGCCTGAATCGGCGGGGCAAGCGCCGCATTTCGCGCCGGCAGGGCCGCACCGATCAACGTCACCACAATGCCGACCACAAGGCCGACGAGCATGTCGGAAACGGTCGGATTGGTGGCGCCGGTCAATGGCATACCCATATTCGCCAAACCGGATGCGATGAGTTTGACCATGCCCCAGCCGAGCCCGATGCCTGCGAGCGAACCTACCAGGCCCAGCAACAGAGCTTGCACGATCACCGTGGAGAACACTTGCAGGGGAGAAGCGCCGATGGAACGCAGCAGCGCATAGCCGCGCATCGACTCGCGCACGATCATGGAGAACGTGTTGGCGATGATGAACGAGCCGACAAACAATGCGATCACCGCGAAAATCAGAATAAGCGGTTGGATGAAGCCGAGCGCGTCCTGCGTGGATTTGGTTGATTCGTCACGGTATTCGTCACCGGTGATGGCATGCGCCTTCGCCGATCTCGGCAGCGCCTTGTTGATACGGTCCGCCAGCTGCTGCTGCGCGTTGTCGTCAAGCGGCGTGGTCTTATTGCCGTAGACGCTGATCAACGCAGTCTTGTCCGGATCGTCCGATTGCTTGTTCGCCTGTTCCTTGGCCGTCGCGGGATCGATGGCGATGATGATGGCGCCTGCCTGGCTGGCATCGGTGGTGAAGATGCCGCTGACGGTCACCTTATGAGCGCCGTCCGGATAGACGATTTTCGTCTTATCGCCGACCTTCAGACCCGACTGTTCGGCGGCGAAGGAATGAAGGGCGATCTCATCGCCGTTCTTCGGCCACGTGCCGGTCGTGAACTTGGCGGACCGCCACGGCGACGACTTGCCCATGCCTATGGCGAGCGTCGGAGACCCCATGGTGGTCACCGCATCGCCATGCTTGTCGAGCAGCACCACGCCGGACAGCATGTGCACGACGCGTGCCGAGGAAACACCGTCGACCTTGGCTATCGTACCCGCCAGATCGACGTCGACATCGTTGTAGCTTTTCGTCGATCCCATCGACATCGCCGACGAATCTTTTTTCTTCTCCTGCGAACCGCGCACGTACACGTCATGGTCCGCATTGGTGGACATCATCTGTGAAACCTGGTTGTTGAGCATTTCGCGGAAACAGAACGAGCCGACCACGAAACTCACGCCGAGCGCGATGGCCACGATCGACATGATGAAACGGCCGAAATGGCTGCGCGCGTCGCGCAATCCTATGCGAATCATGCCTGCGAGTCCTCCGTCACGGTCGGAACGGCGGTGGAGGCGGCGTACTTGGAAACATCGTCGATGTCGTCGTCGCCGGCGAACACCTCAAGAATCTCGTTGTACGTCGGATGCTGCATGTCGCGGGTGATGTTGCCGTCGGTGAGTACCAGCACACGGTCCGCGAAGGAGGCCGCACGCGGATCGTGGGTGACCATGACGATCGACTGGCCGTAGTCGCGTACCGAATCGCGCAGGAAGCCAAGCACTTCACGGCTGGAACGCGAGTCGAGGTTGCCGGTCGGCTCGTCGGCGAAGATCACGGACGGTCGTGCCATGATGGCGCGGGCGCAGGCCACACGCTGCTGCTGGCCGCCGGACAGCTGGCTTGGACGGTGGGTAAGACGCTTTTCGAGACCGACCACCTTGACCACCTGGTTGAACCATTCGCGGTCGATCGGACGTTTCGCGATCTGCAACGGCAGCAGGATGTTTTCTTCGGCGGACAGCGTCGGCACCAGATTGAACGATTGGAAGATGAAACCAATCTGCTCGCGGCGCAGGTCCGTCAACTGCTTCTGGTTCATGGAGGAGACCTCGAGGCCCTCCACCATCACCTTGCCGGACGAAGGGGTGTCGAGCCCGGCCATGCAATGCATGAGCGTGGACTTGCCGGAACCGGAAGGGCCCATGATGGCGGTCATTTCACCGCGCTTGAATTCCACATTCACATGATCCAACGCCATCACTTCGTTGTCTTTTGAGCCGTAGACCTTGGTCAGGTCGATGGCGCTGGCCACAATCCCATCATCGGGGTTTTCGGCTGTCGGATGCTGTACGTCATGAATGGAATGACGAGTCATAATACCGCCTGTTCGTAGGATGCCTAATCGTCATCAGTCTATCGGTATGGGGACATAATGGAATCGTGCCATCGCGTGAGATGACATTCGATCGCGCTGCGGAATGGCATTTATACGGTGTCTGCGTGGTG
>OLXQ01000230.1_pt1 | contig 11292 bp, 8 predicted proteins | sample 1673371 | NCBI WGS metagenome assembly OLXQ01 (sample SAMEA103958109, study PRJEB25191) | human gut metagenome | biome: human-associated habitat [ENVO:00009003]; feature: intestine environment [ENVO:2100002]; material: feces | place: Germany | collected 2013/2015
GTGTTCTGCATGGCGGCGCACGATGTGGAGGAGGAGTTGGCCTGCTCGCTGGCGCAGTCGGTCGTCAACGGCATCAACATCAAGTTTCTGTACAGCGCCTACGCCGGATACACGGCTATGGCACTTGCCACAGATCTGGGCATCAACTATTACAACGACGAGAAAGACTTGTCGCTGTCTTTTGTTGCGGCCAATCTCGGCGGCCAAATCAAGAAATTCGACAATAGTTACGACCGACTGCCTATAGACTTGCGCTTGGGGTGGTCGCAGACTTTCGGCTCGCTGCCCATACGTTTTTCGGTGACAGCCTGGAACTTGACCAAATGGCATATGCCGTATTACGAGAGCGGCGACGGCACCGATACGGGTGATTTCAAGCGCAAGGACAGCTTTGGCAGCAACCTTTTCAGACACCTTGTTTTCGGGGCCGATCTTGTGTCCAGTCCCAACTGGTACTTGGGCATAGGATACAATTACAAGACGCGCACGGACATGAGCACGTATTCGCGCAGCTTTGTCTCCGGTTTTTCGATTGCGGGCGGCATCCGCGTCAAGGCCTTCGGAGTGGGCATCGCCTTTGCGCAGCCGCACACGGGTGCCACCACCCTGATGCTTAACCTCTCGTGCAATCTGCGCGATCTGCTTTAAGGGCCGTGTACGAGCGACAATGAGGGTTTTCGGGGCACAGCGCCCCACCCTGTCCGACCGAGGTCTTAAGGTTCCAAGATCCTTAAAATCGCCAAGGTCCTTAAAGTCACTAAGGTCACTAAAGTCACCAAGGGTACTAAAAAAACAGACTACCGGCCCCGATCTCGGGGCACAACATCAATATGCTATGAACTTCACAGATAAAGAGATACGCCACAGACCTATAATCGTCGCCATCGACGGGTATTCGTCTTCGGGCAAGAGCACCATGGCCAAGGCGCTTGCCTCAGCCATGGGTTATCGTTACGTCGATTCGGGCGCGATGTACCGCTCGGTGGCGTTATACGCCCTCGACCACGGTATGATTGACGCCGAGGGGCACATTGATTGCCCCGCTTTGGAGCAGGTGTTGCCGCACATAGACATCGACTTTGCGGTGCAGGCCGACGGCAGTCAGCATACAATGCTCAACGGCATCGATGTCGAGGGGGAAATACGCAACCTGCGCGTGTCCAATGCCGTTTCGGCCGTTTCGGCCATTCCGAGCGTACGCACACGTTTGACGGCTATGCAGCAAGCTATGGGACAGCGCCGCGGCATAGTTATGGACGGCCGCGACATAGGCACCACGGTATTTCCGGACGCCGAGCTCAAGGTCTTCGTCAACGCCCCTGCCGAGACGCGCGCGATGCGTCGCTACCTCGAGTTGCAGCAAAAGGGCGACACTACCGACACCTACGAGGCCGTACTGGAGAACGTGCGCAGCCGCGACCATCAGGACGAGACGCGAGCCGTCAGCCCGCTGCGGCGTGCCGATGATGCCATCGACCTAGACAACAGCAATATGACGCCTCAGCAGCAATTGGAGCGCCTCAAGGAACTGGTACACCGGGTTTTGGAGCGATGATGCCACAAATCGAGATAGATGCCAGCTCGGGGTTTTGCTTCGGGGTGGTCAACGCCATTGCCAAGGCCGAAGAAGAATTGAAACGTCGGCCAACGTGCCGGCTATACTGCCTGGGCGACATCGTGCACAACAGCATGGAAGTCGAGCGCCTGCGCCGTGCCGGGATGCAGACAATCACGCACGACGAGTTGTCTCGGCTGCACGATGTGCGCGTCCTTTTGCGTGCCCACGGCGAGCCTCCCGCCACCTATGCCACTGCCGCCCGGCGTGGCATCACGCTCATCGATGCCACCTGTCCCGTGGTATTGCGGCTGCAGCAGCGCATCAAGCACGATTACGATGAGGCGCAGCGTCAGGGCAAGGCATTGCAGATAGTCATCTATGGCGGCCGAGGCCATGCCGAAGTCAACGGGTTGGTAGGACAGACCAACGGCACGGCCATAGTCATCGAGGACCTCGGCGGGCTGGACGCTCTTGATTTCGGCACCGATATAGCGCTATACAGCCAAACCACCAAGTCCTTAGAGGGGTTCACCGCCATCATCAGCGAGATACGCCGACGTATGCATGAAGGTGCGCGCTTCACTTACGCCGACACCATCTGTCGGCAAGTGGCACACCGCGGCGAGCACCTGCGCGACTTTGCACGCGCCCACGACGTCGTCATATTTGTGGCCGGGGCCAAGAGCAGCAACGGCCGCGTGCTCTACGGGCACTGCCGAGAGGCAAACGAACGCAGCTACCTGGTGGCCGAGAGCGCCGATGTGCGTCCCGAGATGACCGCCGGCGCCGCCTCCATAGGCATCTGCGGTGCCACCTCCACCCCTCGATGGCTTATGGAGGACATTGCACGCGACATCCGCGAATACTATGCCAATACCGTCTCGAAGCAATGAACGACTTCGTAGCCATCGATGTAGAAACCGCCAACCGTGAGCCGTCAAGCATCTGCGCCATAGGGGCTGTCAAGGTGCGCGACGGCATCATCGTCGACAGCATCTACACCCTGATATACCCCGAGCCGGAATACTACTCGCGTTTTTGCACCGCCGTACACGGCATCACCATGGCCGACACGCAGGACGCTCCCAATTTTGCCACCGCGTGGCGGCGCATATACGCATGGACCGAGGGTCTGCCACTGGTGGCGCACAACGCCGCCTTCGACCACAAGTGTATCGATGCCGCCTGCCGCGTGTATCGGCTCGAGCCGCCGGCGCAGGAATTCCTGTGCACGCTTAAAGCCGCACGCCGAGCCATACCCAAGGCATTGTGTCCGTCCAAGACGCTGCCCTGCGTGTGCAGCTATCTGGGCATTCCGTTTGAGCACCACCACAACGCCATGGCCGATGCGCGAGGCTGCGCACAACCGGCTATGGTTCTATTATGAGGCACCGCCACCGCCTCTTCCACCAAAGACACATCACACTATGACACCGCACACATTAAATACACCGAATATATTCCATACAGCGCCCACGCCGCGCATCAAACGCCGTGCGCACCTGCGCTATACAGCAGCATCGGCTATTGCAGCCATGGCCATAGCCTTGACCCTCGGCGCATGCTCCGACAACAGCCGCACCACTCCCACCCGGGAGAACATTATGCCCATCGAGAGAGCCGCCCTGCGCGATGCACGGCACGCCATGAGCGCCCGAGATGTCCGCGAGCGCGAAAGCATACTCATCGACATCCGCGCCAAGGAATACGCCCTGCGCAGTCGTGGATACACCCACAGCGCCGACATATACATCAATGCCGTGCGTGCCGCCCTCGACACGGCCGCCCTCGATGCCGAGTAGCCGCGTCGGCTTGTTTCGGGCGTCCCGTTGTCAAAGTCAGGATACAATAACGGAGGCCGGCGGCGGCTCATGCCATAATGAGCAACCGCACACAGACAAAACGCTCGAGAAAATTAGCTTAGAATGAGCATATCAGCGTAGTTTTCAAAAAAAATTATTAACTTCGCATCATAAAGCAGCTATGCGTGTACACTCGGGTGTTGCCCGTGTGTGCCTGTTTTGACAAGCGCTTTTGCGGGACTAACCACGGATTTCAGGGAATGAACGAGGACGCACTTAGCCAATTATATCTCAAAGACACTGCATTCCAAGATCTTATGCAGTGCCGGATATTCAACGTCCTGCTTGTGGCCTCGCCTTATGACGCCTTCATGATGGAGGAAGACGGGCGCGTGGAGGAGCAGTTATACTTCGAGTATGTGGCGCTGAACTTGTCGTCTCCGCCTCGCGTGACTCGTGTGTCCGATTTCGAGGCAGCCCTTAGCGAGCTGCACAACAAGCACTACGATCTGGTTGTGGCCATGCCCGGAGTGGATATCAGCACCTTTTTTGAGGGAGCGCGCGGCCTCAAGCGCAGTTTCCCGGATACGCCGATAGTGATACTTACGCCTTTCTCGCGCGAGGTGTCGCGGCGTCTCGAGCACGAGGACATGTCCGGCATCGACTACGTATTTTCGTGGCTTGGCAATATGGACTTGCTGTTAGCTATCATCAAGTTGCTGGAAGACAAGATGAACGCCGAGCACGACATCAACGACGTGGGCGTGCAAATGATACTGCTGGTGGAGGACTCGATACGATTTTACTCGTCGGTGCTGCCGCATATCTACAAATTTCTGCTGAAACAGTCTATGGCCTTTGCCACCGAGGCGCTCAACGAGCACGAGCAGATGCTGCGTATGCGCGGGCGTCCCAAGGTGATGCTTGCTCGCGACTACGAGGAGGCCGTGGCCTTGTACGAGAAATACGGCGGCCATACGCTGGGCATCATCAGCGACGTATCCTTCCGCCGCAACGGCGCCAAGGACAGCCTTGCCGGAATACATCTGTCGCAATGGCTGCGCAAGTGCGACCCTCACCTGCCCATCATCATCGAATCTTCCGAGAGCTCCAACGCCGCCGAGGCCGAGGCCCTGGGCGCTGTGTTCATCGACAAAAACTCCAAGAAACTGCCTGTAGACCTGGGCGATGCCATCATGGGCAACTTCGGCTTCGGCGATTTTGTCATCAAGGACCCCGACACGGGCAAGGAAATCATGCGCTTGTCCACACTCAAGGACCTGCAGAAGCACGTCTTCGAAATTCCGGCCAAGTCGCTATACTACCATGCCTCATCCAACGATATTTCGCGGTGGCTGTACTCGCGTGCGATGTTTCCCATAGCCGAAGTGATGAAGATGCACCGCTTTTGCAGCCTCGACGAGGCCGATGCGGTGCGGCAGCTCATCTTCGACCTCATAGTCAAGTACCGCAAGATGAAGAACCGCGGCGTAGTCGCCGTGTTCCAGAAAGACCGCTTTGACCATTACTCCAACTTTGCACGCATAGGCCAGGGGTCGCTCGGGGGCAAAGGCCGCGGCCTGGCCTTCGTGGACTCCATCATCAAGAAAAATCCCGTGTGCGACCACTTTGGCGGAGTGTCCATAAGCATACCGCGTTCAGTGGTGCTGTGTACGGACATCTTTGACGAATTCATGGCCGAGAACAACCTCTACCAACTGGCACTGAGCAACGCCTCCGACCGCGAAATACTCGAGGCCTTTCTAGAAGCCAAGCTCCCGGTGCGGCTCATCGAGGACTTCTTCGCCCTCTTCGAGGTGGTAGATCGTCCGCTGGCGGTGCGCAGCTCGTCACTGCTTGAGGACTCACATTATCAGCCGTTTGCGGGCATATACGCCACTTATATGATTCCGCACGTCAAAGACCCGTATCGGATGCTCAAGCTGCTTTCCGATGCCATCAAAGGCGTGTACGCCTAGGTGTTTTATGCCGATTCGAAAGCATACATGAACGCCACGCGCAACGTCATCGACCAGGAAAAGATGGCAATCATCATACAGGAAGTCGTGGGCGAGAATCACGGCTACCTGTACTTTCCGTCCTTTGCGGGCGTCGGGCGGTCTCTCAACTACTACCCCACGGGGGACGAGCAAGCCGAGGACGGCGTAGCGCAAGTGGCTGTAGGTCTGGGCAAATACATTGTCGACGGGGGCGCATCGCTGCGCTTCTCGTCGCGCCATCCGGACAAGGTGCTGCAGACGTCCACCATCGAGCTGGCCTTGCGCGACACCCAGCGCTGTTTCTACGCTCTGGGCAACGACATCTCCTCGGGCTTCGACGTAGACGACAGCTTCAACCTGGTACGGCGCAACATCAGCGATTACGCCGGCGACAGCGCCCTGGACCTGATGGTGTCCACCTATGATGCCGACAACGACATGCTCATAGACAACAATCTCGGGCACGGACGCCGCGTGGTAACTTTTGCCAACATCTTGCGCGACAAGGCATTCCCGCTGGCTCCGGCCGTAGACTTCATGCTCACCCAAGGCCAGCAGGCCATGGGACGCCCCGTCGAAATCGAATTTGCCGGCGTCATCAACGACAGCAACGCCCGTCGCGCCGGTGCCGACAAGGGACACATCTACTGGCTGCAGATACGCCCCATCATAGACCGCAAAGATATGGTGGAAGACACGGTGCTCAACGCTTCCGATGACCGCGTGATACTGCGCAGCAACACCGCTCTGGGACACGGAGCCATAGACGCCATAGACACCGTGGTGTACGTACGCCCATCGGACTTTGACAGCGCTGCCACGCGCGACATCGCCGCCGAAATCGCACACATCAACGCCGAATTTGTCCGCCAAGACCGCAACTACATACTCATAGGCCCGGGGCGCTGGGGCACTTCCGATCCGGCACTGGGCATACCCGTCAAGTGGCCCGAGATTTCGGCCGCACGCCTCATAGCCGAGGCTTCTTTGGGCGACTACCGCATAGAGCCCAGCCAGGGCACGCATTTTTTCCAAAACCTCACGTCCTTTGGCGTGGGATATTTCACCGTCAACCCCTACAGCGGCGACGGCATCTACGACACGGATTACCTGGATGCACAACCCGCCGAATACGAGAGCGCACATGTGCGCGTGGTGCGCCTGAGCGCGCCCATGCCCATAGGCATTGACGGACGGCGCGGTATCGGAGTGGTACTCAAGCCAACTGACACACAAGACAATACGACTATCCCCAACATATAAACACCACGACAACAACACGATATGCCATTCTTTGACAAAATACGTCAGGCCCTCGGGTTCAGCGACGGCGAAGACGACATCGATGATGCCATCATCCGAGATGACGCACCGTCAAACAAGTACCGACACCTTCGGGAAAATGCCGATACGGCACAAGCCACACGCGAGACCACACGCGAGACCGACAGCCCCGAACCGGCAGCGGCGCCACCGCGGGACACAGACGATGCCGACAAAGCCGCCGTCATCTTTGACCGCGTGATTGAAGTCTTCAATCAGTCACTTCCGGACTTTCTAAAGCAGTCTGTAGACCCAGAGGCCCAGCGCAAGTACCTCTATAAGAGCCTTGATGACGGCCTCAAGGCTTATATAGCCTCGCTCAAAGACGAGGCCGCACGAGAGGCCGAAGCCCGATGGCGCAAAGACAACGACGCCTTGCAGACCTCCGTGAAAAACCTCGAACAACGCGCTCGCGAAATCGAAGATAAGCGCTCCGAGATTTCTCAGAAACAGATGAGCAGCGACCGCCAACGCCGCGCCCTGAGCGAACGCGTCCACGACCTCGAAAGCACCGTGGCACGCCTCGAAGCCGAAAAAGAACAATTCGAACTCGAGCGCCAATCCATGGTCAACAAATTGAAAGTCGCCGCCGTATACGAAAAAGAGAATGCCGAGCTGCATGAGCAAATCGGCCAAATGGCAGCCGAGCGCGGCAATACCTCGTCAGAAGCCGCCGACACCGCAGCCATCGAAGCCCTCAACGCCCAAGTCGCCGAGGCACGGCAGCAGGCCGAGGAAGCCCGGCAGCAGGCCGAAGAATTGCGCGGACGCGTGAAACAATTACAGAACCAAGTGCAAGCCGAGCAAGGCAATAACGCCAAAGCCCAAAACACCATCAAAGAGTTGCAGCGCCAAATCGAGGAAGAAGACCCCCTGAACGACCCCGAAATCCAACGTCAGCTCAAAGAGATACAAGACCGTCTCGAGCAGTACGAGCACCAAAAGAAACGCAACGAGAAAACCATAGCCTCGCTCAAGAGCCAACTCGAAGACGAACGCCGCAAAAACGCCGAGCCTAAAGCCACAGCCATGCCCGAGGACACACACCGGCCTATAGACGAACAAATGCCAAAGAACACGACGCCGCGACCGTCGGTTTCCAATATTCCCAAGTCAGCCAAGCCGCAAGACGCTCCCTCCATCGATGACATCCTCGGCGATACCGACTGGGTTGTGCGCCAAGACAATACGGGCAAGAACCAACGGCGCAATGCCGAGCGCAACAAGCCCAAAGTCGACAACGACCCCCAAATGAAGCTATTCTAAGAACAGAGGAGACCCTAAAGTGCCTAAGGTCCCTAAAGACCCTAAAGTCCTTAAAAAAATCCTCAACGAATAATTCCACATTATTATGAAAATATACGCAGCACTTATAACACTGGCTGTCACCGCCATAGCAACGACAGCGGCATACGCCGCGCCCGTATCGGCCAATGCTGATGTGGCCGGCCTCGAGCCATACGTCTACCCGGCCAACCGCGCCGCCACGCCCTCCAATTTCACCTACATGCCTGACGGCGAGTCATATTGCGTACTCAGCGACGACGGCCGCACCATAGACGCATACAGCATCCGCACCGGCCAAAAAACCTCGACGCTGCTCGATATGACGCATACACGCGAAACCACAATCCCGGACATTGACGGCTTCAAACTCAGCGACGACGGCTCCAAGATATTGGTATGGCGCGACTGCCACAAAGTCTACCGCCGCAGCTTTGACGCCACATATTACGTCTACGAAGTACGCACACGACTGCTCAAGCCGCTGAGCACGGCGCACGCCAAGGTGCGCACAGCCTCGTTCTCGCCCAACGGCCGCATGGTAGCCTTTGTGAGCGAAAACAACATCTATATCAAGAAATTAGATTACGGCTCGGAAGTAGCCGTCACCGAGGACGGCGCCATCAATAAGATTATAAACGGCGCACCCGACTGGGTGTACGAGGAGGAATTCGACACCTCCAATTCGCTGGCGTGGTCGCCGGATGACAACGTCTTGTGCTACATCCGCTACGACGAAAGCGCCGTGCCGATGTACAGTCTGCCGCAGTATCAGGGCGCATGTGCCGCCAAAGACCAATACGCACTCTACCCCGGGTCGATGAGCTACAAATACCCCGTGGCAGGCCGGCCCAATTCGCGCGTGAGCATCCACAGCTACCAGATAGACGAGCGCAAAACCAAGGACTTACCCCTACCCGATGCCGACATCGAGTACATCCCGCGCATACGCTTTGCTCCCACGGGGACGCTGATGGCCGTGGCCCTGAACCGCAACCAAAGCAAGATGACACTTTACGCCGTCAATCCCCTGAGCACGGTGGCACGCAACGTCTACACCGAAGAATCGCAGGCATGGATAGCGCCCGATACATACCAAAATATTGCCTATCAAGCCGATGGCATGGTCATCATGAGCGCCCGTAACGGCGACCGCATGCAGCTCTACAAATATTCGTATGCCGGAGCGCTGATATCGCGACTTGTCTCCACGGATTATGACATCACCAAATACTACGGAGCAGATGCCGCCGGCAACCACTACTTTCAGGCAGCAACGCCCACGCCCATAGATCGCAGCGTGCTGCGCCGCGATGCCAAGGGTGCCGTAACACGTGTGGCCGTGCCGGGCAGCACCGCCAACGGAAGCGGCACCGCCGATGCAGACATGTCGCCCGGATGCCGATATGCGATGTACAGCTTCTCGGACAAAGACACCGCACCGCTGTACACCATGTGCACCGCCGCAGGCAAGACACTGCGCACTCTTCTGGACAACAGCGAGTATCGTGCCACCTACGCCGATATGGGCGTCACCAAGGAATGGATACAGGTGCCCGCCAACGGAAATACGCTCAACGGATACATCGTGCGGCCGTCTACACTCGAGCCCTCGCGCCGCTATCCGGTGGTAATGTACCAGTACTCGGGGCCCGGATCGCAATTGGTGCTCAACCGTTGGGAAATGGACTGGATGTACTACTTTGCACAAAAAGGCATCATCACCGTATGCGTCGACGGACGCGGCACGGCTGCTCGCGGCAACAAGTTTATGCACTGCGTATACCGCAACCTCGGACACTACGAAACCATCGATCAGGTGGCCGCCGCTCGCCATATAGCCGCCATGCCGTGGGCCGACCCCGAGCGTATGGCTATATACGGATGGAGCTACGGCGGATTTGAAGCGCTGATGGCTGCAAGCGCACAAGATGCGCCCTACGCCGCCTGCATCGCCATAGCCCCGGTCACCGACTGGCGATACTACGACACGATATACGGCGAACGCTTCATGCAGACCCCACAGCAAAACGACGAGGGATACAATGCCGGCTCGCCCGTCAATAAAGCCGCCAACCTCAAGTGTCCGCTGCTGATAATGTGCGGCACCGCTGACGACAACGTCCATCCGGCCAACACCTACGGGTATGTCTCGCGACTCCAGAGCCACGGCATATTGTGCGACATGATGGTTTTCCCCAACATGAACCACAGCATCAACGGATGCAACAGCCGCGCCGTCGTCTTCGCCAACATGTTGCGCTTCCTCCAACGCCAATTCAAGTAAAACCTTCCCGAAGGACAAATACCGAAAAGAAAGGAGGAAAATAGTCACTAAGGTCCTTAAGATCCTTAAGGTCCTTAAAGTCGCTAAAGTCGTCTATGCCCATTCCACATTCCACATTCCACATTCCACATTATCTCTGCATCACCGGGCCGACAGCCTGCGGCAAGACACGCCGCGCCGTAGCACTTGCACGGCATCTCGACGCCGAAATCATCAGCGCCGATTCGCGACAGGTGTACCGCAATATGGACATCGGCACGGGCAAAGACATTGACGAATACGGCGATACGCCATATCACCTGATAGACATCGCCGATGCCGGCGAAAAATACAATCTCTACCGCTATCTGCAAGACTATGATGCGGCCTACGCCGACATACGGCGTCGCGGCCGCAATGCCATACTATGCGGAGGCACGGGAATGTACCTCGAGGCGGTACTCAGCGGCCTGCGGCTGCCCGAAGTACCCGTCAATGCGGCACTGCGCGACAGCCTGAGCGGCTGCACCCTGCCCCAACTGACCGAGCGGCTGGCATCGATGAAAACCATGCACAACACCACCGACGTAGACACCGTGGCACGCGCCATACGCGCCATCGAAATCGAGACCTATTACCTCGAACACCCCGAAGCGGCACAGGCCGCGCGTGTCGATGCCTCCCGACGCCCCGAGGCGCTGATAATCCTGATGGACATCGACCGCGAAAGCCGCCGTCGCCGCATCTCCGAGCGACTGCGCACGCGCCTGGACGACGGCATGGTCGAAGAAGTGCGCGCCCTGCTGGACCGAGGCGTCGACCCGGAGACGCTGCTGGCTTACGGTCTCGAATATCGATACGTAACGCTATACATCACCGGACAAATGAAGTATGCCGAGATGGTGCAATCGCTTGAGACGGCCATACACCAATTTGCCAAGCGCCAAATGACGTGGTTCCGAGGCATGGAGCGCCGCGGCTTCACCCTCCATCCCATACCATGGGACATCCCCGATGAAGACTTCATCGCCCGCGTCGAAGCCCTGCTACAAGAGTTCC
>OLXQ01000239.1_pt1 | contig 11150 bp, 5 predicted proteins | sample 1673371 | NCBI WGS metagenome assembly OLXQ01 (sample SAMEA103958109, study PRJEB25191) | human gut metagenome | biome: human-associated habitat [ENVO:00009003]; feature: intestine environment [ENVO:2100002]; material: feces | place: Germany | collected 2013/2015
CTCGTTCCCACCGGAGACGATCACTCTTCGGAATATGCGGGCGACTATTACAACTGCCGCGCCTGGCTGACCGGGTTTACCGGCAGCGCAGGCACTGCGGCGGTGGCCTGCACTCCGCAGGGGATGGAGGCCGGTTTGTGGACGGACGGCCGCTATTTTATTCAGGCGGCGCGCCAGCTGGAGGGCACCGGGATTACCCTTTACCGCATGGGCGAGCCGGGCGTGCCCACGCTGGCCCAGTGGCTGGAAACCCACCTGAGCCGCGGCGGCGTGCTGGGATATGACGGCCGGGTGTTGCCCTCGGCGGAGGTGAAGCGACTCAGCCAGGCGCTGGACGGGGTCATCCTACACCGGGAGCTGGATCTGGTGGGGGACATCTGGGCGGACCGGCCCGCGCGCTCCTGCCGGCCGGCCTGGGAGTTGGATGAAGCCCACGCCGGGCGCAGCCGCACCGACAAGCTGGCTCGGATTCGGGCCGAAATGGCCGAGCAGGAGGCCGACTGTCTGGTGCTGCCCGCCCTGGACGACATCGCCTGGCTGCTGAACCTGCGGGGCGACGATGTGGCCTGCAACCCGGTGGTGCTGGCCTTTGCAGCGGTGGAGCCGGAACGGGTGCTGCTGTTTGCCCAGCCCGCGGCCTTTGATGAGGCGCTGCAGAAGCGTCTGGCTGCCGATGGGGTGGAGCTGGCCCCCTATGAGGAGATCTACGATTACGTGAAGGCCCTGCCCGGGGGAACGACCCTGTGGATGGACGCGGCCCAGGCCGGCGATGCTTTGTGGAACAGCGTGCCCGCCGATGTGCTGCTTCTGGACGAGGAAAGCCCGGTGCGCCTGCGCAAAGCCTGCAAGAACCCCACGGAATTGGAGGAAGAACGCCGGGCGCACGTGAAGGACGGCGCGGCCCTGTGCCGCTTTTTGTACTGGCTGAAGCACCGGGTGGGTAAGGAGCCGATCACCGAGTGTTCGGCCGCCGAGAAACTGGAGCAGCTGCGCAAAGAGCAGCCGGGTTATCTGGGCCCCAGCTTTGAGACCATTGCAGCCTACGGGGCGCACGGAGCCATTGTGCACTATGCCCCCACGCCGGAGACGGACATTCCGCTGGAGCCGAAGGGCTTGTTCCTGGTGGACAGCGGCGGCCAGTACCTGGCGGCCACCACCGACGTGACCCGCACCGTTGCCCTTGGCCCGGTGACGGAGCGGGAGCGGGAGATGTTCACGCTGGTTCTGCGCAGCCACCTGGCCCTGGGGGCGGTGCAGTTCCGGGAGGGCTGCCGCGGCGACGGGCTGGATGTGGTGGCACGCGGCCCCCTGTGGGAACGTGGGCTGGACTTTAACCACGGCACCGGCCACGGGGTGGGCTGCCTGCTGAACGTACACGAAGATCCGGTGCGCATCCGCTGGCGCGCCATGGACGGAATGCCCCCCTTTATGGAGGGAATGGTAGTGTCCAACGAGCCGGGCTTTTACGAAGAGGGAGCCTTCGGCATCCGCACCGAGAACCTGATGGTTTGCCGCAAGGCGGTGCAGAACCAGTATGGTACCTTCCTGAACTTTGAGACCCTCACTCTGGTTCCCATTGACCTGGACGCGGTGGACCCCGCCGGGCTGGACGAGCGGGAGAAGGATCGGCTGAACCGCTACCACGCCCGGGTGTATCGGGAGATCGCTCCGCTGCTGCCCCCGGAAGAAGCCGCCTGGCTGAAAACGGCCACCCGGCCCATCTGAGGAACGCCTGCTTTTTGCAAAACGCAGAGGGCCGGACGCATTTTTTGAAGGAAAGAGCATAGCGCCGCCTGCGGCGGCCCATACTTCTGCCGGATCGATCCAGAATTTGGATGCATAAGGAGAGCAGAAGATGTACATGGGCTGTTTGCGTGCGGCGCTTTTTTTACGGAGCCGCGTGATACAGGGTGGAAAAAGTGAGGCGGTCCGCGGTGCCCTGGCCCGGCGGGCGGCCCTGGTCGGGCTTTGTCTGGCGGTTGGGATCACGGGCTGGATAAGCCCCTTTGCCCGAACGGCGGCCCGGGTGCGGCAGGATACCCTTCGTCTGCACGTGCGCGCCGCGGGGGACAGCTGGCAGGATCTTCAGGTGAAATACCGGGTGCGGGATGCCATTCTGGAGCAGGCCGGGGCGCTGTTTGCCCCGGCCGCCGGCGAGGGCGAGGCTGCCGACCTGGCGGCCCAAAGCCTGCCCGCGCTGCAGATCACGGCCCAGCAGGCGGCCAGCCGGGCCGGGGCACACTATCCGGTGACGGTGCGGCTGGTGCGGCAGTATTTCCCCACCACCCGCTACGAGGGCTTTCAGCTGCCGGCCGGGCAGTATCAGGCTCTGCGGGTGGAGCTGGGGCGGGCTGAGGGCCGCAACTGGTGGTGCGTGCTGTACCCGGGACTGTGCCTGGCGGCCGGCAGCCTGCCGGCCGGGTATGAAGACACCACCGAGCAGGGCCTGGTGGTGGGGGAGTATGAGATCCGCTTCGCCCTGCTGGAGTTGTGGCAGCGCGCCGCCTGCCGGGACATTCCGGCCGCGGGCGGCATAGGATAACCCGGCGGGGTGCAGCGGCACCCCGAGAAGGGAGTGTGGATCGTATGGCACAACCGGCGTATTACGGCATGGTAAGCAGCGGCTCCGTCGGGCCGGACACGGCCCTGGTGCAGACCTGGCTGAACGGCCTGCCAAAAACCAAATGGCCCTGCATTCAGACCTTGCGGGTGGACGGCCACTTCGGCAGTGACACCGAGCGGGCCGTGAAGTATTTTCAGATCGGCGTGGGGCTGACGGCCGATGGCAAGGTGGGCCAGCGCACCTGGGACGCCCTGGATGAGGCCTATGCCGCCCAGCACGGGGAAGGGGAAATCTACCCGGGCTACATCATAAAGCGGGGCGCTTCCGGCGCAACGGTGCGCAGTATTCAGCAAAAGCTGAACCGGCTGGGCATGGGCCTTGCGGCAGACGGCCATTTCGGCAGCAGCACCGAAACGGCGGTGAAGGAGTTCCAGCGCAGCCGCGGGCTGACGGCGGACGGAAAGGTGGGCAAGGCCACCTGGGAGGCCCTGGCGGCGCTGTAAGTCGAAAACAAAATAAAGGCAAAAGCAAAGTGCGCCCCCGGGCGGCCCAATGTGCGGGCCGGCCCGGGGGCATTTTTGCGGGAAAAATGGGGACCTGAATGGCAGCGGCGGCGGTGCGGATTCGAGATTTGCGTCTGCGCTTCGGCCGATGCTATAATAAGAACAGAACAAGATCAATAAACGCAATTGCAAAAGCAAGGCGGGGCAGAATGCCAAACCGCGCATCGCCCGCATCAACCAACGCAAACGAGGAAAAACACCATGCTGCATCTGATTTTGGGGCCTTCCGGCACCGGAAAATCCAACCTGCTCATGAACGAGATCCGCCGCCGGGCCGAGGCCGGGCAGCCCAGCATTCTGCTGGTGCCGGAGCAGTTCACCTCCTCCACCGAGGGGCGCATTTACCGGGAACTGGGGGACGGGCTTTCCGCGTGGGTGAGCAGTTACAGCTTCAGCTCGCTGGCCGAAAAGCTGCTGGATGAATACGGCGGCGCGGCGGTGCGCACCGTGACGGATGCCGCCCGGGTGGTGCTGGTGCGCCGGGCTGTGGAGGCCCTCGGCCCGCGGGTGACCTACTATGGCCGCCACCGGCGCAGCCCGGTGTTTCTGCAGAAGTGCGCCGAGACCCTGAACGAGCTGAAGAGCGCCGGGCTGACCGGCCCCCAGCTGGAACGGCTTTCGGTTGGGCCGGGCCGGGAAAAGCTGGCGGAGCTGGCCGCCATTTACGCGGCCTACGAGGCGCTTTTGCAGGAAACGGCCATGGACCCGGGCGACCGGGTGGAGCTGGCCGCCCAAAAGGCCGCGGAACACCCGGAGTTCTTCCTCGGCCGGGCTGTATTCGTGGACGAGTTTGACACCTTTGATTCCGCCAAGCAGGCGCTGCTGCGGGCCATGCTGGCCACATCTGATGTGACGGTGACCCTCTGTGCCGACGGGCTGACGGATTATGACGGCGGCATGGGGCTGTTCAGCGGGGCCAAGCAGGTGGCGGCGCGGCTGCTGCGGCTGGCGGCCCAGGTGGGCTGCCGGGCAGACGCTCCCCGGGTGCTGACCGAGGATCTGCGCCACCGGAACGCCCCGGGGCTGGCGGCGCTGGGCCGTGCGCTGACCGGCGAGGAGGGCCCGGCCGTCTGGCCGGGCGTGACCCTGTACAAGGCCCCGGACCGGGAGGACGAGGTGCGGGCGGTGGCGGCCGCCATTCAAAAGCTGGCCCGCCAGGGCGTGTGCTACCGGGAGATGGCGGTCATCTGCCGGGAAAGCGGGGAGTATCTGCGCCTGGTTCGCACCGAGTTTGCCCGGGCGAACATCCCTCTGTTTGTGGACGAAGCCACCACGGCCCAGCTGGCCCCGCCGGCCCAGCTGGTGCGGGGGCTGCTGGGCGTGCTGCGGGGCGGCCTGACCACCGAGCGGGTGCTGGCTGTGGCAAAAACCGGGCTGTGCGGCCTTTCGGAGCAGCAGCTGTGCGCCCTGGAAAACTATGCCTTTACCTGGACGCTCACCGCCGCCAACTGGCGCGCCCCCTTTGACCGGAACCCTTCGGGATTCGGCGGCGGCCCGCTGCGGGCGGAAGAACGGCAGCAGCTGGAACTGGCTGAGGCGGCCCGGGCACGGCTCATTCCCCGCCTGGAGGAACTGCTGAAAAACGCAAAGGGGCTGGATGCCCCGGCGCTGACCAAATGCCTGTACCAGACCATGGAGCGCCTGGACGCGGGCCGGGCCGACTTTGCCTTGGCCAAGCAGCTGGAGGCGGCGGGCCGTCTGGCCGAGAGCGCCGAGACTCTGCGCCTGTGGAATGTGACCATGAACGTGCTGGACCAGATGGCGGTTTTGTTTGAAGGGGAGACGCTGGAGGCGGCCGAGTACGACGAGATGCTGACGCTGCTGCTGCGCAGCACCGACCTGGGGCACATTCCCCAGACGCTGGACGCGGTGATCTTCACCAGCGCGGGCAAAATGCGCCTGGCCGGGCCGGAATACTGCTTTGTGATGGGGCTGGCGGAAGGCGAATTCCCCCGCGCACCGGGGGACACGGGCCTTTTGACCCATGCAGACCGGGACGAGCTGCTGCGCATGGCGGCGGCCCTGCCGGAGGAGGAACGCTTTGAATTGCCCGACCGGTTTGAAAACCGGGTCATCCGGGAAAATGTGAGCTTTTACAAGGCGCTCACGGCGGCGGGCCGCGGGCTGTGGCTCAGCTGGGCCGAGGGGGCAGGCGGCCTGCCCGTTACCAGCGCCCTGCCGCTGCCGCCTGAGGGCCTGCCCGCCCCGCCGCTGACCGAAGCGGACCGCTGCCTGACCCCGGAGATGGCGCTGGACCGGCTGGGCGAGGTCTGGCAGCAGCAAAGCCCTTTGCGGGCCACCCTGAAGCAGGCGCTGGAAGAGCGCGAGGGGCCGCTGCTGGCCCGGATGGAGCAGGCAGGCCGTGAGGCGGATTTCCATGTGGAGCGCCCGGCGGCCGCTGAGGCGCTGCTGGGTAAGGAGCTGCGGCTCTCCGCCAGCCAGCTGCGCAGCTTCTGCCAATGCCAGTTTGCCTATTATATGGAGTATGTGCTGCACATCAAGCCCCAGAAACCCGCCCGCATGGACCCGGCCCAGGGCGGCACCATGATCCATTACATTTTGGAAAAGGCCCTGCAGGAGCCGGACTTCTACGACCTGGATGAGCCGGGGCTGGAGCGTCTGGCCGCCCGTTTGGCCGCCCGCTTCGTGGAAGAGAACATCCCCGAGCCGGGGGCGCAGCTGCGCTACCTGGCGGCCCGCATGGCCCGCAGCGCCGGAAAGCTGCTGTGGTTTTTGCAGCAGGACCTTCTGCTGGACCCCTATGAGCCGACGGCCTTTGAGCTGGGCATCGGCGAGCAGGCGGGCCAGGTTCCGCCGCTGACCTTCCCGGTGGACGAGGAACACGCGGTCAAGGTGATCGGTAAGATCGACCGGGTGGACGTGCAGAACGGCCCGACCGGCGCGGCCGACCGGCTGCGGGTGGTGGACTACAAGACCGGCACCAAAAAATTCAGCCTGACCGATGTGCTCACCGGCGAGGAGTGCCAGATGCTGCTGTATCTGTTCACCCTCACCGCCCGGTGGCCGCTTGTGAAGGGGCACGCGGGTGAGTTTCAGGAGGTGGAGTACCTGATGGTGGACCCCGCCCCCAAGGACGAGGGCCGGGCAAAGGCCATGAAAGAGGGCGGCGGCCCTGTGTACGAAAAGCAGGGCATGACCCTGGAGCGGGAAGGGGAGGAGGAGCCGCCCCTCACCCCGGAAAAGCAGGCCGCCATGAAAAAGGCCAGCGCCACCGAGAGCCAGCAGGAAGCCTGGCGGAAGGGCAACCACCGGGTGACACTTCACCGCAAGCAGCTGGAAAACATCGAGGCGTATCTGCAGGAGCTGATCGTCTCCATGGCAAAGCGGCTGTATGCGGGGCAGATCACTGCCTGCCCGCGGCAGAATAAGCAGGGGATGACCGGCTGCAAGGCCTGGTGCCCCTACCGCAGCGTGTGCGGCCATGTGGACGGCGAGCACGAGCGGGAGCGCCCGGAGGAAAAGAAGGATTTGTTTATGGAAAAGGAGAACGTGGAATGGGACAACTGACATCCCCCCGCTGGACCCCGGCCCAGGAGACGGCCATCACCGACCGGGGCGGGGCGCTGCTGCTGAGCGCGGCAGCCGGCAGCGGCAAAACCGCCGTGCTGACCGAGCGGGCGGTGGGCCTGATGTGCCAAGAAAACGACCCGGTGCCCGCCGAGCAGCTGCTGATCGTGACCTTTACCAACGCGGCGGCGGCCGAGCTTCGGGCGCGGCTGGCCAAAAAGCTGAACGCCCGGCTGGCCCAGACCCCGGCGGGCAGCCCGCAGCTGCACTGGATGCGCCGTCAGCAGATGATGCTGGGCCGGGCGGACATCTGCACCATCGACGCCTTCTGCATCAAGCTGCTGCGCCAGCAGTTCCGCGCGCTGGACATTCCGCCGGATTTTACCACCGGCGATGAGGGCGGCCTGCTTACGTTGAGGGAACAGGCCATGGCCGACACGCTGGAGGCGGCCTACCGGCAGGAGAACTTCTGCCGCTTTGCGGACCTTCTCGGCCGAAGCCGGTCGGATCAGGAGGCGGCGGAGGCCATCGGCCGTATGTATGATTTTCTGCGCACCCTGCCGGACTACCCCGCCCAGCTGGAGGCCTACTGCGCCGCCTGGGAAAACGACGCTCCGCTGGAGCAGACCGAGGTGTGCCGGGCGCAGGCGCGGTGGGCCGTGCGGGAGCTGCGGCAGGCGGATGAATCGCTGGCCTACGCCCAGACGCTCTGCACTCAGGCCCAGCAGGAGGGCTTTGACGCGGTGCAGAAGGCTTATGGCCCGCCGCTGACCCAGGAGCGGGGCGCGCTGGCCAACGTGATGGCCCTGTTTGACGCCCTGCGCTGGGACGAGGCGCTGGCGGCACTGGACGGCTGGAAAAAGGCCCGGGTGAGCTTTGCACGGGCCAAAACGCCGGAGGAAAAGAACATGGAGCCGGGCACGGCCTTTTATTGGAAAAAACGGGTGGTGACGGCCCGGGATGACGCCGCCCAGATGGTGAAGGATCTGCAGGGCAGCGGCTTGCCCACCCGGCAGGAGTATGAGGAAGACCGGCAGGCCGCCGCCCCGCTGGTGCGGGCACTGGCCGATGCGGTGACGGAGTTTGACCGCCGCTTCTGGGAGGCCCGCCGGGAGCACAAGCTGCTGGATTTCGCAGACCTGGAGCATCTGGCCCTGAAGCTGCTGTGGGATGGAAACGGCCCCACTCCGCTGGCGGCTCAGATTGCCGGGGGCTACCGGGCCGTGATGGTGGATGAATACCAGGATACCAACCGTTTGCAGGATACGCTGTATCGCTGCCTGGCGGGGGACGGCAGCAAGCTGTTTCTGGTGGGGGACCTGAAGCAGAGCATTTACCGCTTCCGTCAGGCAGACCCCACGGTGTTTCAGGAGAAAAAGCAGGAGTATGTCCTGTATCGGAACCCCACGCCGGGGGCGCCGGCCCCGGCCTACCCGGCCCAGCTGGCGCTGGACAACAACTTCCGCAGCGCAAAGAACGTCATTGCGGCCATCAACGGCATTTTTGGCGCGGTGATGACCCCCACTGCGGGCGGCGTGGACTACGCCAATACTCCCGGCGAGGCGCTGGCTCTGCCGCCGCAGCCGGAGGCCTATCCCGGCGGGTGCGAGCTGTGTCTGGTGTCCAGCCCGGAAAAGGAGGACGCCGGCTACATCGCCCGGCGCATCCGGGAAATGCTGGACAAGGGGTTCCCGGTGCGGGATGGGGCAGGGGGCACCCGCCCCTGCCGCCCCGAGGACTTTGCCATTCTGCTGCGCAGCTGGACCAACGCGGACAACTACCTTCAGGCGCTGGAAGGCGAGGGCCTGCAGGGCTATTCCGCCGCCCGGGAGGACCTGCTGGATTCTCCGGCGGTGCGGCCGCTGCTGAGCCTGCTGCACGTGCTGGACAACCCTGCCCAGGATGTGGCCCTGGCCAGCGTGCTGCTAAGCCCGCTGGTGGGTCTGACCATGGGCGAGCTGACCGAACTGCGGGCGGCCCGCCCCCGCGGCACCCTGTACCAGGCCGTTCTGCCTCGGCCGGAGCAGAGCGAAAAGAGCCGGGGCGAGGAGAAGGCCGAAGGCTTTTACGTCAGCCTGAGCCATCTGCGCAACCTGGCCCGCACCCTACCGGTGGACCGGCTGCTGGATGAGATCCTGGCCCACACGGGCTATCTGGCCCTGGCCGGGGCCATGCCCGGCGGTGAGGTGCGCCGCCGGGAGGTGCTGGACTTCCTCAACCTGGCCTGCGGCCTGGGCGATCAGGGGCTGGCTGCACTGGTGCGCAGTCTGGACGCGCTGGCCAAGCGGGGGCAGGTGAACAGCGCCAAGGGTGACCCGGTGCGGCCGGGCTGTGTGTCGGTGATGACCATTCACGGCTCCAAGGGGCTGGAGTTCCCGGTGGTGTTCTGCGCCCGTCTGAGCAAGCAATTCAACACCCAGGACCTGAACCATGCGGTGCTGTTCCATCCGAAAAGCGGCGTGGGCCTGAAGCTGCGCGGCCCGGGCGGCACTTACGCCACCCTGGCCTATGAGCAGGTGCGCCGCGCCGCCCGGGAAGAGGGCCTGGGCGAGGAGATGCGCGTGCTCTACGTGGCCCTCACCCGTGCGAAGGACCGGCTGATTCTGACGCTGCCGGTGACGGAGGAGCCGCTTCCGGCCGCGACGGAACCCAACGCAAAGTCAAAGGGCTGGGAGAAGCTGGCGGACAATGCCGTGCACGTGCGCATGGGCAATCGGCTGCCCCTCAGCCCCGGCGAGTGGGTGCTTGCGGCGGCCATGGGCCATAAGAGCAGTGAACGGCTGTGGAGTCAGGTGGATCTGTGCCCGGCGGACGCCGGGCTGACCCTCACGGACGCCTGGCCCCTGGAACTGCGCATGGAAAAGGCCCCGCCCGCCCGCACGGCTGAGGTGCGGCAGGAGATCGAGGCGGCGGCCGACCCGGAGCTGTTCCGGCAGCTGGCCGAGGGCTTTGCCTGGCGCTACCCCCACGAAGCCCGCACCCGGCTGGCCGCCAAGGTGAGCGTGACCGGCCTGGTACACCGGGACGAAGAGGTGCAGATGGAACGGCCTGCCTTTTTGCAGAAGGACAGCATGACCGGGGCCGAGAAGGGCACCGTGACCCACGCCTTTTTGCAGCACGCGGATCTTGAGCTGGCCGTGCGGGACCTGGAAGCCGAGGCCCGGCGGCAGGAGCAGCTGGGCCTGATCGCCCGCGAAAACGTGGAGAATCTGGACCGGCCCGCGCTGGAACGCTTCTTTGAGGGGGAACTGTTCCGCCGCATCGGCCAGGCAGAGCAGGCGCTGCGGGAGTACGCCTTCATCAGCGCGGTGCCCGCCGCCGCCCTGGTCGAGACCGATGAGGAAAAGGCCGGGCTGGACCCCCAGGCGGACACGGTGCTCATTCAGGGCGTGGCGGATCTGGTGCTGGTGTTCGACGACCATGTGGAAATTGTGGACTATAAGACCGACCGCAGCAAAACCGCCGATGAGCTGCTGCGGGCCTATGCGGCCCAGCTGCGGCTGTATGCCCGGGCCATCGGCCGCCGCCTTGCCCCGAAGCCCGTCACCCGTTGCACGTTGTACAGCTTCGCCCTGGGCCGGGAGGTGGATGTGCCCCTGCGGGGGATGTGAAAACTTTTTTGCGCCCTGCGGGCAAAAAATGCTTGACAGAGACCGAAACGGGTGGTATAGTGAACAGGTAAAGAAAGCAGCACCCGGCCTTCTGGCCGTGCTCGCCTTGCGGCCAAAGAGGCCCGGGCCATACAGCAAACAACGCGCAAGCGTTTGTTTTTGATGTGTGTCAGAGCGCGGCCCGGTAAAACGGGCCGCGCTTTTATCGTTTGCCGCACAGCAAAATAAATTTTGGGTTGGAGGTGTATCCCCATCGCTACGAACAATGGCAAGAAGGAACTGGACATCAATGGTGCGATCCGGGACCGTGAGGTTCGTCTGATCGGCGCCGACGGCAGCCAGCTGGGTGTGATGAGCGCCCGTGAGGCTCAGCGTCTGGCCGATGAGAAGAATCTGGACCTGGTGAAGATCGCTCCTCAGGCGGTGCCGCCCGTGTGCAAGATCCTGGATTACGGCAAGTATCGCTTTGAGCAGCAGAAACGGGAAAAGGAAGCCAAGAAGAACCAGAAGGTCATCGATATAAAGGAAATACGCCTTTCCGCCACTATCGATACCCACGATATGGAAGTTAAAGCCAAGGCAACCGAAAAGTTCCTCAAGAACGGGGACAAGGTAAAGGTGAGCATCCGCTTCCGGGGCCGCCAGATAAAGCACGGCGACCTGGGACTGGACGTAATGGACACTTTCTACGATATGGTCAAGGACAGTGCTGCGATCGACCGCCCTGCTAAGCAGGAGGGACGCAATATGTTCATGATATTAACACCAAAAACCAATTAATACAGGAGGAATACCCCATGCCGAAAATCAAGACCCATAGGGGTGCCGCAAAACGCTTCAGCGTTACCAAGTCCGGCAAGATCAAGAGAGCAAAGGCCTATAAGA
>OLXQ01000249.1_pt1 | contig 11076 bp, 7 predicted proteins | sample 1673371 | NCBI WGS metagenome assembly OLXQ01 (sample SAMEA103958109, study PRJEB25191) | human gut metagenome | biome: human-associated habitat [ENVO:00009003]; feature: intestine environment [ENVO:2100002]; material: feces | place: Germany | collected 2013/2015
ACTCAGTAGCAGTGGTGGGCGAGCCAGTAGGTGTAGGCGCCCTGGATGGAGCCGTAGCGCTGTGCGCAGTAGCCCCAGAACCACTTAAGCTGGGTCTGGTAGTTGGTGGCCCAATCGGCACCGGCGCTCACCATCTTCGAACCGGGCAGCGCCTGCGGCAGACCGTACGCGCCGGAGCTTGGGTTCGTGGCTGCGACATTCCAACCGGACTCATGAGAAATGATGTACACGGTGGCGGTGAAATCGGCCTCGGAATAGCCGCTGGACAGCAGATAATCGTGAGCCCACTGCTGCATTTCGCCAGCCGGCACGGTGGTGCCGATCGACGCTGCGGCCGCGGACGGCGTGGACGAGGAGCCGGTGCCGACGAGGATCACCTTGTCGGTCGGAGCCTTCTTCACGAAAGAGCTGATCATATTGGAAGACATGACCTTGCCGCCGGACTTGGTGACGAGGTTCGTGGTCTCCATAACACCGTTCGCGCCTTCGGTCTCGACCTTCTCCTGGCCCTTCGGCAGGCTGGAGGTCTCCTTCTTGACCGTGTTGAATGCGATATCCGTATCAGACACCTCAACGGAAGCGCCGGCACGTTCGATCTTGATGACGGTGTTCTCGTTCACCTTCGTATCCAAAGACGGGGAAACGGTGTCTTCCGTATCAAGGGTGATGTCGCCCGCGTCAAGCACGGACTTCACGTCGGTGAAATGCATGCCGGGAACCACGCGGGTCTTGCCGTTGATCTTCACGGTGACGTACGAAGTATCTCCGGAAAGCGCCTCACGGGCGTTGCCACGGGAGGCTTCGATGCTGTCGGTGACGGAATACGCGGTGACCTGCTTGGCAGGAGACTTCTCCGCGGTGGCGTACAGATTATGCGACACGATGCCGCCAGTGGCCAACAGCCCCACTGCCGCAACCGTTGCGACAATCTTCACCATCTGAGATTTGCCCGGCAAGGCAAACGTAGTTGGTTGGGCATGTTTCTTATGGCTAGCCATTCTGCTCCTACATCGGGTACAATTCCTCGGCGGATTCCGTGCCTAGGGCACGGCGCACAACCGCTAGGGTTCCGCCGGAATGCGCGCAACTGCATATAGTCTACCGCACCCCAAGGAACTTGAAGATAACGTATGCAACGCGCAGGCGACGGGCCGAATCATCGTTCCGACTGACTACTTGGCGTTTTCACTTTGGCGTCTCCGCTGGAAGCGGTGTCCCCATCGGAGGCGGCCGCATCCATATCCAACGCCTTGGCCTGGCTGATCAGATCATCCAAATCGGAAGCGCGCAACGCGCCGGCCTGCTGGAAGATGATCTGCTGCTTCTTGACGACCATCAGCGTCGGCACTGCCTGAACCTTGGCCGCGGCGGCCAGATCGGGATTCTGATCGATATCCACCTTCGCGAAATAGACGTCCGGATTCGCCTCGCTTGCCTTCTCGAACGTTGGGCCGAATGCACGGCACGGACCGCACCACGTGGCCCAGAAATCCACGAACACCAGATCATTGGATTCGACGACCTGGTTGAAATCCTGCGAAGTGACTGCATGCGTTGCCATATGCGTTCCCCATTTCCCGGCTTACGCTATAAGCCGATTTCAAAAAACAATATCGTGCAATGCTGCGCAATATTGCGAAAGCCCGTTTGCGAAAAGTATATAGCCGCACGCCACGCAAACACACTGCCGCACCCGATTGCGCTATGGGAAGAATCGGAAGCACGTGACATTCACATGCCGTGCGTGATAATGGAACCATGCCAGTGATGAATGATGAAGTGCCCGACGAGGGCGATTTCGACGCCAACCGCCATCGCGGGGAATTCGACGACATTACGCCGGAGGATTTCATCCGCGGAATGGGCAACCCTCCGGGATGGCTCCCATCGGACGAAATCAACCGCATGCGCCGCGAAATACCGATTCCGTACGTCGTGGTCGTGCCGGTGCGCACCGACGATCTCGGCAGGGTGGCGCAAATCGGCTCGCTGCTGCGCGTCACTGACGACGGCGGTATCGAACGCACATTGATCGCCGGACGTGTGCTCTATCACGAATCGTTGCGTGAAGCGGTGGCGCGCAACGTCGCAAAAGATTTGGGCGATATCGCCCTGCCGCAGCTGCCGATCAGCCTGCAGCCGTTCACCGTGGCCGAATTCTTCCCGACACCCGGCCTATCCGACTATTACGATCCACGCCAACATGCGATCGCGCTGTGCTACGTGGTGCCGATCGCCGGCGATTGCAAGCCGCAGGACGAGACGCTCGATGTGGAATGGGTCGACCCGTCCGGAGACATGCTCGACACCTTCGTCGGGCAAATGGCCAACGGCTACGGCACCATCGTGCGGCAGGCGCTCGCATGGACCGGCAAGTAGGACAAGCCGCGCAAGCGGGGCAAAAGCTAGGCAAACTAGGCGAATAGACAGATAGGGGAGGATTAGAAAAATATGACGATTGAACTGAACAACAACATATATACGGACGGCGGCAACGATACCGAAACCACGCCGGTGGTGCTCGTGCACGGCTTCCCGGTGGACCACCGCATGTGGGACGAGTGCGCGACGGCTTTACGCGACCAAGCTGTGAAACAAGGCGTGAAACCATTTGCGATCTGGGCTCCGGACATGCCCGGCGCCGGCGAAGGACCGATTCCGTCCGACGAAGACAGCGGCGGCAAGGACGCCGACGGCGCGTTCCCATACGGACTGGACCGTATGGCGGACGCGTACGTGGACCTGCTGCACGCCGCCGGCTACGGCAAAGCCATCTGGGTGGGCCTGTCGATGGGCGGTTACCTGATTCTCGACATCCAACGCCTGCATCCGGAAGCGGTGGCGGCGCTCGCCCTGTGCGACACGAAAGCCGACGCCGACTCCGCCGACATGCGATTGAAGCGCGTCGCAATCGCCACCGACTGCGAAACGACCGGCACACACGAGCCGGTCATGGGATTCGCCGTGCCGTCGGAAGCCGATTCCACCGTGAAGCAGTCGGACGCCTACTGCAGGCAGTTCGAAACGTGGATCAACGAACAGCCCGCCGACGGCATCGCCTGGCGCGAACGCATGGCCGCTGGCCGTCCCGACCTGAACGACGTGCTGCCGAACATCAACGTGCCAGTCGCAGTAATCTGCGGCGACAAGGACCCGTCCAGCCCGCCGGCAGTGATGAAGCCGGTCGCCGACGCGATGACGAAAACCGACGTGACGATGACGGTGATCGACGACTGCGGCCACTTCAGCGCGTACGAACACCCCGACCAGGTGGCCGCCGCGTTGCTGGAACTGGTGAAGCGAGTCGGCTGAGCCGGCTGCGACGATTATCTGTGGCAGACCATCCGGCGTATCGACAAGATATAGAGAAAATATATAAAACGTATATACGAAATATGTACTACGTATGTATAACGAATATATTCCGTATATAACACGCATGAAAGAGGCAACACAACCATGAGCGTGTTCTCACCACTGGCATTGACGCAGACCCTGCCGTTCCTGCCACTCGCCCAAGGAGACATCGACTACGAAGTGGCACGACGCGGCGAACCCGACCTGTTCGCCAAAGTCCTGGCGGAACCGGCAACGAAAGTCATCCTCGTCAAAGACGGCAAAGTGGCCGTGCCGCACGGCCAAGGCGCCATCGCCGACTACGCCAACGTGAAAATGCGCCTCGCCCAACTGCCGGGCGCGTACGTTGCCGCGGAACTCGAATCGCACCCATCGGCGCTCGCCATATTCCTCGGCTCGTACGGCGGACGATTGAGCGAGCACGTCATCGCCGTGGACGTGACGCACGTCCAGCCGAACGATACGACGATTATGGCTGCGACGGCTCGCAGCGGGGGAGCGGACGACGCGTTCGCCGAAGTGCCGGCGCATGAATCGCAGGAAAACGCGAAATCGCTGCTGGAAAGCGCGGCAACCCGATTCGACTGGGTGGACCTGCGCGGATTCGCACCCCACGCCAGCGCACGCGAAGCCGGACAGGCAACCTCCGCCATCTCGCTCAGCATGTGGCACGCCCGGCAGCGTCACTGCCCGACGTGCGGCGCGCCCGTCGAACCGGCGCTCGGCGGCTGGGCTCAGCACTGCACGAACGATGAGGATGGCAATCGTTTGCTGTTCCCCCGAATCGAGCCAGCGGTGATCACCGCAATCGTCGACCATGATGACCGTCTGCTGCTGCAGCACAACAGCGCATGGCGCAACAACGGCCTGTACTCGGTTTCGGCCGGATTCGTGGAGGCTGGCGAAAACCTGGAGCACGCATGCCGGCGCGAAGCCAAAGAGGAAGTCGGCATCGAAATAGGCGAACTCAAATACCTCGGCTCCCAGCCGTGGCCGTTCCCCTCGTCTCTCATGATGGCGTTCAAAGGCGTGGCGGTCACCACCGACGTGCACGTGGACGGCGAGGAAACGTTGCAGGCGCGTTGGGTCACACGCGACGAATACATGAGCGAACTGGTTTCGGGACGTATGGAGGCTCCGGGCAAAGCCACGATCGCACGCTACATGATTGAGGAATGGCTCGGCCACGACCTGCCGTGACAAGACCTGCCATTAAAAGGTGGTATCGGCTGAGCCTGTCTTCGGGGCGGTTGCCGGGGGAGCTTGTTTAGGTATTCGTTTGGGCACTCGTCTGCGTATCATGCTGCATGGTATGTACCGTTAAGAGAGTGAATGAGGAAACCACATACATGTCTGATAGAAGTGGGCAGGACGATACGGACAACAGCTTCGCCGGCATCTCGTTTGAAGGGGTGAATGCCGTGCCGCCGCAGTCTGGTGAGAACGGCGATACGATCAATCTCGCCGACATGTCCGATATGTCCGAACAGGATGACGTGTCCAACGCCGCCACCGAGACCATGCCGCCGTTGAATTTCGCATCGGACCAGACCCAGCCGTTCCAGTCATTCCCGACGGCCGGTGCCGCCGAAACCACGCCTGCCGGAACTGTCCCCAACGGAGCTGTTCCCACTGGTGCCATTCCTACCGGTGGCATGCCCTCATCCACGCCCGCTCCCGCCATTCCCGTGCTCACCATGCCGGTCGAAGGAGAAGCCGTCGTGGCCAAGAAACGCAAACTGCCGCTGATCATCACCGGAATCGTGCTCGCCGGGCTGGTGGTCGCCGCGATCGCCGGCTTCTTCACCGCACGCTGGTACTTCCAAGACAAGGCCGCGCCGGGCGTGACCTTCGGCGGAACCAGTGTGGCCGGACAGGCCGCCGACCAGCTGAAAAACACGGTGACGGCCGCCGTGAAGAACACCACCGTGAACATCAAGGACGGCAACGGCAACAACGCTTCCGGCAGCCTGAGCGACCTCGGCGTGAGCTACAACGTCGACAAGACGGTCACGGAACTGCTCGCCGCCAAGCACCAGACCAACGGCGCACTCGAATACATCAACGAAGTCAACCCGTTCGTCAAGAAGAACGTGCCGCTGAACGCCAAGTCCAACAAGCTGGCCCTCAGGACGTTCGTCACCGACAAATTCGTGCAGGACACCGACCGCGCGGTACCGTCCACCGCATCGTACGATGCCAACGCGCGCGCCTTCGTCGCAGTGGAAGGCCGCGGCGGCAGGTCCCCGAAGGTGGACAACGTGATCGACACGGTCGCCAAAGCCATCGCGAACCCGGGGCACAGCGGCAGCGTGACGATCACGTACGAAACCATCGACGTGCCGGTCGCACTGCCTGAAGCCCAAAACGTGGCCGACCAGGCAAACGCGCGACTGAATGCGCCGATTGTGCTGGACAACGGACAAGGCAAGACCTTCCAGATTCCAGCCGAAGTCGTGGCCTCATGGCTGAAAACCGACGCCGACCTCGAACACGGCACGCTTTCGCTGTCCTACGATGACAACGCCATCACCAACTACGTGCAGCAGCAGGTCCCAGCCCAGCTCAACCAGGACGCGGTCGACCAGGAAGACGCCGTCGACAACAGCGGCAAAGTGCTGGCCACCATCGTCAAAGGCGTGAACGGCGTGAAGGTCAAGAACATGGAGGCGCTCGCACCGAAGATCGGCGAAGCGCTCAAAAACGGCCAAGGCGCCACCATTCCGGTGGACGGTGATGTGCAGAACTTCAAAACCGTGCAGAAGAAGAGCGAATACCGCATCGTGGTGGACCGCACCGCGCAAACCGCCACCGTGTATCACAACGACGAGGCCGTCAAGACCTTCCCGGTGTGCACGGGCACCACCGGCAAGCACGAAACCGACCTGGGCACCTTCTACATCTACCTCAAGTATCAGATCCAGGACATGACCGGCCTGAACGACGACGGCTCGCGCTACCTGTCCAAGGGTGTGAAGTGGGTAAGCTACTTCTACGGCGGCGAAGGCTTCCACACGGCAAGCTGGAACAATTACGGCATCGCCCACGGCGACCCGGCGCACTACGGCTCCCACGGCTGCGTGAACATGTACGAAGCCGATTCCAAGTGGATCTACGACAACTGCCCGGAAGGCACCATCGTGCAGGTAGTCGGCGCCATGCCATCCGGACCGGTACGCTGACCCGTTACGCGTGGCGCGGGTGCGCGGCGTTCGCATACGCCGTACAATGGGCGGCATGAGCGAAGCAAACGATAGCAAAGTGAACCTCGACGTGCCCGAGCACCTCGAATACTCCGACGAGCACGTGTGGGTGGATTCCTCCGTTGAACCCGCCATGGTGGGCGTTACCGAATACGCCACCGAACAGTTCGGCGAACTCGTGTACATCGATTTGCCTGAAGTCGGTACGCAGGTCGAAGCTGGCGACGAAGTGGCGGAATTCGAATCCTCCAAGGCGGTCACCGCGCTGGTCTCGCCGGTGGCTGGCACCATCCGCTACGTCAACAACGAGGCTGCGGACGATCCGAGCATTGTGACGGACGATCCGTACGGCGAGGGCTGGATTTTCAAGATCGAGCTTGAGGATGACGAGCCTGACCTGCTTAGCGCTGACGAGTATGCCAAGATTGTGGCTGACTGAATAGCACGGACGTCTAGTTTTAATTACGGTTGCGGCCGGCGGGTGCGATGCGCGGCACACTCAAGGCCGTTCGGCCGGGCTTACGGTCGCGCATCGCACCCGCCGGCCGCAGCCTTTTTATGGGAAGTGCCTTGCGGGGCCCTGAAAGTTCCCTGATTTTCTCGGTGGCGTTACTGTTTGTTCGAACGCGACCTCTATAGTGGGCATATGAGTGAAATTCAGCCGTTGCCGCAGTTCCCGCCGCAGCGTGCGCCGCAGCACGACCAGCAGCGCGAACGGCAGCGTATGGGGGAGCGGATGGACGATTCTTGCGATGACATGCCCACCGTGCCGATTCCGGCACGCAAGGTGGTCACCACCTTCGACGCGGCCTCCAGACATGAGCGTCTTGAAGTCAAACCGCCGCTGACCAGGCTGTTCCGCCGCACGATCACCAAAGCATTCAGTGTCTGGCTGAAATTCTCGACCGCATTGGTACGGTCGCTCGACTGGTATCCACGTGTCGAACCCTACGTCGGCTACGGCACCGAACACTACTCCCGACTGATCTGCCGTACCGTATACGGCCCGTTCAAACGGCAGGCCGGCCGCCTGATTCGCGGCATCCGTGGCATGCTGATGGTGCCGTCCCCGCATACCAAAGTGCGGATCGCCATCGATGACGTGCCCATCGAAACAGTGCAGGTGGGTGCGTCGGAAGTATACGACGCGATCGACAGCAATCCTGATATTTCCAGCGAATTCGCGGCATCCGACGATGCCGGCTACCTCGACCTCGTCGCCGAGCATTCGCTCGAACCGGGTATCCACAACGTCTCGTACAAAGTGCGCAGCCGCAAGCCGGTCAACGCCAATCTTTTCACCATTCCCAGCGGCACCAAAGTGGGCGTGATCTCCGACGTGGACGACACCATCATGGTCACGCAGGCGCCGCGTCTGATGAAGGCCGCCTACAATCTGCTGCTGCTTAATCCGCGCAAAAAAGTGCCGGTGGCCAGCATGAACCTGCTGTTCAACCGCATCGCGGACATGTTCCCGGACGCGCCGTTCTTCTACCTGTCCACTTCGCCATGGAATGTGGAAAGCTCGATCCGCCATTTCATTACGAACCACGGTTTTCCGGAAGGTCCGCTGCTGCTGCGCGACCTTGACCCGAGGCCGAAAACCTTCATTCCGTCGGGCGTGCAGCACAAGCTTGAATACGCCGAACAGCTCATGGCCGATTTTCCCGATATGAAGTTCATTCTGATCGGCGACGACGGGCAGAAGGATCCGACCACATACGCCACAATCGCACGCCGCTACCCGGGGCGTGTGCTGGCGATCGGCATCCGGCAGCTGACGCCGCGCGAGGTGGCGGGCAACATCGGTTCCGTTGCGGGGCGCGCGAACACGCAGCCGATGCCGGTCACCGACGTACCGGTGTTTACGGGAGCGACCGGGTCGAACATCATGAAAACCATGCTGCCGTACCTGCGCGCCGCGCAAAACGGCGACTGACGGCCGACACAAGTTTGTGTGGGTCGTCAGTATAATCGCGTGCATGAGTGAATTTCGGGGTATGGAAAACACTATGAACGTGAAGGAAGCGACGAACGCGCACGACGAACACCAGAATGGACTGGCGGTGCCGGAAGCGAAGCGGGTGCCAAAGGAGCGCACCTTCCACGGCGATACGTTCATCGATAACTACGAATGGCTGCGCGACAAGGAATCGCAGGATGTGCGCGACTATGTGGCGGCGGAGAACCGCTACTGCGAACAGCGCATGGCACCGCTCGCATCGTTGCGCAAAACGTTGTTCGACGAATTCAAGTCGCATGTGCAGGAAACCGACATGTCCGTGCCGACGCGCATGGATGGCTACTGGTACTTCACCCGCACCAAGCAGGGCGAACAGTATGCCGTGCAATGCCGGGTGCCGATTCGCGGCGCGGACGATTGGGATCCGCCGACGGTGGAGGCCGGTGTGCCACTCGACGGCGAACAGGTGGTGTTCGACACCAACGCCGAGGCGCAAGGCCATGATTTCTTCCGTGTCGGCGGCATGGACATCTCCAAGGACGGCCGCTGGATGTTGTACGGCGCCGACACGAGCGGCGACGAACGCTACGATTTCCGCATCCGCGATCTTGAGACCGGCGACGAGTTGGAGGAACGGTTCGAGAGCATCGGCGGCGCCTGCTTCACGCCGGACGCGCAATGGGTGTTCTACGTGCTGCTCGACGGCGCATGGCGTCCGTACGCGGTGATGCGCCACCGCGTCGGCACCTCCGTCGCGGATGACGTGGAGGTGTACCGCGAGGCGGATGAACGCTTCTGGGTGGGCATCGGACTGTCCTTCGACGAACGGAACATCGTGATTGGCACCGGGTCGAAAACCACTACCGAAGTGCTGCTGCTTTCCACTGACGATCCGGAAGGTGAATTCCGTGCGTTCATTCCGCGCGAGCCGGATGTGGAATATGACGTGAGCTTCAGCCGTTTCGAAGGTGCCGGCGAACACGGCGAGGACATTCCGCTCGCCGTGGTGTACCACAACGCGTTGAATCCGAATTTCGAGATCGATGTGATCGATATGCGGACGCACGAGCCTCCATACCGGCTGGGCGAAGGCGTGCGCGTGGCGGTCGGATCGCCCTACGGTTGCGAGCATGGCGACGACGTGGACCCCGGCGCCTCCTCCATGCCGATCGGCACCCCGTATTCAAATCCCTGCAATCCCGCCATTCTGCAGGGCGCGCACGGCTTGGGCATCGAGGGTATCTCGATCCATCGGCATTTCGTCGCATTGCAGTACCGCGCGGAAAGCCTGCCGCACATCGCGGTGATGACGAAGCAGGCCGCCGCCGAGGATTTCCTGGCCGGCCGGCCATGGCGGTTCACCGAACTGGTGCCGCACGCGCTGGAGGACGATTGGGACGTCGACGAATCCGTGGACGAGATCAACGAGGAACGCGCCGAGATCTGGGGCAAACTGGACGCGGCCGCCGCCGCGCAAGGCAAGGGATCGGCCGTGCATGGCGTCTCGCGTCGGGCGATGACGTCGTCGGACGGCGCCACCGCCGACCGCATGCCGGGGGAGACGCGCCGCCTGTATTCGATCGGCGTTGGTGGCAACCCCTCGTATGACGCGCCGCGCATGCGCTACTCGTTCGCCAGCTACACGCGCCCCGGCGAGCTGCATGACTACGATCCGGACACCGGCGAGGACCGTCTGCTCAAACGCGCCACCGTGCTGGGTGGTTTCGATCCGCGCGACTACATGGAACGCCGGGTGTGGGTCACCGCGCGCGACGGCGAACGCATCCCCGTCTCGCTGGTATGGCGGCGTGACGTGCCGACTTGCGATTCCGCCATGTTCATCACCGGCTACGGCGCGTACGAGATCAGTTCCGATCCGGGATTCGCGGTGTCACGCATCAGCATGCTCGACCGCGGCGTGCTGTACGCCGTGCCGCACATCCGCGGCGGCGGCGAAATGGGACGCGCCTGGTACGAGCAGGGGCACCTGCTCAACAAGAAGCATTCGTTTGAGGATTTCATCGACGCCACGCGCGCGCTGCAACGTGCCGGACTGGCCTCGCCGCTGCGTACGGTGGCGAACGGCGGCTCGGCGGGCGGCCTATTGATGGGGGCGGTCGCCAACATGGCTCCGGAATGCTATGCGGGCGTGGAGGCGGATGTGCCGTTCGTGGACGCGCTGACCTCGATCCTTGATCCTTCGCTGCCGCTGACCGTCACCGAATGGGACGAGTGGGGCGATCCGCTGCACGACGCGGATGTGTACGCGTATATGAAGTCGTACACGCCATACGAGAATGCGCCAGATAGTGAAAATGACGAAAGAACTGCCGTTTTTCCGAAAATTTTCATTACCACATCCATGAACGACACCCGCGTGCTGTATGTGGAGCCGATGAAATGGCTGGCCCGGCTGCAGCATGCCGGTGTGGACGCCGTGGCGAAAATCGAGGTGGAAGCCGGCCATGGGGGTACGTCCGGGCGGTACAAGCAATGGGAGGAAGTCTCCTATGAGAACGCTTGGTGCCTGTCGATGATGGGCATCGGCGGCTG
>OLXQ01000250.1_pt1 | contig 11076 bp, 10 predicted proteins | sample 1673371 | NCBI WGS metagenome assembly OLXQ01 (sample SAMEA103958109, study PRJEB25191) | human gut metagenome | biome: human-associated habitat [ENVO:00009003]; feature: intestine environment [ENVO:2100002]; material: feces | place: Germany | collected 2013/2015
CGAGGCTGTAGGGGCCGGTCGAGCGGGCGTGGATCTTGTCGTCGACCATGTGGCCCAGCTTCAGGATGTAGGTCTGGCCGACCGTGATCGGCTCGCGGAACTTCTCGCCCGTGCGGCCGTCATAGAGCCAGGTCTTGCCGGTGCGGGACAGCTGCGGGACAAACTCGTCGCGCGCCAGGTCACCGTACTTGGCATGGTTGATGTTGATGAGGTTCTTGTTCGCATGCTCGATGGCGTCGGAGATTTCCTCCTCGGTCGCACCGTCGAAGACAGGCGTCGCCACGAACTGCGGGCCGGCAACCGGCTTGTCGGTGTCCTTGACCTTTTGGAAGGCATCGATGAGAGTGGCGACATCGTTACCGTCGCCCACATAGACATATTCAAGACCCATCGCCTTGAAAAGGTTGACCTCCGCCTTTCCGTTGGTCTCCCTAAGCAGCTGAAGGTTCTTGTACAGACCGCCGTGGTTCTCCGCTATCGACATCTGGTTGTCGTTGACGATGATGATGAAGTTGCTGTTAAGCTCAGACCCTGCCACGCTCAGTCCCTCAAGGGCTTCGCCGCCGCTCAATGATCCGTCGCCGATCACAGCGACGACATTCTCCTTTCCACCTGCCAGGTCACGTCCTTTGACAAGTCCGCAGGCAAGGCTGATCGAGGTCGATGTATGGCCGATGACAAAATGATCGTGCTCGCTTTCGGACGGCTCGCTGAAACCGGTCACGTCATTGTAGTGGGCCGGATCCATAAACGCCTGCTTCCTGCCAGTCAGGATCTTATGCGCGTAGCTCTGATGTGAGACATCGAAGACGATCTTGTCGACAGGGGAGTTGAACACATAGTGCAGAGCCACAGTGGCTTCCACCATTCCAAGGTTCGGGCCGACGTGGCCGCCGTGATTGCTGACCTTTTCGATCAGATAGTGCCTGGTCTCATCAGCAAGGACGTTGAGCTGTTCGACGCTCAACTTCTTGATGTCGGCCGGGCCGTTGATTTTTTCCAAGTACATATCAAATTCCTTTATTTAGTTTCTTAGGCGATCCTTCAGAATCACCAACCTTATCATTTTCCCGATGCAAAGTAAAGCAATCTTTTTTGAATATGTCAGAGTCCGTCTCGGATGAAAGTATTTGAGGTAACATATTCCGTAATTAGGGTACACCATATCGCTTCATCTTTTATGACGGCCTGCACTTTGCCGCTGTCTTCCGGCATATAGTACAGGAGGAATTGTACTTCTCGATCCATTTCCGCTATACGAAAGTGGCGATTTGTTCTGTTGGAATAAAAAACATTGTTCATAATTTTGTATTATGCAGCAAAAACATTATGTTTGCATTACATAATAAAATAGGGTATATGAAATTCGTTGATAGAATAGATGAAACTGCACGATTAAAGGACGCACTTGCAAGAGAGAAGTCCTCGTTAGTCGTGATGTGCGGTCGCAGACGGCTGGGTAAGTCAACGCTCATTAAAAGGGTGTTGTCAGAAAATGATGTTTACTTCCTTGCAGACCGTTCTGAAGAGCGACATCAGAGAGTATTGCTTGCAAAAGTAATAGCACAAATCTTCCCGGATTTCGACAAACTGACATATCCGGATTGGGAATCTATATTTCGTGCGGTCAATTATCGGACAGACAAACGTTTTACTTTGTGCTTGGATGAATTTCCGTATCTTGTAGAGCAATCGCCAGAGTTGCCGTCTGTATTGCAGAAACTTGTTGATGAGAAGCAATTGAAGTATAACCTTGTGCTTTGCGGTTCATCACAAAATATGATGTATGGGTTGTTCCTTGATTCTACCGCACCTCTATATGGGCGTGCTGATGAGATTATGAGACTTACGCCGATACACTTGCCGTATATTCAAAAGGCTTTGCATCTTAATGCGATGAATGCCATTGAAGAGTATGCCGTATGGGGCGGTGTGCCGCGTTACTGGGAACTGAGGGGAAACAGAAGTTCGCTTGATGATGCCCTGTGGCGCAATATCCTTTCGGTAAATGGAACTCTTTATGAAGAACCGATAAAACTATTTCAGGATGATGTCAAGGATATTGTCAAGACTTCAACGATCATGTCTTATATTGGGACTGGCGCAAACCGGCTTTCCGAAATTGCCGCACGATGCGATGAGCCGGCAACCAATCTGTCGCGTCCGTTGAAGAAACTTATAGACCTCGGATTTTTAGAGAAAGATGTTCCTTTCGGAATTGACGAAAAGAATGCAAAAAAGAGCCTATATAAGATTGCAGACCCTTTTATGGCATTCTACTATCAGTTTGTCGTTCCTAATCGCTCGTTTATCGAGCTTGGCCGTCGCTTACCATTAGAACAGGCACTGACAGCCCATTTCTCGGAGTATGTGAGTATTCATTGGGAAAAACTATGCAGGGATGCTGTAACGGGAAATATGGTCAATGGAATTGTTTACGGTAAGGCAAAACGTTGGTGGGGTTCTATTCTCAATGAGGATAAGAAGCCGGAACAGGTCGAGTTCGATGTTATGGCCGAATCGCTTGACAAAAAATATCTGCTTGTTGGCGAATGCAAGTGGACAACAGGGGAGAATGGGAAACAATTGACAGCCGAACTTCTCCGTAAAGCTAATTTGCTGCCGTTTGCCAAGAGCTACACTATTGTTCCTATGCTGTTTCTTAAGAATGCTCCGAAAGATGATGCCGGGAATGCGATGTTGCCGGAAGATGTTATTAAAATGATGAGGTAAATTGCAAAATGATTGACCTTCCCTGAATCAGGGCAATACATGGTGGCACTTTTTTATGGTCAAGCACGCAAAAAAATGGTATCTACGAAGAATAAAAGTGAAGAAAAAGATATAAAATTGACTGTATTTTACGTAAAAATGGTTTTCTTTTATTCGTTTTGCGGAAATTTAATTAATTTTGTACGCGTATTATTATATAATAAGGTACAACTCATCTGAAGAAGAATGGAAAATAGAATCAAAGTGGTTCTCGCAGATAAGAAGAGGACAAACAAGTGGTTATCCGAGCAATTGGAATGTGCACCAACTACCGTAAGTAAATGGTGTACCAATTCCAGCCAGCCACCTATGGAGACATTCGTCAAGATTGCGGAAATTCTCGAAGTCGATATTAACGAACTGTTGAGGATTGAAAAGAAATGATATGTCTTTAGTATCTATGGCAAAATGAAATCCACGTCATTGCATAAGACAAAAGCGTTATAAACAAGAATAAAAAAAGAAAATCATATGAACGAACGTTTAATAGTAAAATCATTTGGTCCAGTCAAAGACCTTGATATTATATTTAAGAAGGTTACCTTGTTCATAGGAGATCAAGGCACCGGCAAAAGTTGTGTCGCAAAACTTTTCTCCATGTTTAAGTGGATGGAAAAGGTTTTAAGTCAAAAGAAATACAAACTTTCATACTTTGAACAATATAATAGGTTCAAGACAAAGTTGTGTGCATATCATAGAATAGAATCCTTCATCTATGAGAACTCATACATCAAATTTGAAGGAAATCTATATGATTTTTTGTATGAGAACGGCAATTTCAGCGTAACCGAAAAGAATCGTGATATAAAAGGCATCTCAAAGGTAATGTATGTTCCGGCAGAACGTTCAATAGTAAGTGTCGCTGAGAACAAGTCAAAGCTATTGAAAGAGTTGCCAGATTCAAGTGAGACTTTCTCAGACGAATTTGTAAACGCAAAGAAATTCTTCCAGAGCGGGTATAATCTTCCGTTTGAGGGATTACGTTTTGAATATGACAGTTTGAATGATACAGGCTGGATTCAGGGTACAAACTATAAGGTTAGACTCACCAATGCTTCTAGCGGAATTCAGTCATCCCTTCCGATGTGTATTGTATCAGAGTTTCTGAGCAGTAAGATTTCTGACAAGGAAGAAATAAAACTCTCCAAAGAAGAAAAAGACAAGTTGGAAAAAAGAGTAGCTGAAATTATGCAGAATGAAGAATTTTCTGATAGTATCAAGGATATGATGATTCGTCAATTGTCAGACGCCAATAGATATAATCAACTTATAAACATTGTTGAAGAACCAGAATTGAACCTTTTCCCACGTTCGCAGATGGAGGTGCTCAAATCTCTGATTTACAACAATGCGAGTTCCGATGAGAATATGCTTGTTTTCACTACTCATAGTCCATATTCATTGGCTATTATCAATACAATGATTATGGGCGCCAAGGCGTATGCTAATGCGAATGAAGAATTGAGGAACCAGATAGAAAGCATTTTGCCTGTAAAGTATCAAATAAATGACGATAATATAGCAGTTTATCGTTTGTCTTCTTCTGATGCAATCTATTGTCAATCTGTTATAAATACGAATACGGGACTTGTATCAAAGAACGAATTAGATTCTGCATCAGACGATATTATGCGAGTATTCAACTCTTTATACCAGTGCTATGCCAAGACTCTCGCCAAATAATATTTTGCCTGCTGCCATCACAAATCTTAGATTGTGCACCGCATTACAAAACTGTGGTGCTATTGGTGTAGCTAATGCTTTCGACAAAAGTTCCGCAGAAAATCTTTACGTTTATGATGATGGTAGTCTTGGCTATACAGATTGGACTGATGTGGTACCGGAGTTTGTTTCGAAGTGTTTCGTTGCAGCCAATCCCAACAATAATACGATTGCTTTGCTGCCACTTGACGGCAGAATCCTTACTGGACCGAGTGTTATTGCTGGCGGTGTATGCGATGGAATGCTTTTGACAGATAAAGAGATGTGTTTCATTGAGTTCAAAACGAATGTTACATCCTCCAACTATCAGACTATTACTCAAAGGGCAAATGACGCAATCGATCAACTATGGCACACATTTGATGGTATTATCAAGCCAAAATGTGCGACACAATCAATTGCTGGACAGCCCATAGATGTTGAGCATAAACTTTTCGTTGATTTCCATGTTGTCTTTGATAAAGACTTAGAAGTAACGGGGGCAAGCTCAGAACTAATGGATTTACAGCTACAGTTTTTAACGGACAAAAGTCATCCTCTCTATTTTGATGATGGGAAAGTTTTCCAGTAAATCATTATAGTCCAAAGGAAGAATTCTATCAAGAGAAATAAGTCGAATGATAACAAAAGACGAAATACAAGAACTGCTGCATAGCACGGAAACCTATCGTGTGGAGCGAACCACTTCAACAGGTGACATGGATAAGTTCCAGGAAGCCATCTTTGCCTTTGCTAATGACCTGTCTGGTTCGCATATAAAGGGCTACTTGATACTGAGGGCTTACGACAATGGCGGTAATGTTGGCGGTAAAGTTGGCGGTGATAATGTCCCCAGTTTGTCCCCCAGTTCTGTCTCCAGTTGTCACAAGTTGGAAGGAGAACGTCTTAAAGTTCAACATGACCCCTGAATCCTGAACCAAAAGTAGGCTTGTACCCTCGGAGATGGCTCGTAGATGTAAGAAGACGAATAGAAGTAAAATAGATACATAATATGAGCAATCAAGATATACCAAATCCGCCTGATGAATCTCTTCATCTAGTTTGGCCAGTATAAAGCAACAGAACCAGCAGAGGTGATAGAATCTGTTCATGTTAATGATATTACAAAATGATAACACGTAAAGAAGTACGAGTTAAAAAAAATCCGGATTCTTTAACATGAGGATGAAGACGAGTTAAGTTTTAACATAAAATGAAACATAAAGATACAAGATGACGAACGGAACATATACAGGTCAGACAGACTGGCGCGTTGGAGGCGTGTCCAAGGCGTATCGTAGCGAGGTCGTTCCGTTGTCGTTCGAAGGTTGTAGCAAGGACGGAGATAGACGTAGAATAGGCGTTCGATAGTCTCTCGATAGGGAAAGAAGACAGTAAGAAGTAAACAAGAAATTAAAAAAGCAAAATATAACTCTGATGGATTACGACAATGGATTCATATTGCAGAAGACGGTGGACTGGTCGTTGCTGAATGACGGGATGACCATTCCGGTGTCGGTGTGCTCGCTGTTCAAGGCGTGGGATGAATCCATCTTGACGCACGGGCAGAGCAAGGACATCAAAATACTGATTGACGGCGAGTTCTACGATGCGAAGCTGAAAAACCAGAACTTCGTGCGGAGCAACTGGGCGGGGCATAAGGATGTCATTCAGATTCGCTACAGTCGCCAGTCACCGTTGGCCGTCAAACTGCGGGCCGTGTTCCAGGAGAGCTATGCGTACCTGTTTGTGAAGAAGCAGGTGCTGGGCAAGAGCAAGCGACAGATTCCGTTGCCTGACGACCTGCAGGAGTACATCCGGCTGTATCTGACCTCGTCGCCCGACGTGCTCTGCATGGAGTGTTGCTCCAGTTCCGACTATCAGCAGCTAGCCCACACGCTGAACGCCATTCCCGAGGAGGTTTACGAACAGAGTGACGATGACCAGTTCTTCATGGCCGACAAGACCGCTTCGATTGAGGAGAAGCAGCGGCTGGTGAAGTATCGTCGCATTGACCGCAGCATCATCCTGACCTTGAAGCGGTTCTACGACTATCGCGACGAGATCAGCGGCGAGAAGATTGGCGACGAGTATGGCGACAGCGTTGTCGAGGCCCACCACATCGACTACTTCACCCGTTCGCAGAACAACGACTCCACGAACATCATTATCATCAGTCCCAATTACCATCGCATTATCCACAAGAATAATCCTATGTTCAATCGCAAAAAGTTCGAGTTCCCAAATGGTGAGGTATTGCGGCTGAAGCTGTATGAACATTTGAAAGTTTGATACTTTATGGAGATACTATCACATTTCAGAACCATAGAAGAGCTTACTAAAACACTCTCACGAGAACAAGGATTACTGAGCGAGATGTTTGAGAAGCGGAAACTGATGAAGTTTCCGCAAGGACTGGCTTTGGAATTGGTGGGTGGTAATGAAGCCCGACTGAGAAAACTGCTGGATTATGGTGTACTAGTGGAAACGGGTAATACAGTAGAGATTGAGAGTGACTATCTCAATTTCTTTGAAGAAGTATTGAACGTGAACGAGGAAATTAGTGTTCTGAGCGTACAGGAATGTATCAACACTCTAAAAGAATACATTGGCTATTTTTTACAAGAAACGAATACCAACCGTAAGGCAGGATATCAGGATAGTGTACGGCAACTACTGAAGAAAACGGGATTCAGGACTCTGAAGAATGTGGTGGACCTGAAACGCAATATGGATAATGCGTATAAGCAAGAGCCTAACTATATTATCAAGAAAAAGAAACTTCAGAACCTTGATGAGAAAAGTCACAGTATCCGTTCGATGATACGTGAATGTGAGAAACTGATGGACAATGAGCACGCCTTCTTCCTGATGGCCAATGATCCACACATGGCAAAGACGTGCAGCGACGTGAAACACGACTTTGTGGAGGCGTACCATGCGTTGATGGAAATAGACAGGCAGATTATTGTTTATATCAACCAGATAGAACAGCAGAACCAACTCTATAAGAAGATACGTAAGCTGAAATATCTGCAAGACCAGTTGCTTATCAAGACAGATACCAATCTGGTGCAGGTGCTGGATGAAAGTAATCCGCTATGGATGGAATCCCGCCAATACAGCAAAATAAGGCTCTCTTTGGAAATGCTTAGAGAGAATGACCAGATAGTAAGCATTCTGAGACGGATAGCCAAGCGCAATGGTCTGCGGAAAACAGCCAGGACAGAGGCGGAACCGCTGACATACGAGGACTTGCAAGACCATGTGCAGCGGTTAAAAGATGTCGATCCTGCTGAGGTATGGAATGCCTTTTCTGCTTCGAGCTACAACCTGTTTGATTTCATCCTGAGATATGATTATAAGACCAAGCGTGATATAGAAGATCACGCAGCTCTCTTTTGCCAACTGGTCATTTTGCATCCTGAAGAATGCCGAATGACAGGGAAATACGCCACCTATCAAGACATTGAATATCCTATCATCTATGCGAAATAATACTCAACGAATATACGAGCGACTGAGCCGCGGAGAATTCCTTTCGGTGGACAGTACTGAAGCCTCTATCCGTCATCTGTACGAGGATATTGAGGAGAACTTCGACGATTATGCAGACTTCTTCAAAGAGATTGGTTTGCAATTGGAGAGTGGCAACGGCTACTTTTACTTCTCACGTATTGGTGAGGGTAAACAATCCATAGAACAAAAGTTAGAGAGTTTTTCGAAATGGCTTGACTATCTGGACTTCCTGAAGACCTATAACCAGTCGTTTACGGCGGGCTATCAGTTTCGAAAGAGCAATCTGATAGAGCAGATCAGCCTGGACATTGAACTGAAGGAGAAAGCAGGTCATCTCTATAAGAAATATGGCGTAGGCTCCTATTTAGAGATAGTGAACAAACTGTTGCAGGAAATGCAGAGTATGGGCTTTGCCGAGTGTGTCAGTGAGCAGGACGAAACCTATAAGATTACATCTGCATTTCACTATGCTGAAGAACTGGTTAACATGATTCAAATAGCCAACGAAGATGAAATACCTGAATAAGATCATATTTATTAATAGCGCCAATATACCCTACGCTGAAATTTCTGTAGATGGCAACGTACATTTCACGGGAACCCAAGGTGTGGGCAAGAGTACTGTGCTGAGGGCATTACTTTTCTTTTATAATGCTGATAAGCATCGCCTTGGCATACAGCAAGCTCAAAAGTCGTTTGACGAGTTCTATTTCCGCCAGTCAAACTCTTATATCCTTTACGAGGTAATGCGCGACAATGGGGCATACACTATTTTGGTGAGCCGTTATCAGGGACGTGCCTCATGGCGATTCATAGATGCTCCTTATCAGCGTGATTGGCTCGTAGATGAAGACAAACAAGTGTTGAGCGATTGGGTTAAAATACGCGAGCGAATCGACAAAAACGTGTCTGTATCTGCAAGAATAGATTCTGGAGTGATGTTTAAAGATATCATCTTTGGCAATACTCACGACCACAAATACACTCGTTATGCCTTGGTGCAGAGTGCCCATTATCAGAATATTCCACGAAGCATTCAGAACGTATTTCTGAACACCAAACTGGATGCCGACTTCGTGAAGAACACCATCATACAATCTATGGCAGATGAGGATCTTCCCATCGACCTGCAGACTTATAGAAGACTGGTGACTGACTTTGAACGCGAGTATGACGAAATAGACTGCTGGTTCAGGCAGACTCGTGACGGTAACTACCCTGTGCGCCAACAGGCAGTGAAGATTGCTGAACAGGGGAGGAGAATCGTGGCTCTCGACCAGCAATTATTAGATGTATGGCGGATGTTGAATCACGCTGTGGCTGAAAGCGAAGAGAAGATACCACTCTTGGAATCTGAGGCTACTGAACTAAAAACAGACATCGATAAAGAGCGCACCCGTGAAAAAGAACTTACAGCAGAATATGAAAAGGAAAAAGATGCGCTGAACCAAGAATTGGGAGGCAAAAAGAGTAAACTGAAAGAGATCGTTCAGGCAAGAAAAGAATTTGAAGCACTGGGTATCGAAGAGAAACTTGCATTGGCCGCTCGTGAAGAAAGCATCAAACAAGAGACTGCTGATAAGCAAATGTTATTGGATGACCTATCGAAAACCCATGCGTCGATAGAGGAAAAATACAATATCGCCAGAGGGAAGCTGAAGAATGCCCGTCAGTCATTTGAAAATGCTCAAAAAGAAGCCTATTATCAGAAGCAAGAGTCATTGCAAAAGGAACGAAAGCTGCTAGAGGATGAACGAACGAAAAACAGAAACTCACTAATGGATGCCTTCAACGATTGGCGGCATGAATCGGATGAGCGACTGGAGTTGTTACAGAAAGAACAAAACAGGGCTGACAATGCTGTAAAAGATTTGCGCTTGTGGCATCCCAAGGCTGATGAAGTGACTCAGATAAAGGAACAGCTTCAGAAATTGGAGGTAACAGAAAAGGAAAACGCTGCACGACAAACAGCCGTAAAGAGTCAGATTGCTCAGATTACCACTGAGTATGAGATGAAAGAAGCAGAACTGAAACAGGTCTCTCAGCGCGAGCAAGAACGTTTAGAAACTAACCGATCACAGTATAGAGAGCAAATCACCAAGATTGAAGAATTGCTTTCAAATCTTGACGGTTCGTTGTATCAATGGTTAACAGAAAATGCTGAAGGTTGGGAAGAGACCATCGGAAAAGTGGTTGATGAAGAAAGAATCCTATATGCCGGAGGACTTGAACCCCAATTTGTAAAAGCAGCATCTGATGGCTTATTTGGTGTCAAGCTGAATTTAGACAACATTGATGCCGTACATCGTACCCCCGATGATTATCGTACAGAGAAGAAACATTTGGAAGAGCAACTGCAACAGACAAACCGAGAACTGACACAACTGCCTGTCACACTTCAAGAGGACATTTCGAAACTTGGAAAGAAATATGCTGTTCAGCTCAATCCGCTCCGTCAGCAAGCAACATTGTTGAAAGTGGAAGAAGAACAGATTCCCGTGAAGCGTCAGGATCTGCAAAATCAGCAATACAAGTTGGAGATGGAAGAGCAAGATCTGATTGCACAGGAAAAGGAAATGCGTGAACGGGCTTTCAATGAGGCTCTGCTTAAAGTACAGGCAGAAAAAGAAGTTCGCGAGGCGAAAGGAGTCAACAATGAGCAGATCAGTTAAGAAGGGGCCTTTTGTTCAGGAACGCTTGCTCGCTCGCATTCACGCGATGAACGAAAGCGGCAAGAAGACCGTGGTTAAAACATGGTCCAGGGCTTCCACGATATTCCCCGAGATGGTGGGACACACCATCGCCGTGCATGACGGCAGGAAGCACGTTCCCGTGTACGTGACCGAGGAAATGGTAGGTCACAAGCTGGGCGAGTTTGCGCCCACCCGTACTTTCAGAGGACACAGGGGTTCCGAAAAGACCTCTGGTCAGAGATAAGGAGGAGCGAAAAATGTTAACAAGAGCAGAAAAATATCCGAAAGAAATAGAACCAGAAAGCCTTTGAAACATTTGATATGCATCATAGTATTTAAAAATTGGTATATTCATACATTCTTTATCAAATCGTTCGTAGAACATTTCCAT
>OLXQ01000254.1_pt1 | contig 10860 bp, 6 predicted proteins | sample 1673371 | NCBI WGS metagenome assembly OLXQ01 (sample SAMEA103958109, study PRJEB25191) | human gut metagenome | biome: human-associated habitat [ENVO:00009003]; feature: intestine environment [ENVO:2100002]; material: feces | place: Germany | collected 2013/2015
ACACCGATACCGTAAGATTTCCCGTTTTCATCTACGATTTCACTGATACTATACTGCCACGCATCCGCAACTTCCCCGTCGTTCCCGACGCCCTGCTGCCCGTCCAGCTCCGCGAGCCCGGTGCGAAGCAGCTCGTCCACGCGCGCCTCCGGCACGCTCTTCCAGCGCAGACCCGGAACGTCCTTGTAAGCTTCCCGCTTCCGCCGCTCTTCCTCGGTCTCCTGCGCCTGCTACGTGGGGTCGCCGGTTTAAAGGCTCCCGAAGTGCAAGGGCACCTCAGTGCGCACACTGGGGTGCCTTGCACACAGGTGAGCCTTTCGCCCTCAGTTCTCCCACAGCGTCTTTTCGTCGATGGCCTCCGTGACAATCGCTAAGAACCTCGCGTTGGTCGGGGCTTTGTCGAAGCTGTCGAAGGCGTCGCCGAAATACGCCCTGCGGCGCTGCTCGTTGCGGGGAATCCACGCCTTTTCAACCGCGACACGGATCGCGCGCTCGACGCACTCCGGCGTGGACGCGAACTGCTCCGCAAGCCCCGGATAGAGCACCTTTGTGACGCCGCGCAGCCACGTCCGGTCCTCCGCCGCGCGCATCAGCGCCTCGGCGAGGAAGGCGTAACCCGTGAGGTGGGGCGGAATGCCGAATGCCCGCAGCGCCGCCGCAACCTCCGGAGCGCAGTCCCGCCGCGGCTTCGCGCCCACCACCGCCTCGCGCAGCCGCCGCAGCAGATACCCAATGTCGCAGGGCTTCATCAAATAGTCCGCCGCGCCGACCGCGCCCGCGCGCCGCGCCGTCGCGCTGCTCAGAAACGCCGACAAAAACACGACCGCGCAGCCGAGCCCGGCGTCCCGCGCCGCCTCCGCGAGCGCAAAGCCGTCCAGCCCCGGCAGCAGAATGTCGCAGAGCAGCACGTCCGCGCCCTGCTCCCGCAGCCCCGCGAGCGCCGCCCGCCCGTCCGTCGCCGTCCCGACGACCTCGAAGCCGCCGGAGACGAGCTCCGCCCGCATGTAAGTCAGATAATCCTCCGACGCATCCGCCAAAAATACCCGAATTTTGTCCATTTTACCAACTACTACCTTTCTCTTTTTCACGCTGCCGCAGCAGCGCGCTAAGAGCATAGTAGCATGCACATGGCAAAAGAATCAATGCGTCGAATTTCGACAAAAACTGTCGAAAACAACCCGCAAACGCCCACGCCCCAAGCGTTTGCGCCCCGCGAGAAAAAAAGCGAAAAAGCCCGAAACCCCGGACCTTTTCGCAGAAAAACGGCGAAAAATCATAGACATTCGCCGCGCAATATGCAATAATGACTCCGCCCGAATCACGGTCACGGTCATTGTAAAACGCAGAAACCGCCACTCTGGCAAGTGACGGTTCCTATTTATAGAAATCTAACCTAACCAAGGATCAACCGCTTGTCCCAGCGCCCTTTTCATTTTTTGTTATACCACCGTTTCGCCCGTTGTCAATCCCCGCCGCGTGTCCGGCGGGGATTTTTGCGCTCAGAAAAGGCTCATCTGGCTCGTCTCCGGCATGGAGCCGAAGGCGCCGAGGTCGCGAAGGACCTCCATGTGGGTCTGGCTGACCTTGGGGCAGGCGGCGCGGACGTCCTCGAGGGAGACGAAGCTGAGCCCCTTTGTCCGCGCGGCGGCGAGGTCGTTCGCCGCGGTCTCGCCGAGACCGGAGATCGAGACGAAGGGCGGGCGCAGCTGCTTGTCGCCGACGGGCAGGAAGCGGATCGCGTCTGCGCTCTCGAAGTCGATCGGCGCGAAGGAGAAGCCGCGGAGATAAAACTCATAGACCGCCTGAAGCGTCGTGAGCAGGTCCTCCTCCTTGGCGGTGGCGTCCGGGTTGGACTGGATTTCCTTGATGCGCTTGCGCACCACGTCGATCCCGCGCGTCATGCACGCGGCGTCGAAGGAGTCCTTCTGGCTGCGGCGGTAAAAGTAAGCCGCGTAAAACGCCTGCGGGTGGTGGACCTTGAAATAGGCGATGCGGAACGCCATCATGACGTAGGCCACGGCGTGCGCCTTCGGGAAGAGGTAGGCGATTTTGGCGAGCGAGTCGATGTACCACTGCGGCACGCCGAGCTCGTTCATCTTCTCGACCCAGCCCTCCTGAAATCCGCCCTTTTTGACCTTGCCCTTACGGACGGCTTCCATGATCTTGAACGCCATTTTCGGCTCCATGCCCTTGCTGATGAGATAGAGCATAATGTCGTCGCGGCAGCCGACGGTCTCCTTGACGGAGGCGGTGCCGCTCGTGATGAGCTCCTGCGCGTTGCCGAGCCACACGTCCGTGCCGTGGGAGAAGCCGGAAAGACGGACCAGAATGTCAAAGCCCTCCGGCTGGGTGTCCACGAGCATCTGGCGCGTGAAGCCGGTGCCGAACTCCGGGATGCCGATGGAGCCGGTCTTGCCGATGATGGGGTCGTCGTCCGGCAGACCGAGCGGGGCGGGGGACTTGAAAATGCCCATCGTCGCCGGGTCGTCGAGCGGGATCTTTTTCGCGTCGATGCCGGTGAGGTCCTCCATCATGCGGATCATGGTCGGGTCATCGTGGCCCAGCTCGTCGAGCTTTAAGAGGTTATCCTCCATGCAGTGATATTCGAAATGGGTCGTGATGATGCCGCTGTCGGGGTCGTCCGCCGGGTGCTGGACGGGGCAGAAGTCCGTCACGTCCTTATCCTGCGGGATGATGACGAGTCCGCCGGGGTGCTGGCCCGTCGTGCGCTTGACGCCGACGCAGCCGAGGCTCAGGCGCGTTTCCTCCGCCTTTGTCGCCTTGATCTGGCGTTCCTCGAGGTATTTCTTGACGTAGCCGAAGGCGGTTTTCTCCGCGAGCGTGCCGATCGTGCCGGCGCGGAAAACGTGGTCGGAGCCGAAGAGCTCTTCGGTGTATTTGTGCGCCCGCGCCTGATATTCGCCGGAGAAGTTGAGGTCGATATCGGGAGTCTTTTCGTTGCCGGGATAGCCGAGGAAGGTCTCGAACGGGATGTCGAAGCCGTCCTTGTCGAGCTTTTCGCCGCAGACGGGGCAGGTCGCGTCCGGCATATCCGCGCCGCAGCCGGCGCCGGTGGGGTTCGAGAAATCGGAGTAATGGCACTTCGGGCAGCGGTAATGCGGCGGGAGGGAGTTGACCTCCGTGATGCCGGACATGTAAGCCACGATGGACGAGCCGACGCTGCCTCGCGAGCCGACGAGGTAGCCGTGCTCGAGCGAGTTCTGGACGAGCTTCTGGGCGGACATATAAATGACGTCGTACTCGTGGTCGAGGATGGTGTTCAGCTCGGTGTCCACGCGCTGCTGCACGATCTCCGGCGGGTGCTCGCCGTAGAGCGCGTGCATCTTGTCGTAGCAGAGCTGCTTGAGCTGCGCGGCGGAGTTTTCGATCTTCGGCGCGAACAAAATGCCCTTCGGCAGCAGCTCGATCTCCTCGCACTGCGCGGCGATGGCGTTCGGGTTGCCGATGACGGCGTCGTAGCAGAGCTGCTCGCCGAGGTAGGAAAACTCCGAGAGCATCTCGTCCGTCGTCTTGAAATAGATGGGCAGCGGCTTGTCCGCGTCGGCGAACTTGCGCCCGGCGAGCAGGATGTGGCGGAAAATTTCGTCGCCGGGGTCGAGGAAGTGGACGTCGCCGGTGGCGACGAGGGGCTTGCCGAGCGCTGCGGCGATGCGGGCGATGCGGCGGTTTAGGTCCCGCAGTCCCTCGTCGTCCGCGACGCTGCCCTCGTCGACGAGGAAGCGGTTGTTGCAGATGGGCTGAATCTCCAGATAATCATAGAACGATCCGAGGCGGCAGAGCTCCGCGTCGCTCACGCGGCGCATCATGGCGCGGAACAGCTCGCCGGCTTCGCATGCCGAGCCGATGATGAGCCCCTCGCGGTGCTCTAAAATGCGGCTTTTCAGCAGAATGGGGTTGCGGTGGAAATTTTTGAGGTAGGACTCGGAGATGAGCTCATAGAGATTTTTCAGTCCCACCTTGTTTTTCACGAGCAGGATGATGTGGTTGGCGCGCTGGCTGCGCACGCCGTCCTTGCGTACCTCCAGCAGCACGGGCTCGATGTCGCTGACGCGCTCCGCGCCCTTTTCGCGCAGCATGGCGATGAAGCGCTCCATCATCCGCGCCACGACCATCGCGTCGTCGCTCGCGCGGTGGTGGTTGAACTCCGGCAGCGCGAGATAGTTGCTGACCGTGTCCAGCTTGTGGCGCTTCAGGTGCGGCAGAAGCGTCTGCGCCAGAACGAGCGTGTCCAGATAAACGGGGTCGAAGTTGATCCCGTTGCGCTTTGCAGCCGCGGCGAGGAAGCCGACGTCGAAGTCGGCGTTGTGGGCGATGATGGGTCTGCCGCCGCAGAAATCGAGGAAGGCGCGGAGCGCCTCGCCGTCGCTCGGCGCGCCGGCAACGTCGCTGTCGTGGATGCCGGTGAGCTTCACGATCTCCGGCGGGATGGGCATTTCCGGGTCGACGAAGGTGTTGAAGGTGTCCTTGACCTCGCCGCCGGAGAAGAGCACCGCGCCGATTTCCGTGATGCGGTCGCGGTCGGAATACAGCCCGGTGCATTCGATGTCGAAGGCGATGAACTCCGCGTCCAGCGGGAGATCGCAGGCGCCATGGACGGCGAGGCGGTCGTCCACGTCGTTGACGTAGTAGCCCTCAAGTCCGTAGATGACCTTGATCCCCGCCTTTTCCGCTGCGTGCCATGCGTCCGGAAACGCCTGCGCGCAGCCGTGGTCCGTGATGGCGATGGCTTTGTGGCCCCACTTCGCCGCGCGCTTGATCGCCTCGGCGACGGGGGTCAGCGCGTCGAGCGTGGAGAAGGTGGTGTGGAGGTGGAGCTCCACGCGCTTTTCCTCCGCCGTGTCCTGCCGCACCGGGGGCGCAGAGGCGATCTGGATGTTGCGCGGCTCGAGCGTGAGGTCGTCGTCATAGCGGTTATAGCCGACGGAGCCGGCGACGGTCAGATACATCCCGTCCTGAATCTTGTCTACCGCGGCGCGGTCGGGGTCGTTGTCGCGCAGGAAGCGGCTGACCTTGATGGAGTTCGTCTCGTCCGTGATGCAGAAGCTGAGCACGGCTGCCTGATGCTTCGCGAGCTCGCGGCTGTCCGCCGCGAACACGCGGCCGCGGATGACGACGTTGCCGCTCTCCAGCGAAAGAGAGTCCATCGAAATGGGCTCGCCCTTGATGGCGCGACCCATCAGAACGTCGCCCGCGCCGGGCTTACCTCCGCCCTTTGCGGCGCCGGAGGCGGGCTTCGGCGCGGCGGGGCGCGGAAAGTCGGCGCGGATCTCCACGCTCGCGAGGGAATACTCCTCGCGCAGACGGCTTTGGAGCATATTGATCTCCGCCGGCGCGGGCATACGCGAAAAGCGGGCGTTTATCAGCATCGAGCCGCTCTCGCGCTCGATCTCCACGCCCGTCAGCACCACGCTGTCCAGCCCCCCGCCCAGCTCCGAAAGCGAAGCGCAGCAGGGGAAAACCTCTAAGAATTTGATCTGTTCTGCCATAACTTATCGAATATGTATCCTTTTATTCATCTTCCTCGATCAGCCGCATGAGCGCGGCGACCATGTCGCTTTCGGGGACCTTGGCGACGATCTCGCCTTTTTTGAAGAGCAGCGCCTCGCCGCGGCCTCCGGCAAGACCGTAATCGGCTTCGCGCGCCTCGCCGGGACCGTTGACGACGCAGCCCATGACGGCGACGGTGATGTCCCGCCCGCAGCCGGCGAGCCGGGACTCGACCTCCTCCGCCGTGGAGATGAGGTCGATCTGCGTGCGCCCGCAGGTGGGGCAGGAGATGACCTTGACGCCGCCGCGCAGCCCGCAGGCGCGCAGGATGGCGAGTCCGGCGCGGACCTCCTCAACGGGGTCCGCCGTCAGGGATACGCGGATGGTGTCGCCGATGCCGTCTAAGAGCATCGCGCCGATGCCGGCGGCGGACTGGACCGTGCCCTGATAGCGCGTGCCTGCCTCGGTGACGCCGAGGTGGAGCGGGTAGGGGAAGCGCTCCGCCGCGAGCCGGTAAGCCGCGAGCGCCGCGGGAACGGAGCTCGATTTCAGCGACAGGCAGATATCCCGGAAGCCGAAGCGCTCTAAGAGCGCGGCGTGGCGCGCGGCGGACTCCGCGAGCGCCTCCGGCGTCGGCCCGCCGTATTTTTCCAGCAGGGATTTTTCCAGCGAGCCGGCGTTCACGCCGATGCGGATGGGAACGCTGCGCTTACCGCACGCCTCCGCCACCGCGCGGACGCGGTCAGCTGAGCCGATGTTGCCGGGGTTGATGCGGATCTTCGCAGCCCCGGCGCGCACGGCGGCGAGCGCGAGACGATAGTCAAAATGAATGTCCGCCACGACGGGGAGCGGGGACTCGGCGCAGATGCGCTCCAGTGCCCCCGCCGCCGCCTCGTCCGGCACGGCGACGCGCACGATGTCGCAGCCGGCGTCCGCCAGACGGCGGATCTGGGCGAGCGTCGCCTCCGCGTCGTGGGTCGGGGTGTTGCACATGGACTGCACCGTGACCGCAGCGCCGCCGCCGATTATCACGCCGCCGACGGAAATTTGTCTCGTTTCGGTTCGTTTCATCGCGGTTTCTCTCTCACTTTGCAATGAGCTTCCACACGTCGCTGATAAGCACGAAGACCATCAGACCCATCAGCAGCACGAAGCCCGCCGTGTGGATATAGCCCTCATATTTTGGGTCGAGCTTTTTGCGCGAGATGCGCTCGATGACCCACGTGACGAGCAGGAAAAACACCCGCCCGCCGTCCAGCGCGGGGATGGGCAGCATGTTCATCACCGCGAGGTTCACGGCGATGAGCGCGAAAATATAGAAAAAGTTGAAGTAAGCCTCCAGCGGCGACGCCGCCGCGGACTCCACCTCGTTCACGAAGCCGACGATCCCGACGGGACCGGAGAGCTCCTTGACGCTGACGGCGCCGGTAATGAGGTCGCCGAGCGAGCGCCAGACGATGCGGACAAAGTTGAGGCATTCAAACCACGCATACTTCACGTTCGCGAAAAACCCGCTCTGGCGCGGGGCGAAGTAAAGCCCGTATTTCTGAACGGTCGTGCCGTCTTCGAGCGTGTATTCGACGAGCGTCATTTTATAGTCGCGCAGCGTGACGCGCTTTCCGTCGCGGATGAGGACGATCTTATGCGTCTCGCCGCCGCGCCCGATATACTCGGAAAAGTCGCCGGTGAAATAAGTCCGGTGACCGTCGACGCTCACGATGCGGTCCCCGGCAAGCAGCCCGTCCGCGCTCTCGTAGGGGCAGCCGTCCATAAAGCCGGAGATGACAGGCTCGGCAAAGTTCGCGTGCGGCGCGATGCAGAGGACCAGCAGGAAGCCGATGAGAAAATTCATCGCCGCGCCGGCAATCAGAATCAGAATCTTCTGCCAGACTTTTTTCGAGCCGAAGGCGCGGGGATCGTCGCTGTCCTCGTCCTCGCCCTCCATGGCGCAAAAGCCGCCGATGGGGAAGGCACGGAGAGTGTAGAGCGTCTCCTTGCCCTGCTTTTTCAGTATTTTCGGTCCCATGCCGAGAGCAAATTCGTTGACCTTGACGCCGCAGGCTTTCGCCACCAAAAAGTGGCCCAGCTCATGCCCGGCGATGAGAATGCCGAAGGCGAGAATTGCGAGAATGATATACATAGGCGGTTTTTTCAGTAACCCTCTTTCACAAAGCGTCGCGCCGCCGCGTCGGTCTCCAGAAGCTCGGTAAGCGTCGGCGTCTCTTTGATTTCTATGCTGTCCAGCGCGGCGGCAGCACATTCATAAATTTTTCCGAACGGCAGCTTTTCCGCGAGGAAAAGCCCGACCGCCGCCTCGTTCGCGGCGGAGAGGATGCATGGCGCGCTGCCGCCGCGCCGAGCCGCCGCGATCGCGAGGGCGAGGCAGGGCGTGTTCTCCATGTCCGGCGCTTCAAAATGCAGATCGCCCGCCGCGAAAAGGTCCAGCGGAGAAGCCAGCGAGGGCGCGCGCTCCGGATAGGTCAGTGCGTACTGGATGGGCAGCTCCATGTCCGCCACGCCGAGCTGGGCGACGACGCTGCCGTCGCAAAACTCCACGCCGGAGTGGACGATGCTCTGGGGGTGGATGAGCACCGTGATCTGGTCGGGGCTCGCGCCGAACAGGTGCATCGCCTCGATAAATTCAAGGCCCTTGTTCATCATTGTGGCGCTGTCCACGCTGATCTTTGCGCCCATGCTCCAGTTCGGGTGCGCCACCGCCTCGGCGGGGGTCTTGTAATAGGTCTCCGCGCGCGTCAAGCCGCGGAAGGGTCCGCCGGAGGCGGTCAGCAATATGCGGCGCAGCGCGCCGTGGCGCAGGTGTCCGCCGAGCGACTGGAAAATGGCGGAATGCTCGCTGTCCACAGGCACGATCTCCGCCCCGCGCTCCGCCGCGCGCGCCATGACGAGGCTGCCGGCGCAGACGAGCGTCTCCTTGTTCGCGAGCGCGATGCGCTTGCCGCAGTCGATGGCGGCGAGCGTGGGCTTTAAGCCGACGGAGCCGCTCACCGCGGTGACGACGCAGTCGCTCTCCGGCGCGGCGGCGCATTCCAAAAGCCCGTCCATGCCGGAGACGACGCGCGTCGCCGTGTCCGCGAGCGCGATGCGCAGCGCCTTCGCCGCGCGCTCGTCAAAAACGGCGGCAAGGCGCGGACGAAGCTGCCGCGCCTGCCGCTCAAGCCGTTCGATGTCCCGTCCCGCCGCGATGGCGCTCACGGGAATGCCGAGATGCGCCGCGGCGGCAAGGCTCTGCCTGCCGATGCTGCCGGTGGAGCCGAGAACCGAGAGATTTTTAACCATAGCAGATTCGCCTTTATTTCACGATGGCGGGCACCCAGCTCGCCAGAAGCTCCAGCAGCGCCGCCGTCCAGACCATGGAGTCGAAGCGGTCGAGCATGCCGCCGTGGCCCGGCAGCAGCTTGCCGAAATCCTTTACGCCGCAGAGCCGCTTCACGGCGGAGAAGCTGAGGTCGCCGAGCTGGGCGGAGAGCGCGCCGAAGAAGCCGTAAGCACCCATGACGGCAAGGTTCACGGTGTAGCCCGCCGCGCGGAGGATGAGACCGTAGACGAGCGTGAAACCGATGCCGAAGAGGAAGCAGCCGACGCTGCCCTCCAGCGTTTTGTTCGGGGAGAGACGGGGCGTCAGCTTATGCCGACCGAGCGCGAGACCGACGAAATAGCCGCCCGTGTCGCTCGAAAACGCGGCGACGAAGGGGAGCAGCGCATAGACGCTGCCGCAGTCCCGGTCGCCGAGGCGCACGATGCTCGAAAGCAAAATCGGCAGCACGCCGCCGCCCAGCAGCACGATCGCCACGAGCTTGAAGTCCATCGTCTTTTCCTTGCGGAACGAGAGCATCAGCTCGCAGAACATCAGAGCAAAGAGGAAAAACAGCACCGTTTCATACACCTTGCCCGCGCTGTAAAACACGCTGCAAAACGGGATGCAGAACGACGCGACCGCCGCATAGCCCAGCATGCGCGGGTGCGTCTCCGGCGCCATGCAGTGGATGAATTCCCACGCGCAGCAGGCGCAGATGATGCCCACGACCGCGCCGAGCAGCCAGAGCGGGGCAAAGAGAATGACGGCGAGCAGCAGCGGAATGCCGATCGCCGCGACTAAGATCCGTTTCAACATAAGGGTGTTTCTCCTTTCGGGGGATGCGTAGGGGGTCAAATCGCGCCGAAGCGCCGCTCCCGCTTCTGATACGCCGCGATGGCGCGGTTAATCTCCGCGGGGGTGAAGTCGGGCCAGAGCGTGTCCGTGAACACGAGCTCGGAATAGGCGCACTGCCAGAGCAGGAAGTTGCTGAGCCGCTGCTCCCCGCCGGGGCGGATGAGCAGGTCCGGGTCCGGAATGCCGGAGGAGTCCAGCAGGGCGGAAAAGCCCGCTTCGTCGAGCGTGTTCTCCGCGCCGTCGGCAACGCTTTTGGCATAGCGCCGCGCGGCACGGACGATCTCGTCCCTGCCGCCGTAATTCAGGCAGACGTTGGCCTGAAAGCCCTGAATGTGGGAGGATATCTCGTTGGTGCGCCGGGCCAGCTCCTGCAGCTGCCGCAGTGTGCCGTTGACCCGCTCGGCGCTGTCCGTGACCCGCTCCACCTCCTCTTTGGCGTTGCGGCGGGCGATGTCCAGCAGCTCCCGGCGCTGTCCCCGCTGGGGCGTTTTCACCGCCACCGGGTGGCCGCACTGCTCCGTCAGCAGCGACGACAGCGTGTCCGCGTCCTCGATGGCCGCCGGCAGCAGGACCTCCCGGGGCAGCACCGACCGGCCCAGATAATACTGGGGCACGACCTGCTCCAGCAGGGCCGCGTCTCCCTCCGCCGTCACAGGGAACACCGTGACCTGGCGGCCCAGCAGGTCGCCGTTTTCAATGTGCAGCACGGCGCAGCCGGACTTGGCCGCACCGTTGTACGCGCCCCACACGTCGGTGTCGGCGCAGATACCGGCAATGACCCGCTGTTCCTTGCCCAGCACCGACAGCGCCCGTATCCGGTCGCGCAGCGATGCCGCCCGCTCAAAATCCAGCGTCTCCGCCGCCGCGTTCATCTCCTCCGTCAAGGCGGCGGTGACGCCCCGGAGCTTGCCGTCCAGCAGGGACACCGCGTCGCCGATGCGGCGGCGGTACTCCGCCTCATCCGGGCCGTCCGGACGGCAGAAGCCGTCGCACTTGCCCATGTGGAAGTTCAGGCATGGCCGCTCCCGGCCGATGTCCCGGGGGAATCTCCGTCCGCAGGTGGGCAGTCGCAGCGCGCCGCACACCGCCTCGATGGCCAGATGGGTCTCCCGCCGCCCGCCGTAAGGGCCGAAATACCGCGCCCCGTCGTCGGCAGCCCGGGCAGTCAGAGAAAAGCGGGG
>OLXQ01000256.1_pt1 | contig 10823 bp, 8 predicted proteins | sample 1673371 | NCBI WGS metagenome assembly OLXQ01 (sample SAMEA103958109, study PRJEB25191) | human gut metagenome | biome: human-associated habitat [ENVO:00009003]; feature: intestine environment [ENVO:2100002]; material: feces | place: Germany | collected 2013/2015
GTACAAAAGAGCTCAGAAAGGAGTCGGCTATCTGCCGCAGGAGGCTTCCGTGTTCTGAAGGGTGTTGGCGAGTCTCGGGCTTGAAGCGTTCTCGGCCGGGATTGTCTTCCAGGCCTCCAGCACCGCATCGTCATCCGGGATCACGTCAGCGACCGGTGCGGCCTCCTTGACGACTTTCTTGTTCTCTTCCTCCTCGATCATCGAATTGAGTGACAAGGACACCCCGGTCTTCACCGGCTTCCTTCTCGTCCTCGGGGCGGGATTCTCCTCAGCAATGACCTGCGAACCAACATTCTCTACAGACACATCATTTCCGGTCGCCGAGTCAGCGGTTTCAGTCACCGAGCTTGTCGAAGTGACCGCACTTTCAATAGGCCTATCCGAAGCCGCTTCGATGGTTGGTGAGTTTTGTCGAACCACAGGCTCAGCGACCGCGCCGACCGCTCCCGGTTTCCGTGCGGCGTCCGCCGACTGCGGTTCAGTCAGGCCGTGGCCGCCCGTGGCCTCGTGAACGGGTGTCACCTGCGGCGCAGGTGACGGGATGGAGCGCGAAGCGCGGAAGTCTGATGAACCACTGTCGGCGGATGCCTTCTCAACAGCAACCTTAACTGTCCCAGCCTCCGGCGCCTTAATCAAGAAACTGAGCTTCATCAAAGCGAACTCTATGTGCAACCTTGGGTTCACAGCCTGTTTATACCCAGCCTCGCAAGCGGAAGTGACACTCAACGCATCGTACAAAAACTTCAGCGAACACCTGGAGGCCTGCTCCTCATACCTCTTCTTCAGCGAATCCGGCAATTCCAGCAAAGCCTCAAGCCCGCCGTTCTTCGTCACCATCAAGTCCCGGAAATGCGAACTCAAAGCAGCGCAGAAATGCAATGCGTTGAACCCTTTGGAAAGAATCTCATCGAACTTCAGCAACGCGGAGCCGTAGTCCCCCGCCAGAAAAGCGTCCACGAGATTGAAACTATAGTCATAATCAAGCACATTGAGGTTCTTCAAAACCTCCTCGTACTTCACATCGGTCCCGCAGAACGCCACCGTCTGGTCAAAGATCGTAAGCGCGTCACGCATAGCCCCGTCGGCTTTCTGCGCTATCACATGCAAGGACTCATCATCAATATTCACACCCTCCTTCCCCGCTATCATCCTAAGGTTGCTGACGATGTCCGGCACCGAGATCCTGTTGAAATCGTAGGTCTGGCAACGCGAAAGGATCGTCGGCAGAATCTTATGCTTCTCGGTGGTGGCAAGAATGAATATGGCGTGTGCCGGCGGCTCCTCCAACGTCTTGAGAAACGCGTTGAAAGCCGCGGTAGAAAGCATGTGGACCTCGTCTATGATGTAAACGCTGTACTTTCCCACCTGCGGAGGAATCTGCACCTGGTCCATCAGGTTCTTGATGTCATCAACACCGTTGTTGGACGCGGCGTCCAATTCGTGAATACAATAGGACCGCCCTTCCTGGAAGGACCGGCAGGACTCACACTCGCCGCAAGGCTCCATATCCGGCGAAGGATTGGAGCAATTGATGGCCTTTGCGAATATCCTGGCCGTGGTTGTCTTCCCCACTCCGCGCGGCCCGCAGAACAGGTAGGCGTGCGCCAGTTTCCCCCTGATGATGGAGTTCTTCAGGGTCTGGGCTATGTTGTCCTGACCGATAAGGGACTCGAACGAGTCAGGACGATATTTTCTTGCCGATACGATGTATTCAGACATAACAGCGTTCAAATCTTAGGGAGTGGTTGTCCGCACCAAGTTTTGTAAGGCAAATTTACGCAATATTTCGTACATTTGTGTCGTGAGGCATGAAGTATGGAGTTTTTTGTCGGCGCGAGCAACGGCAAAGCCCGTACCCTCCAATGCAATATTGAATAAACAAACTGAAAAACAAACAGCTACAAGACATGAGACGATTCATTCAAATACTTGCCTTGGCCATCGCCGGGCTACTTCTGACCACCGATGCCTTAGGTCAGGCACAGATCACGACAAGAAGGGAGAAACTGAAGGATTTCACATCCAAGACAACAAAGGTTGTCCTCACCGGTGACGAATTTCTGGACGAAGCCGTCAAGGAAAGCGTGGCCGCGACATGGACGGTCTCCCCTTACGAATTCTGCTCTAACGAGGAATTCCAGAACCTCAAGGGAAACGCGGACTTCTATTTTCTAATGGTCGTCAAAGGGCAGTTCCGCAGGGAATCCGAGCCGGGAATCGACATGCTGACCCTCGTCAAGGGTGGAGAAGGAGCCGACAAGTCCATCAATGACATGTTCGAGGTCGTAAGCTTCCCGCTCCGGTCGACCGAGGATCCGTCCGGACGCGAGTTCGTGCTCCTTCCGGCCTTCCTGAAGATAATCCAGGAGCACACCACCAGCCTCACCGACACTGAGATGAAGGCTTATTCCAACATCGGAGCGAAAGACTCAAAAAGACTGAGAATCAAAAGAATATTCTTCTGGGCAGAGGATTTCGCGCCTCAGGTTGACGAGCAGACCAAACGTTCTCTGGACGAGGACATCCTCATCAAGGAAGATGAGGACGAGGTGGATGAGATCTTCTCGGAAGGGACCTTCAACACTGTCGTAAGCTATGTCGTGGCTCCATCAGAACCCGTGAACGGATCCATCTGCTACAAGATGCTCATCGGCTCCGACAACCACGAGCTTTACTATTTCAAAAAGCATAAGATAACCGCCAAAAGCGGCAAGGGATTCCTCTCCAGCGACATCAAATCTATCAAACTTCTAAGGAAATAATGATTGTAGGGACGGCGGACGGCGGACTGAGATATGCGGTCAAGAGAAGCGGCAATGCGGTGGGATACTGCTCACTGACAATCAAATGCGGGACAAGGGACGAGGGAGATTTCCACAGCGGAATCGCCCATTTCACCGAACATACCCTGTTCAAGGGAACCGAGCGCAAAAGTGCCAAAGTCATAAGCGGCTACCTTGACAGACTCGGCGGCGAATTGAACGCGTTCACCACCAAAGAAGAGATTGTGATCCATTCCACGGTTCTCAAGGAGGATCTCGGCAAGGCCGCGTCCCTGCTACTTGAGCTGGCGACCTGCCCTACATTCCCGGAAGAAGAGATAGCCGTCGAAAAAGGTGTGGTGATCGATGAGATCAACTCCTACAAAGACTCCCCCGCAGATGATGTCTATGACAAGTTCGAGGAGGCCTTGTTCGCAGGGCATCCTCTCGGGCGTTCGATTCTCGGAACGGCTGCCAGTGTGAAAAAGATCACAAGCAAGGAGCTTAGGCAATTCACAAAAGAGCATTTCGTGCCAATGAATATGGCTCTTGCGATAGTGGCCGACATTGACGAGAAAAAGTTGGAGGAGAGCGTGCTCAAGCTGGTAGGCAAGGTGTTCAAAAATGAACCCGCGACTGGTGGCGAACGCATTGTCACCCCGATTCCGGTCAAGCCCGCCTTCAACAAGCAGGTAGAGAAAAGGAACCATGAGGTCAACGCCGTCATCGGGAACTTCGCTCCTTCGCTTGACAACACAGAGGAGCGTTTCGCGGCCATCCTGATGAGCAACATCATCGGCGGGCCGGCATCCAATTCCCTGCTGAACAGCCTATTACGGGAGAAAAACGGATGGGTTTACGGTGTCGAGTCGTCATATTCACAGTACACAGAATCAGGCATAATGACAATCAGTCTCGGGTGCGAGCGAGGCAACTTGGAAAAATGTCTGGATGCGATCTGGAAGGTTATCCGGAAGATGCAGGACGAGGAATATTCCTCCGTCAAGCTGAAGGCAGCGAAAAAGCAGTTCCTCGGCCAGCTCGCCATCAGCTCCGACAACGGTGAGTCCCAGTGCCTCTCGATGGGGAAAAGCCTCGTGTCGTTGGGAACCATATTCACGGACAGGCAGAACATTGAGGCGATCGAGGCGGTGACCTCCGAAGGCATAAGGAACGCAGCTTTGAGAATATTCAACCCTGAAAGCACCTCTTCCCTGATTTTCCTGTAGGCAAGGTGCGGCCACAAATCTTATGAATATGGAATCTCCGGCAGACAAATATCTTAGAGAACATTCCTCACGCCAGAGCGAGGCCCTGGACTGGATCGAGAAACAGACCAACATCCACACGAACTACCCTCGGATGCTGTCGGGGGCGGTCCAGGGTCGCCTGCTGACAATGCTGGTGGAGATCTCGAAGGCGAAACGCATCCTTGAGATCGGCGCGTTCACCGGCTATTCCGCCACCTGCATGGCCTACGGACTTCCGGAGGACGGCCACATCGACACCCTTGAGATCAACGACGAATTGGAGGATCTGATGCGCGAAGGCTGGTCAAGGGCCGGGGTGGCGGACAAGATCACCCTGCACATCGGGGATGCATGCGAGACGCTCTCCACGTTGGAAGGTCCCTATGATCTGGTCTATATGGATGCCAACAAACGGGAATATGTCACCTACTACAATCTGGTCTTCGGTCTTGTGAGGCCAGGCGGCCTGATCCTGGCCGACGATGTCCTCTGGGATGGAAAACTATGGCAGGATCCAGTCCCGAAAGACAAGCAGACCCAAGGCATCATCACCTTCAATGACCTCATAGTCAACGACCCCCGTGTAGAGTCCGTTCTCCTCCCACTCCGCGACGGCCTCAATGTCATCCGCAAGCTTTAAAGTTTCATCCCTCAGCAAAGGGCATCCATCTTTCAATACTACTTACGGCTCAGCAAGTAGCAAAAAACATCCTGAATGTTGCCCTAAAGGGTTATGTTTCCGCAGAATATAAAAGTATCCATTAATATTGTTAATAAGGAAAAAACGTATTATCTTTGCTAAAATCAACATAACCTACACATTATGAAGATAAACGCTATTATTTGCATCGGGATTCTATTCATGATTTTCCCTTCTTGTCAGAAGAATGACAGACAACTTATCACACAACCGCAGAAACAAACCGTAGAATTACGACAGATACCTGTCGAAGAAGCCTTGGCGACACTGACTGAATTTCTTCAGGAAAACAAAGGCGACCTGCGGGATACAAGATCTGGAAGGCCAAGGGAAATCGTTTCGGTGTCCACATACTATGGGAGTCATAAAGGAACCCAAACGGAAACACGAGCCGCAAATGAGCACGAGGACAGCATTCCTAACGCATATTTGGTTAATTTTGGAAACGGAGAAGGTTTCGCGGTTCTTGGAGCCAATACGGCCGTGCCTGAAATTGTCGCAGTAACCGAAAACGGACAAATAGAAGAAGACCTGACTGTGATCTTTAGCGAAATTCAAGACAGTCACAAGGATAACGACCCCGATGATCAGCAAATTGACACAGTTGGCTATTATTGCGTTGAAGATGATGACTTCTACTCAGCAGCGGCCACAAATGCTGAGTTCGTCTCAGAATGTATCCGATCAGCGGTTGACTGTCGCTTCGAAATGGGTTACGATGAAGGAGGTCTCAACAGCCCGCCTCTTACCACAAAGGAGCCATTACTTAACATCTCATGGGGACAGGAGGAGCCTTATAACAAGTACTGCAATCGCAGAAATCTTGCAGGCAAACAAAAACCCGCCTTGACAGGTTGTTCGGCAACGGCCATGGCGATGATTGTTGCGCACAACGAATACCCGCAAACACTAGTCATAAACGGAGAAAACATTAATTGGGCTGAAATGAAAAAAGACACTCTTGCCGGTAATTTGACCAGCAAAGGCAAAGATGATGTCGCACGGTTAATCGGCAGCATCTATAATTTTGTGAATAAGATTGCACAACCAGGATTCACACTGATAACCCCCGAACAGATCAAAAAACGGATGCAGGGATTCGGTTATACTAATGTTGAGAAGCACTGCGCGTCAGATTTCACTTATTCAATGAAAAGAGCCACAAGTGCTATGCTTGCGGACAACAAGCCTGTGTTTATCTCCGCGATTCCTAAGAATTGGACAAAAGGACATTCATGGGTTATAGATGGCGCAAAATATTCCTCCACACAATCCAATACCTACTTACTTCACTTCAATTTCGGATGGGAAGGATTGTCAAACGGTTACTTCTCAACGTCCTGCCTTAATCCGGCAGAGGCTGAAGAATACGATAACCCCTCTAAGAAATCTTCTTCAAGCTACGCTTACAGCTGGCATTTCAGGTTGATCACATACGATGTGCCATCTGAGCCATGCACGGGAACGATTGATTACATGTACTAATTCTTAATGCCATGAAACGATATTTTCTTTTTACCGTCTTCTGCTTTATGCTTACATCTTGCTATGTCGAGAGTCCGATAACACTGGAAAAGCACTTTATAGAAGTGGACTACAACGCTCAAGAGATTATACTTAATGCTGATGAAGAAATTCTTAATATTAATTATGTGAACACCGAGTCGGATATCGACTCGGATAATGCGAAAAAATATGGATCACAAACAGCACAAATCATAGAAAATGATTGGTTTAAACTCATCCTCAATCGTAATAGTCCTTATTGCGTTTGTGTGTCGTTAAAGGAGAATTTGTCCGATAAGGACAGAAAACTAACCGTAAGTGTAAGCCGTACAATCAGAAAAGATAAGGCTTTGATTGTTCAAAAAAAGAATCCGGATCCTCGGAAATAATTGATAGAGAAGAGCCTGAACGACATCTGGAGGATTTATTGACGAGATTTCGTGGAAGGTATAGGCCATGGCGGCCTACGCGCTTCGCGCGCCCTATCCGGATAAATGGCCACCATGGCGTCATCATTGCAGGCTACCATCAAACAGGATCGGAATACCATATCCCTTCTATTATTCCATTCTTTACCGACAGGAAAACAAGGCCATCAAGATAATCATAAAAAAGGACATACTGCACAGAACCATCTGTCGGTTTCATCCAGTCGGCGACTTTCGGTTTGCCATACTTGAAGTTGTCGAGTTTAGAGAGCTTGTCTCCCACACGTATGCCTCCAGGAACCCATAGAGTAAGAGCCGAAAAAACGTCCGCCATCACAGAACGAGAAACCATTCCTTCCTATCTTATAATTTTCCTCATTCTCATACACCCCTCCAGTAATGTAAGTGTCCTTCCTTTCATATTCGTCTGGATTGCCGAACTTCGCCACAAATTGACCATAATTGATTTTTTGATCAATCATAATCCCCTCCACATCAAGGTTTTTCGTTTTAAATGCCTCCCAAAAATCCTGAGCGTTGTCCTGCAAACAATAGAAGGCCGCTCTTCCAGGTATGAAAAACTATACGCACCTAAAACAGCATCAGCCTGATAGCTAACGGATTGACATTTCAGGTGTGAGTATATTCTCACACCTAAGAGTCAGCGCCCCCGATACAGAGCGTTCTATTGGTGTTCCGGACTTCCAGGTGCGAGAAACCATGTGCACCTGAAACCACATCATTCTGACAGCCAACGAGTTGCTCTTCGAAGTGTGAATGTGTTCGCACACCTGAGTGTTATGGGCATATTATAGAACAGTTGCGGAGTCTTAGATCCACACAATAACATTGTCTCTGCTTCCCGAGACTGCGGCGTAGGTCTCCGTACGGATCTCGCATATAATTACCAAACATATTCTCATTTATGAAAAAACCTCTCCGCTGTGTTCCACTTATCAGAAACACAACGGAGAGGCTTCTATTATTCCGCTAACTATCTGACGCTGAACGCGAAGACGCAGTGACTGGTGTAGGTCTCACCAGGACGGAGGACGGCTGACGGCCACTCCGGCTTGTTCGGGGTGTCAGGGTACTTCTGGGACTCCAGGCAGATGGCGGTACGGTGGCCATAGACAACGCCCTTCTTGCCGGTTACGGTGCCGTCAAGGAAGTTGCCGGCATAAACCTGCACGCCTGGCTCGTTGGTATATTCCTTAAGGACGATGCCGGTCTCAGGGCAATAGACCTCGGCGGCGAGAACGGTGTCGTCGCCCTTGGTGTCAAGGACCCAGTTGTGGTCGAAGCCGTGGCCGTTGCGGACCTGTTCGTTGTCAGAGTCGATGTCGTCACCGATCAGCTTGGCCTTTCTGAAATCAAACGGAGTGCCCTCCACGGAAGCGATCTCGCCTGTGGTCATGAACGTCGAATCCACAGGAGTATAGTTGGACGCGTTGATGTACAACGAGTCAGCGGTGACCTGATGGTTCGCCGGATCACCTGACAGATTGAAGTACGAATGATTGGTCATGTTGATGATCGTCGGAGCGTCCGTCGTGGCGGAGTACCTGATGTCGATGGAATTATCCTCAGTGAGGGTGAAAGTCACATCGGCGGTCACCTTGCCAGGGAAGTTCGCATCCCCGTCAGGAGAGACAATCTCCAGTTTCAGGTGCGAGGCATCGGCCTCAAGAACATTGTAAACCTTGTACTGCCACCCGTCAGGACCACCATGCAGACAATGCCCGTAGTTGTTCTGAGGCAACTGATACTCAATTCCGTCCAAAGTGAATCTGCCGCCGTTGATGCGGTTGGCGTAACGACCGATGGTGGCACCGAAATCAGTCTGGTTGTTCTCCGGGAAATAGTCGGAAACCTTGTCGAAGCCAAGGACAACATCCTTGTAGTCCCCGTTCCTGTCCGGAGCCATCACTGACACAATCCTTCCACCGAAATTGGTGATGCAGACCTCCATCCCGGACTTATTGGTCAGGGTGTAAAGGGCAGTCTGCACACCATCACGCTCTCCCCTGAAATTCTCCGGATTCAATCCTGACTTTGTGAGGGTCGGACTCTGGGCGCACCCCATAACGAGAGCGGCCGCGGCAAATGAAGTGAAAATTTTTCTCATGATGTTTTGCGAATATATTAACCTACTATAGCTCCGTTGCCAAGCGCCTCCGCAGGAGTGATGAACCGCATCTTGCCGTCGCCCTGCTTCGCCATAAGGATCATTCCTCTGGACTCAATGCCACGGATTGTCCTCGGCTGAAGGTTGGCGAGAATGCAGATCTGCTTGCCGACCATCTCCTCAGGGGAATAATATTCAGCGATTCCAGAGACAATCGTCCTCTTGTCGATTCCTGTGTCAATGCTGAGCTTCAGCAGCTTGTCCGTCTTAGGCACACGCTCGGCGGCAAGCACGGTGGCCGTGCGGATGTCCATCTTCTCGAAATCATCGAAACAGCACTCCGGTTTCTGAGGCGCTACCTGCTTTGCCGCCTCGGCTTTAGCCGCCGCCTCTCTCGCGGCACGGATGGCCTCAAGACGCGCCAACTGAGCATTGATGGCCTCATCCTCGATCTTGGCGAACAACAACTCCGCGGCACCGATCTCGTGGCCCACCGGAAGGATATTCTCATTGCCAAGAATATCCCAACCAAGGCATACGCCCGAACACTCCTGCTCCGCGGCGGCAGACACAGTGTGAAGAGCCACACCCTCACCATCCTTGTAGGTGTTGACGGTCTCCTGCTCGCCCTTCCTGTGGTCAATTCCGGCGCAAAGGCTGACACCCAGCATCTTGCGAAGTTTCTCCGCGGCAAACGGTGTGAACGGCTCGAAAGCGATCGCAAGGTCAGCGCAAATCTGGAGGCTGACATTCAGTATCGTGGCGCAACGCTCCATGTCTGTCTTGGCCACCTTCCAAGGCTCAGTGTCGGAAATATACTTGTTCCCCACACGGGCGATCGACATAGCATCTTTCAATGCCTCACGGAAATGATAACCCTCGATGTCCCTCTCAAGCGAAGCCTTGAGCGCAGGAATCTCCGCAAGAGCGGCCTTGTCCACTTCCTGAAGTTCTCCCGCGGCCGGAACCTTTCCCTCGAAATACTTGTGGGTCAGCACGATGGCGCGATTGACAAAATTGCCGAAGATGGCCACCAACTCACTGTTGTTGCGTGTCTGGAAATCCTTCCAGCTGAAATCGTTATCTTTGGTCTCCGGAGCGTTGGCCGTGAGGACATATCTGATGACATCCTGTTTGCCAGGGAAATCGCGGAGATACTCGTGAGCCCAGACCGCCCAGTTCTTGGATGTAGAGATCTTATCCCCTTCAAGGTTGAGGAACTCGTTCGCCGGAACGTTGTCTGGCAGGATGTAACCGTCACCGTAAGCCTTGAGCATCGACGGGAAGACGATGCAGTGGAACACGATATTATCCTTGCCTATGAAGTGTATCAAACGCGTTTCAGGATCTTTCCACCACGTTTCCCATGTATCGGGATATAATTCCTTGGTGTTGGAGATATAGCCGATGGGGGCATCAAACCATACGTAGAGCACCTTGCCCTCAGCTCCCTCAACAGGAACGGGGATGCCCCAATCAAGGTCGCGCGTCATGGCGCGTGGCTGGAGATCCATGTCGAGCCATGATTTACACTGGCCATAGACGTTTGGACGCCATTCCTTGTGCTCTTCGAGAATCCACTGTCTGAGCCAGTCTTGATAGTCGTTGAGCGGCAGGTACCAGTTTTTCGTGGCCTTCTTCACCAGTCCGTGTCCCGGATTGTTTTTGTTGGTCGGGTTGATGAGTTCTTCGGGCGAGAGCGTTGCGCCGCATTTCTCACATTGGTCGCCGTATGCGCCTTCCGCGCCGCAGCGCGGGCAGGTGCCGACGATGTTGCGGTCGGTGAGAAATTCGCCCGTTACTTCATCGCAGAATTGCTCCTCGGTTTTCTCCACGAGCTTGTTGTTGTCGTAAAGCGTGCGGAAGAAATCAGAGGCAAACTTGTTGTGAATCTTCGAGGTCGTTCGACTGTAGATGTCGAATGATATGCCGAAGTCCTCAAACGATTTTTTGATGAGGTTGTGGTAGCGGTCGACCACCTCCTGGGTGGTGATGCCTTCCTTGCGGGCACGGATGGTGACAGGCACGCCGTGCTCGTCGCTTCCGCCG
>OLXQ01000258.1_pt1 | contig 10705 bp, 9 predicted proteins | sample 1673371 | NCBI WGS metagenome assembly OLXQ01 (sample SAMEA103958109, study PRJEB25191) | human gut metagenome | biome: human-associated habitat [ENVO:00009003]; feature: intestine environment [ENVO:2100002]; material: feces | place: Germany | collected 2013/2015
GTGGTGACGCGGCTTTATCGCCCCGGTAGCAAACTGAAGACACTCCGCTATATGGCTTACTTCATGAACAAGTACTATGACGAGGACAGGATCTACCGCTATCTTGACGAGCTGTGCCACAGGCCCGTGGCCGTGCGGAAGGCGGGCGTATGGTCGTGACAATGAGTGATGCCCGGGCGCGGAAGAATGCGATGGACCGCAAGAGGGGGCTCAAACGGCTAGTGAAACGCTTCAAAACGGACAGGATCACCAAGGACAAGCTGAACAACCGCGGCTACAACCGCTTCCTTACGATGACAGGAGACGCCTCCGTCAGGATTGACTACGACAAGGTCGCCAAGGATAAATGTCTGGACGGCTACGAGGGCTACACAACAAACAGCACGCTCACGGATGACAGGGTGATAGAGGAATATGGATACCTCTTCATGTTAGAACGCGCCTTCCGCTTCTGCAAGACGGACCTTGACATCCGTCCGATGTATCATAGGCTCTTCAATAGGATTGAGGCCCACGTCTGCATATGTTTCGTGGCGTACACGATCATGCTAGAGTTGGAGCGCATCCTGAAAACTGCCGGTACTAGGATCACCTTGGACAGGGCCCGCTTCCTCGCGGAGAAAATATATCAGATCGATTACATCAATCCATACGACAACAAGCGAAAGTCAGTGCTCCTGCACACCAAAGAGGAGCCAGAAGTCACCGAGTTGCTTGACATCATCTCGGCCAACTGCTAAAATGGGTGTCCCATTGCGGAAAACAGGAAATACAAGGAGGTCGCCGAGTTGTTGAATATCTCCGAAGACAAGGTTGACAACAACATCCGTTTCGTCCGCAAAGCCCTCCAGTCCAGCCTGAAAGACTACCTCCCTGTGATTCTCCTTACCTTCATCAGTATCAAATAGATGGTTGGAAGGCAACAGAAAAACTCAATTGTTTTCTGAGAGTTAATCTACCTGAACAGCCTGTCGATGTCCTTGACGGTGTGCGGGAGGGCGAAGACGACGACTCGGTCGTAGGGCTCTATGCGGGTGGATCCGATCGCGATGTAGGATTCGCTGCCTCGGATGAGGCCGCCGATCACGGCGTCTTTCGGGAACGAGATGTCTTTCAGGGTGCCTTTCGTGATGGCACTGTTCGGGGCGACGGTATATTCAAGAACCTCCGCGTCCGTGCCGCTCATATACTTGACCAGGCGGGCCTTGCCGCTTAGGGTGAACTTGAACAGGCGGCCGGCGGTGATCAGTTTCTTGTTGATGACCGAGTCCACGCCCATCTCCTCGGCAAGGTGGATGTACTCGATGTTCTCGACCTCGGCAATGGTCCTGTCAACGCCGAATTTCTTCGCCACCACGCAGGCCAGCACATTGGCCTCGTCGTTGCCGGTCAGGGCCAGAAATGCGTCGTAGTCCTTGATCCCTTCCTCCAGAAGCAGGTCGGAGTTCCTGCCGTCACCGATGACGATGATCACATTGTCCGGCAGCCTTTCCGACAGAATCATTCCACGCTCCTTGTCCCGCTCCAGAATCTTCACGGAACTGATTTTCTGGCTGAGCCTTGCGGCGACCAGCTCGGCGATGTCCGATCCGCCGAGGATCATCACCTTGTCGATCTCTATGTTGCTCTTGCCGAGGAACTTCATCAGGAATGCCATACCTTCGCGGGTGGCTATGATGAAGACCAAGTCATTGAACACAAACTTGGTGTCGTACTTCGGCATAATGGTCTTGCCACCGCGTGAGATAGCGATCACACGGAACTGCAACTCGTCACTTGTCGCTATGGCGGCGAACTCAGCGAGCTTCATATCCAGAAGAGGGGAGTCCTCCTCCAGCTTGAACACCTCGACCTGAAGCTTTCCACGGGCGAAATCCATCGACTCGGTCGAGGACGAGTGCTTCAGCAGATCGAATATCTCGTCGGCCGCAAGCCTTTCGGGATAGAACATCAACTCGATGCCCATCTGCTTGAACAGCAGCTTGTTCTCTGCTGACAGGAAGTCGTTGTCATCGATTCTGGCAGTAACTTTCTTGGCTCCGAGATTTTTGGCGAGCAGCGCGCTCACGATGTTCACATCCTGCGGCACGAAAGGCACTACGGAGATGAACAGATCAGCGTCCTGCACGTCGGCCTCGCGCATCACCCTCAGCGAGGATGGCGCTCCTTCGATGGCGATCACGTCGGCTATCGAGCTGATGTTGGCAAGCCTCTGCGGATCATCGTCAATGACGGTTATGTCATTGGCCTCAAGACTAAGCATCTTCGCCAGATGCGAACCTACCTCGCCGGCTCCCTGAATGACGATTTTCATATCAACTTTCTTAAATATTCAAAAATTCCGTTCCCCTTGAGCATAGCAAGCGGCACGATCCACTCCGGGAAAAGCGCCGGAACATCAATCCTGCGGTGTGTGTCGGCATATTCCTGAATCGCCTTGACATCTGGCCTGACCTCCAGTCGCCGGAACTCCTTGTGCGCCTCCCAAACCGCCTTGAAGCAGTCTTTCTTGCCTGTCAGCAGATAGACAAGCGCAGAGCAGCCGTCCAAGCACATTCTTAGGAATATGGTGCCTCGGGCGCGTCTGCAAGCCTTGACGGCAGCCTTTTCCGGCGTCAGCTCCCTCACTTCCTGCAATGAATATGTCTTCGCGAGGTTGTTCTGGAGCATCAGCAGATTGTTCCGGTAGTTCAGCTTCAGTTTCCACGGGGAGTCGTTCGGCAGTGTGCCGCCTCCGAGATGCCACACAACCGACTGAGGCACAACGAATATGTTCTTTCCCTCCAACTGAAGTCTCCAGCAGAGATCAATCTCCTCCATATGGGCGAAAAACCTGTCGTCCAGCCCTACCATCTTTGAATATTCCGTCTTGCGGACCATCAGGCACGCTCCTGTGGCCCAGAAGACCTTGGCCGGAGAATCGTACTGGCCGTTGTCCTTCTCAACTCTCTTGAGAACCCTTCCGCGGCAGAACGGATAGCCGAAACGATCCAGCATTCCGCCGGCCGCTCCTGCATATTCAAAGGAGTCTTTTTCGTACCACGAATGGAGTTTCGGGGCGCAGGCGGCGCAGTCCGGGTGGCTGTCCATCCAGTCGGTGAGCGGTTTCAACCAATCTTGGGGAACCTCGATGTCAGAGTTTATGAGCACGAAATATTCAAGATCTCCGGCGTCCGGCAGCTCGCATACAGCCTTGAAGGCCCTGTTGTAGCCACCGGTGAAGCCGTAGTTCTTGTCCAGGCGGATCTGCCGCACTGTCGGGAACTTCTCGGACAGCATCTCCATCGAACCGTCCGTGGAGGCGCTGTCAGCGACAATGATATCCGTCCCGTCCGTGGCCGAGGCCAGCAGACCAGGCAGGAAACGCTCAAGATATTCCTTTGTGTTCCAGTTCAGTATGACAACCGCCGTGCGCATCTTCCTTTATTACTCTTTGTGGCAGTCGCCGTTGCCGTGGCAGCATTCGCCATCCTTGTGACCTTCGCCGTGGCAGCCGCCCTCGCCCTTGTGGCAGTGGCACTCGTGCTCTTCCTGTGGGAGGAACTCGCCGTGGAGGCCTTCCTTGAGCTCTTTCTCCGTAGCTTCCCTGACGCTGACCACCTTGCCGGAGAAGTTGAGGGTCTTGCCGGCCATCGGGTGGTTAAAGTCCATCACAACGGTGTCTGGCTTGACCTCGTGAACGGTTCCCTGTACGACCTGGCCAGTGTTGCTGAGCATAGGGATGATCTGGCCTACGACGAGAAGATCCTCGCGAACTTTCCCGTCGATCTCAAAAGCGGCCTTAGGCAGCTCGAAGAGACGGCTGGCGTCGAATGTGCCGTAGCCTTCCTCCGGAGTGAGGGTGAACGCGAACTCGTCGCCCGGCTCCTTGCCCTCGACCTCGCTCTCGAATTTAGGAAGAAGCATATGTGTCCCGTGAATGTAGCCAAGCGGACGCTCCTGCGTCGCCTTGTCGGCGAGTTTTCCGTCCACAATCAGTTCGTAGGTCAGCTCGACCACATTGTTTTTCTGTACTTTCATAATGATGTCTTATTGTTAATGAATTTATTTTCTGTTTGTTATGAACTGCTGACGATTCCGCGTCACGCGCTGAAATCAACATTTCCGAACGCTAAGGTAGGAATAAGTTTTGACTTACAGAACCTCGCATCGTTTCCGGCGGCCAAAAGATTGTTCCAAAGGGTGAGGAGATTGCCGGTTATGAGCATCTCCCTTACCGGATGGACGATCTTTCCGTCCTTGAAAAGGAAGCCTTCGACTCCGAAGGAGAAGTCGCCGGTGGCTGAGTTGCTGTTGCCGCCGTTGAAGCCGGTGACAAGGATGCCTTCGCCGACTATACGCATCAGTTCCTCCTTGCCGCAGGTCGCTTCGACAGGCTCAGCGACCGATGGCGCGAAACAAGGCAAAACCACCGGTCTCGTAGCGTCCTCAACCGTAGCCTCGACCCCCATCTTCCTCGACATATAAGTATTGACGAAATATTCCTTCACAACCCCGTTCTCAACAATCGGCATCTCCGCGGTCGCAACCCCTTCAGAATCAAACAGCCTCGACCCCGTCTCCCCGACGCTCGCCGGCCTGTCCCATATATTCAGCCACTCCGGAAACATCTTCTTCCCCAGCGAATCCAGCATAAACGAATTCTTCTGCTGCAATGAATATCCTCCCAGAGCGTTCAGCACAGGCGTCACAAGCCTCGATGCCACCTCGCTGTCAATGACCATCGAATATTTCCCGCTCTCGATCTTGACCGGGCCTATCTGTGACATCGCCCGCTTGAACGCTATCTCACCGCAGTCCTTGATATTCAGATCCTTGAGCATCGGTGTTGCGTCCCACCAGTAACTGCTGAACCTGTTCCCGTCCGCATCCTGCACGGTCACCTCGACCCCATATTCAAAGGAAGTCTCGGTGTGGCGGCATCTAAGTCCGTTGGAATCAAGCACAAGCGAGTCGAAGATGGAATCTGAATATTCCCCCTCCTCCGAGATGAGTCCTTCGCCACAGTGCATTTTGAATATGCTCGCGTCGATCGCCATCCTTAGTCTTTCGTCCGATGTCAGGGCCGGATAAGTCTCGTCATAAAGTCCGAGTTCCTTGCCGGTCACGGCGTTTTTCGCCGTTCTGGACGGATCCGGCAAGTCTCTGCAAGGGTCTTCCGCAAGCATCCTGACCGTTGCGATCGCCTTTTTCAGGAAATCATCCAATTCGCTTTCCACCAGCCGGTTGGTGGAGAAACTGCCAAATTTTCCGTCCACGAAAAGGCAGACGCTGATCGATCTGTCCAGACAGTGCGAGACCTTGTCAAGTTCTCCGTTAAGGGTTCCGAACAGCTCCATCAGGCTCTTGTTCAGCGTGATGCGCACCTTGTCCGCTCCAAGTGCCAGAGACTTCTCCAGACATTTCTCCGCGACGAGAATCTCCTCCGCAGTCAACATTCCGTTTATCTCTTCCATCTTATTCTCCTCCAACTGTAAGCTTGTTGATTAGCACGGTAGGGATTCCGCAGGAGACCGGGCAACTCTGTCCCTTTCCGCACGTCCAGGCCCCCTCGTCAATCTTCAGGTCATTCCCCACGGCCACAATGTCGGCCAATGCTTGCGGCCCGTTACCGATGATGTTTATGTCCTTGACCGGCTGGGTCAGCCGTCCGTTCTCGATCAGGAATCCGCTCTTGACAAAGAACGTGAAATCTCCTTCACCGATCTGAACCTCACCGTTGCTGAACTGATCCACATATATTCCTTTCTTCACGGATGCGATGATGCTTTCCTTGTCGGCCTTGCCGCTTTCCATATATGTCGCCCTCATTCTCGGGATCGGAGCGTAACGGAATGATTCCCGCCGTCCGTTGCCGGTAGGGGAGACCCCGTAGAATCCGGCGCTGATCCTGTCGTGCAGGTATGAGGTCAGAATCCCGTCCTTTACCATATATGTCTTTTGTCCCGGAACGCCCTCGTCGTCGAAATTGATGGAACCTCTATTGAACGGAATCGTGCCGTCATCCACAATCGAGATGCTTTCGTCGCAGATTTTCTGTCCCATTTTCTCTGAGAAGACTGACTGGCCTTTCCTGTTGAAATCCGCCTCGAAAGCGTGTCCCATAGCCTCGTGCAGCAATATCCCCGAAGCTCCGGCACCCATCACGACAGGCATCTGCCCGCCTTTCGGGCGTTTGGCCACGAAACGGTCGTCTATCCCCGCCTCAATGCTGTCCGCGATCTCGTCCAGAAGCGATTCCGTAAGCATCTCTGTGCCCGCTCGGTACGCCCTGGAGGTGTTCTTGCTCTCGATCTTGCCGTCCTGGCTGAACACGACTGAGGCAGACAGGATTCCCATCGGCCTTGTCTCGAATGTCAATTCTCCCAAGGAGTTGAACATCAGGATATCGCTTACTTGTCCGGAGAACGAGACGATGATCTTCACTATTCTGGAGTCTTTCGCGGCAATCTTCTCCTTCAATTTTTCCAGCCACGGGACAAGCTGCGTCGCGTCGGATGATCTCCAATCATATTCATAAGAATATCTGTCCTTAGGCGCTGTGACGGTTCTGCAGCAAATCGCAGACGCTGTTCCGGTGCCGCCTTCCGCTATCTTGGAGGCCGCCAGGGCCGCCTCGGCCATCGAGCGGGAATCCGTGCTTTCGGAGTAGGCATAGCCGGTCTTGTCTCCTTTCAGAACCCTGATTCCGACACCGTAGTCGATGTGGAATCCGCCTGAGGAGACGATTCCGTCCCGCAGCAGCAGATCGTTGTACGAAGTGTTCTCGAAGAACAGGTCGCAGTAGCTTCCGCCTCCTTTCAGACCATCGGCCGCAAGCCTTTCCAATTGTGCTTCGCTGACCTGGAACAGGTTGAGATAGAAATTCTTATCCTTGTACATTCTTTAGTTTCCTTTTTTCTTCTTCCAGATGTTTTTCATATTCTTCGTTGATCGCCTGGATCTTGCTGAACTTCTCCGGCTCCCGGATTATCTTTCCGTCCTCCGACGCCTCGGCCACAATTGAGAACGGCACATTCGAGTTGTCAAGGAGAAGCCATCTGTCGCAGATCGGCATAAAGTCCCGGAAAAGATAGTGGAGTCCGACATTGTAGCGCCTCCGGATGGTCTCTTCCTTGATGTTATGCCCTCCGGTGGCCACCCTTGCGGCCACTCTTGCGACTGCAAGATCCGGAGAGTTCAGCCAAAAGTACAGAATCGTGACATAGTACCCGGCTTCCTTCGCGTCCTTTATCACCTTGAGAAGAAAACGTGTGGCGAGCGTGGTCTCGATGCAGAAATCGGCCTTCCTCTGGAGCAGGAACCTCATCTTCATCAGCATATAGCGGCTGGCGGCGACGTAGGCGCTTTCCGGATGGAACGGCGAAAGGCTTTTCGCGAACTCATCGGAGTTCACGAACTCGCTGCATTCCAGCATCCCCGGCAGAAGCGCGTAGGACGCCGTGGTCTTCCCGGAACCGTTGCAACCTGCTATGATGAAAAGTCTTGGCATATATCAATTCCCAAAGGCGAACAATCATTTGCGAATATTGCAAACTGTCGGCCACATTTATTATTATACGAATATATTCGTTATTTTGTTTTGGTCGGCTTTGGATGTGTCACACCGTAGCCGAAGAGGGAGAAGTCCCCTTTGCAAGGATCGCCGGGGAATATGTCCGCGAAGCAGTCGGTGATCTCCCGTACGGTCGTGATGTCCTTCTGCTTTCTGGTCGTGAGCCCGAGCGCGATCGCCTCGTCATAGACGTGTACGTCCAACGGGATGAGAAGATAGGCTGGATCCGTGTCCTTCCATATTCCCAAATCCACCTTGCCATCGTTCCTGACCATCCACCGCCTCATCATATTGATCTTCTTGTTCGGAGCCTTGAGGTCGGATTTCTGGCCGAAGATATTCGTCCTGAACTCGTCCTGGGACAGAGATTCGAGGGATGGGCTTGCCTCATAGGCGCTTTTCAGACGGGAGCATATTCCAGCCACCTCGCTCCATTTGATCGTGCGGTGGATGCTGGTGCCGTCGTCCCGCCACTTGCCGCGCATCACATATTCATAAGGCTTCCAGTCCATTTCCTCGAAAAGTCTGCCGCAGTCCCTGATGATCATCGCCCTGCGGCCCCAGGCGAAATGCGCCGCGAAGACCGCCGCGATTTCCACGTCGGCCAATGAGCGTTTCCCGGCCTTAAAACGCTGCGCGAACAAGGTCGGGAAAGCTATCGGATCTTCCTGGAAGTACTGAGGGTCGTTGTAGGTCTCAGCCCACAGGATCAAAGTTTGTCTTGTCTCTTCTGTCATTTAGAAGTCATTTTTGCCGAGCCTGAAGTATTTTGTTTTAATCCTTCGTCGCCGCCTCCAGTTTCTTAAGCAGCGCGAACATCACCACACCGGCGGCGATGCAAAGTCCCATCAGAATGCTCCAGTTGGCCGTGAGGGAAACCTTTTTCCAAAGCAGTCCAGGGATGGAACTGAGGTAGTTGCCGACAGCGGTCGCCGCGAACCACAGACCCATCATAAGACCTTTGTACTTAGGAGGCGCCACCTTCGACACGAAGGAGATGCCCATCGGGCTGAGCAGAAGCTCGGCGAAAGTCAGGATCAGGTAGGTTCCGATCAGGTACATCGGCACCACTGGATCCGGAGCTACCGTGCCGTTGAGCGAAGCCGGTGAAGGCTGGCCAATGGAGGCGAAGATCATCACCAGATAGCCGCAGGCCGCCACAAGCATTCCTATTCCGATCTTCTTCGGCGCGGAAGGCTCCATTCCCTCAGGATGTGCCGGGGTCTTTCTGGCCGCGAGCGAACTGAAGATCGCCATCGACACAGGCGTGAGGGCCACCACGAAGAACGGATTGAACTGCTGGAAGAGCTGTGGCTGGATCTCCAGAGGGTTAGGAAGGCCTTTGAATATGGCGTAGGCCCCGCACCAAAGGACGGCTGTCACGACTCCGCAGCCTACCTTGCCGGAAGCCTTCTCTGACTGGAATATTCCGAAAAGAGTATAGACTGAGGTCGCGATGAGAGCCAGCGCCCAGATGTTGAATCCGATTCTGCTCCAGCCCTCGGCAGTGCTTTGCGTGTAGTCGCGTGCGAACCAGGTCAGCGACTGGCCGTTCTGGTGGAACGCCATCCAGAAGAAGATAACCACAGCAAACACGAGGCACAGGGCCACGATACGCTCCTTGGTCTGTTTCGGAGTGAGTTCCACGTAATTGCCTCCGGAGGTCTTGGCCTGTTTGGCGTTGACGTCAGCGTGCTTGAACCAGCTCTTTGTCGCGAAATAGATCGCTATCGAGACCACGAGTGAGATGCACGCCACCGCGAATCCCATATTGTAAGAAGCAGAAAGCTTGTCGATGTAGTACGGACAGAACTGGTCGAGCCCCATTCCGGCCGCGTTTGCGTCCGGCATCATCGCCATAAGCCCGTTCAGTTGCTCGGCTCCCTCCGGAGTGATCGTGCCGGCCATCTGCTGGTGGGCCAACGCTGGAATCGCAGCCTTGTATATGAGCCCCGCCTTTGCCAGGAACTTGTTTGTGATGGCGGTGGCGGCGGCAGGAGCGAACATCGAACCGATGTTGATGGCCATATAGAACAGGCTGAACGCGCTGTCCCGTTTGGATGCGTACCGTGGATCATCGTAAAGGTTGCCGACCAGAACCTGAAGGTTCCCCTTGAATAGACCCGTTCCGACAGCGATGAGCAGCAGGGCCGCGAGCATCACGGTGACTCCAAACCCGTTGGCCGCTGTAGGGACTGCCAGTACCAGATAACCGATGAACATCACGCAGATGCCCGTCACGACGCATTTTCCGAATCCGATTTTGTCCGCGAGCCATCCTCCCACGACCGGCATAAAATAGACCGCCGCGAGGAAGATTGAATATACCTGGCTGGCCGTTGACTGCTCCCATCCGAACTTGGCCTGGAGGAACAGCATGAAGATGGCCAGCATCGTGTAGTAGCCGAAGCGCTCGCCCGTGTTGGCGAGGGCGAGCGCGAATAAACCTTTCGGTTGGTTTTTGAACATACTATGTTACTTTGTTACTTTCTCAAGCCACTTGACCATGCCGAGCATAACGCCCATTGCCAGGAGGCACATGCAGAGGAACACGCTCCAGCATGCCCACAGAGGCATCTTGTTGTACATCAGAGGGCCGATCCACAAGAAGAGGTTGCCCACCGCGGTGGCGCCGAGCCAGAGTCCCTGGCAGAGTCCGAGCAGATGCTTAGGAGCCACCTTTGACACGAACGAGAGTCCGAGAGGGGAGATGAAGAGCTCAGCCACGGTGAGGAAGAAATAGGTCGCTATAAGAACCCAAGGGCCGGCCTTCATCGTGGCCTGCTGGGCGACTTCCATACCTCTGAAATCGGTGGCTGAAGGGTAACCCATCACGCCTGAGAATATGGCCAGGAACAGGTAGGCCGTGGCGGCGATACCCATACCGTAGGCGATCTTGCGAGGGGTGGAGATCTGCTTGCCTCTCTTGCCGAGGGCGCCGAAGATCCACATGATGATCGGGGTCAGCACGATCACGAAGAATGGATTAACCGCCTGCCATATTTCCGGAGCGATCTTGTCCGTGTTGACGAAGTCACGCGCGAAGAGCGAGAGGGACTGTCCGTTCTGATGGAACGCGAGCCAGAAGAAGATCACAACGCCGAGAACCGCGAACAGGGCGTACATTCTCTGCTTGATCTCCTTTGCCAT
>OLXQ01000262.1_pt1 | contig 10587 bp, 8 predicted proteins | sample 1673371 | NCBI WGS metagenome assembly OLXQ01 (sample SAMEA103958109, study PRJEB25191) | human gut metagenome | biome: human-associated habitat [ENVO:00009003]; feature: intestine environment [ENVO:2100002]; material: feces | place: Germany | collected 2013/2015
CAAACCAGGGAATGAAAACAAAACATTTTAAGGGGAAGAAAGGAGCCTGAAACATGGCAAGAGAACTGATCCTGAAGCTGGGCAAAAAGATCACGGACCGCGTGGACGTGAAGCTCGGCATGACCAAGCTCGACGAGAATTCGCCCGAGTATTACGGCCTGGCCAGCGTCGTCACCGACGAAATGGCGGAGCTTGCGCTCGCGATGAAGGTCCGTGTCCCGACCACACCGGCCGAGATCGGCAAGAAGGTAGGCAAGGATCCCGTCTACGTGGAGCAGCTGTTTGACCAGATGTCCATGATCGGCCTGCTCGAGTACAACTGGGAGAACGCCGACCATCACAAGCAGTGGACGCTGCCGATCTTCGTGCCCGGTTCTGCGGAGCTGATGAACATGAACCTCCAGCAGGTGGAGACGCACCCGGAGATCGCACAGTTTTTCGAGCGCATGTCGTTTCTGCCGCTGACGAAGATCACCTGCATGGTGCCTCCCGGAGGTGCCGGCGTCGGCATGCACGTCATCCCGGTCGAGAAGGCCATCCCGGCCACGAACGAGTCGGTCGATGTCGAGCACATCTCCCACTGGCTGAAAAAGTATGAGGATCACCTCGGCGTCGGCTACTGCTCCTGCCGCAATGCCATGCGCATTCAGGGCGAGGGCTGCGGCGAGCTGCAGGATGAGATGTGCATCGCCGTCGGTCAGTTTTGTGACTACTGTCTCGAGACCGGCAAGGGCCGCAAAATCACCTATGATGAGGCGATGGAGATCCTCCAGCGCGCCGAGGACAACGGCTATGTCCACCAGATCACGAACATCGACGGCGAGGACAAGATCTTTGCCATCTGCAACTGCGCGCTCGGCTCCTGCTTCGCGCTGAGAACGAGCCAGCTGTTCAACACGCCGAACATGTCCGCCTCCGCTTACCGCGCCCACGTCGACGCTGAAAAGTGCGTCGCCTGCGGCAAGTGCGCCGAGGTCTGCCCGGCCGGCGCTGCCAAGCTCGGCCAGAAGCTGTGCACCAAGACCGGCCCGGTGACGTATCCGAAGCAGCCGCTGCCGGACGACAACCACTGGGGCGAGCACATGTGGAGCCCGAACTATAAGGACGACAACCAGAAGCAGTGCTACGAGTCCGGCACCGCCCCGTGCAAGACCGCCTGCCCGGCGCACATCGCCGTGCAGGGCTACATCAATCTGGCCGCGCAGGGCCGCTATCTGGACGCGCTCAAGCTCATCAAGCAGGATAACCCGTTCCCGGCCGTCTGCGGCAGCATCTGCAACCGCCGCTGCGAGGAAGCCTGCACCCGCGGCGATGTCGACCGCGCCGTCGCCATCGACGAGATCAAGAAGTTTGTCGCCGAGCAGGAGCTCCAGGCCGACAAGCGCTACATCCCGAAGGTCATCACCCACCGCGGCATCGCCGATCCCTACCCGGAGAAGATCGCCATCATCGGCGCCGGCCCGGCCGGCCTGTCGTGCGCCTACTATCTGGCGAACATGGGCTATGAAAATGTCACCGTGTTTGATAAAAACGAGGTGCCCGGCGGCATGCTGACCCTCGGCATCCCGAGCTTCCGCCTCGAGAAGGACGTTGTCAACGCCGAGATCGAGGTGCTCCGTGAGATGGGCGTGCACTTCCAGTGCGGCGTCGAGATCGGCAAGGATCTCACCATCGACCAGCTGCGTGAGCAGGGCTACAAGGGCTTCTATCTTGCCATCGGCGCGCAGAAGAGCGCACCCATCGGCGTGCCCGGCGAAGAGCTCTCCGGCGTGTACGGCGGTGTGGACTTCCTGCGCAGGGTCAACCTCGGCAAGAAGCCGCGCATCGGCAAAAAGTGCGCCGTCATCGGCGGCGGCAACGTCGCCATGGACGTCTGCCGCACGGCCATCCGCCTCGGCGCGAAGGATACTTACATCATCTACCGCCGCAGTCAGGCGGAGATGCCGGCGGACGCGGAGGAAGTCGCGGAAGCCATGGAAGAGGGCGTGCAGTTCCGCTTCCTGAGCGCACCGGCCGAGATCCTCGGCGAAAACGGCAAGGTCAAGGCCCTCAAGGTCGAGATCATGGAGCTGGGCGAGCCCGATGCGAAGGGCCGCCGCAAGCCTGTCGGCACCGGCAAGTTCGAGACCATCGAGGTCACGTCCGTCATCGGCGCTATCGGCCAGCGCGTTGACCTCGGCCATATCGCGCCGGAGGCCATGGCCTTCAACCGCAACGGCACTGTCCAGGCCGACGGCGTGACGTATCAGACCGCGCAGCCCGACATCTTCGCCGGCGGCGACGTGGTCACCGGCCCGAAGTTTGCCATCGACGCGATCGCGGCCGGCCGCGAGGGCGCTATCTCCCTGCACCGCTACGTGCATGAGGGCCAGAGCCTGACGCTGGCGCGTGACCCGCGTGAATTCTACGAGCTCGACAAGAAGCAGGCCGTTGTGCCCATCGACTGCTTTGACGCCCCGGCGCGCCAGACCGTCGCCCACGACGCGAGCAAGGCCAAGACGTTCTCGAACGACCGCATCACCTTCACCGAGGCGCAGGTCAAGGCAGAGGCGTCCCGCTGCCTCGGCTGCGGCGTGTCCGTCGTCGACCAGAACAAGTGCATCGGCTGCGGCCTGTGCACCACGCGCTGCGAGTTTGACGCGATCCACCTGCAGCGCGATATGCCGGAGGCCAGCCGTATGTACCGCACCGAGGACAAGATGAAGGCCATCCTGCCGCACATGGTCAAGCGCGCAGCCAAGCTCACCATCAAGGACATCAAGGGCAAGCGCGCGAAGTAAGCCGACCGGAGGAAAACGCGATGCACGAACTGGGAACCGTGTTCTATGTCATCCAGGAGGTCGAAAAGGTCGTCGAGGAAAACCACCTGACCCAGGTCGCCAGCGTCACGCTGGAGGTCGGCGAGGTCAGCGGCATCATCCCGTATTACCTGACCGACTGCTGGAAGTGGGCGGTGGAAAAATCGCAGTATCTCAAGGGCGCGGAGCTGAAGATCGAGACGCTCCCCGCCGTGACCTACTGCGAGGACTGCAAACAGACATATCCAACGGTCAAATACGCCAAGATATGCCCGCACTGCAAGAGTGAGCATACCTATCTGCTCAGCGGCAACGAGTACACCATCAAGGAGATCGAAGCCTGCTAGCAGCCGCAAAAAGAGCAAACGGGGAACGCTTTTCGGCGTTCCCCGTGTTTTTATATCTCGTCTGCCGGCGCGCTGTCGATCGGGATCTGGATGATCTCCAGCCGGCGGCGGGCGGCGTATTCGAGCGTGCGGGCCGTGCCGCCGGGCCGGCCGTCAAATGCCGCGATGAGGATGCGCGAGGCATCGACCATGTAGCGGTTGCGGCGCATCATGCACCCGGGGGTGTAGGCCTCCTGCACGAGCGTCTGATAGTCGCACTGGCGCAGGTCGTAGGCGTAGCGCTCGCGCAGCTCCGGCCGCCAGCGGTCGGCCTGGCCGGCGAAGGGGATGGCCGCCTCGATCGTGACCTCGGGGTGCTGCAGGCGCAGATAGCGTGCAGCGTCGAAAAAATACAGGTCGCAGCCGTTGGCCATGCCGCAGATGAAGTGGCGGATGCCGGCGGCGTAGACGGCGTCCACGGCGTCGAAGAGCTGCTGCTGCAGCTTGCGGCAGCGGGGGTCGTTCTCGTCGCTGCCCCAGGGCAGCTTGTATTCCCGGTGGCCGGTGAAGCAGCAGGTGTTTTCGCGCTCGGGCATGGCGGCGCCTCCTTTCGGTGGTGGCCTCCATTGTACGCGCCCGGAGCGCTGCTGTCAAACCTTTCCTGCAAAAAAGTACTTGCATTCTTTTCCCACTGTGCTATAATGCAGACAGTAAAACAACTGAATCGAGATGTCTTCGGGGCAGGGTGTAATTCCCGACCGGCGGTGATAGTCCGCGAGCCGAGCAAGGTTGAATCGGTGCAATTCCGATACCGACAGTATAGTCTGGATGATAGAAGATGTTACGAACCTCCATTGTTCGCAGCGCCTGAAGGACATGTTCTTTCAGGTGTTTTTCATTCCATGGAGGTGCTTTGTCATGTTGAAAGAAAACCTGTCCTTTATCGGTGTCTGCGCGCTTGTGTTCGCGGCATTGCTCGGCCTTGCGTATCTGTTTGAGCGCACGGTCTGCCACGATCTGCAGCGCCGCAGCCGCAGCCGCAACATCAGCTATGTGGCCATGTTCTCCGCCCTCGGCGGCGTGCTGATGCTGCTCGAGATCCCGCTGTTTTTTGCGCCCGGCTTCTATAAGATGGACCTGAGCGAGCTGCCGGTGCTCATGAGCGCGTTCTATCTCGGACCTGTGGCCGGTGTTATCACCGAGCTGCTCAAGGTGCTGCTCAAGCTCCTGCTCAAGGGCACGAGCACAGCTTTTGTCGGCGACTTTGCCAACTTCGTCGTCGGCTGCACGTTCGTCCTTCCCGCCGCTGTCATCTACCACCACCACAAGACCCGCCGCACCGCCATCATCGGCATGGCCGTCGGCACGCTGTGCATGACGGTCTTCGGCAGCCTCTTCAATGCCCTGTACCTGATCCCGAAGTTCGCCGAGCTGTTCCACCTGCCGATCGATCAGATCGTCGCCATGGGCACGGCTGTGAACAAGGGCATCACCAGTGTGCCGACGCTCGTGCTGTTCGCCGTCGTCCCGTTCAACCTCATCAAGGGCATCGTCGACTCGGCGCTGACGTATCTGCTGTATAAGCGCGTGGAGTTTTTGCTCTTCCCGGAGCTGCGCAAGAAAAACCAGACCCCGCCGGTGCAGTCCAAAACGCCCACCCCGCAGCACTGAAAATGTGACGTTTCTCTCACCCCTGCAAGGAGTGCTTTTGGATGTACGATGTTGTTATAAGATATTCGTATGCTGCAACGGGCCTTTTGATTCTCTATCTGCTTTCGGTAAGATCACTTGTGAATGATATTTTGGTCGGAAGCCTTCCGGGGAAGTATGGAAAGGCGGATAAGAAAGCAGCGTGTATCCGCGAAAGCCACCGCTTTATTGAGCGCGTGACACAGAAGTACATCGGCCAATTTGTGACCGAGAAATACAGGGGCGATTATCACTTCTACATGTTTCTCAAGGCCGCTTTGGTGGCGTATTATCTGCTGAGCCTCTTGGCGCTTCTTGTTCTTTCCGCAGCGGGACAAGAGCATGCGGCGCAACTGCTGTATAAGGTATTCCTATGGGTAGATGCGGCTATGGCGCTCTTTTTTATAACGCGTTATGATTTGAATAGAAGATGTAAGTATACGCGGGACAAATAATTCCGCAGATATGGAAAAACTGCTGACATAATCGATCGTGGGCGGTGCAACAGCACCGCCCGCGATTTTTATTCTTTCTGGTTATCGCTGCAGCTGCGGCGCACCGTGCGCAGCAGCAAGGTGAAGCTGAGCGTGAAATTTACACACTCGTTGAAATACAAAATGAAGATGTACCCAGCCAGCCCGAACCGCGGCAGCAGCACCCACACGAGCACCACGCCGAGCGTGGCGTCAAATACGTTGATGGCCATGCAGCGCGTCTGCTGGCCGAGCCCGCGCAGGCAGCCGTCGGTCACGGTGTCGAGATACATCACCGGCACGAGCGGCGCCAGCAGCCGGATGTACCGTCCCGCGTCGTCCGAGTGGTAGATCAACCGCCCGAGCGGCCCGGAAAACGCCAGCAGCAGCACGGCCGTACCGCACGCGAACAGCAGGCACCGGTACAGCAGTGCGCGCACCAGCCGCCGGATGTCCCCGCACCGGCCGGAGACCTGCGCCGTCGTCAGCTCCGGCACGAGCAGATCCGCCAGCGCGTACAGCAGGCACGAGGGGAAGAGCACCACCGGCAGCGCCATGCCGTGCACGATGCCGTAGCCCGCGAGCGCGCGGTCGGCCGTTAGACCGGAGCTTTTGAGCCCGCACGGGATGAGCAGGTGCTCCAGCGTCGTGAGCGACGTGCGCGCATAGGCCGACACCGCCAGCGGCAGCGCCACGGCGAGCATCCGCCGCGTCAGGTGCGGCACGGTGTCGCCGCCTGTGCGGTATTTGCGCCGGTCGAGGAGATACATTGCCGCCATCATCAGCAGCGACACCACGTCCGCGCACGCACCGCCCGCCGTGACGGCGGCGCAGCTCTGCTCCAGGTCGCCGGCGGCCGCAAAGGACAAAAACCACATCACGCACGTGATGCTCACCAACTGCTCGATCAGGTGCACGAGCGTTGGCTTCCACACGCGGCCGGAGGCGGTGAAATACCCGTCCATGACCGACGAGAGCGAGATGCACGGCAGGCTGATGCTCGTGATGCGCAGCGAGCGCACCGTGCGCGCGTCGCCGATCCAGAGAAAGCCCACGGGCTCGGCCAGAAAATACACCATCGTACCCGCGCACAGGCCGAAAAACAGCGCGTAGCACGCGCACCGGCGCATCGCGCCCGTGACGCCCGCGCCGCGCTCGAGCCCCATCTCCTCAGAGATCAGGCGCGTGGTAGCAAAGCGGATGCCTGAGATGGCGAAGGTTGCAAACAGCACGCTCACCGACATGACGAGCTGGTACAGCCCGATGCCGGCCGCGCCGATGCGCCCGACGATCCACGCCTGAAAGACGAGCCCGATGCAGCGCATCACGATCGACGAGCCGGTCATGAGCGCGGTGTTGACGATGAGCCTGCGATTTGTGTGCACGCGCGCGACCTCCCGACGCAGTTTGTACCACTCTATGGCGCGGGAGGGAAAAACATGCCGCCCGGTAAATACCAGGCGGCATGCTGTGCTCATTCAGGTGTGCAGATCGGTCTTGATCTTCGTCGTGGAGATCTCGGGCGTGCGGGGGAGGTAGACGACCTCGCATTTGTCCTTCAGGAAGTCGAACTTGCCCTTCCAGTCGTCGCCCATGACGAACACATCCACGTGGTATTTGTCCACGTCGGTGAGCTTCTGATCCCAGCTCTCCTCCGGGATGACGAGATCGACATAGCGGATCGCCTCGAGCATCCGCTTGCGGTCCTCGTAGGAGAAGTAGCTCTTTTTTTGCTTTTCGTTCCAGTTGAACTCGTCCGTGCTCAGGGCCACGATCAGATAATCGCCCTGCTCCTTGGCGCGGCGCAGGAGATTGATGTGCCCGTAGTGCAGCAGGTCAAAGGTGCCGTAAGTGATAACACGTCTCATGTGTGTCCCCTTTCCCGGAGGCGCTCGGCCAGAAACGCGGCGACGCGCTCGGCGGAGTGCCCGTCTGTGTATTGGTTGGTCAGCTTCGTGAGCTGCAGGCGCTTGGCCCGCAGCGGATCATCGCCCGCGGCGAGCTGCTCGAAAAACATGCGGAAATCGTCCGGCGTGTCGAGCATGGCCGCGCTCTCGCGCAGCGGCTGCGGGTCGATGGCAAAGCCCGGCTGCCTGGCGTAGGCGTCGATGTCCTCGAACGTCAGCCCCACGGGCTTGCCCGTGAGCAGATAGTCGAACAGCACGGAGGAATAGTCCGTGATGAGCGCGTCCGTGCAGGCGAGAAATTCATAGGACGTGATGCCGTGCGCGGCGAAGAGCCCGTCGTCGATGAAGCGGAGATGGCTCAGCTCCAGCGCGCGGATGTGCGACAGGTCCTGCGCCGGGTGGGGCTTGACGATCACGAGCGTGTTCGTCGCCCGCGCGGCCTCGTTCACGGCCGCGGCCGCCGCCGGGTCATGGATGACGGGGACGGAGATGTCCGTCGTCGCAACGAGGTTGTTCTTGTGCTGGCGGTACGTGGGATACCAGACAACGAAGCGGTCAAACTCCGCGCCGAAGATGTCCTTCAGGTCGCATTTGTGCGTGAACAGGTCGTCGTTGCGCGGGAAGCCGAGCGTGACGAGCTTTTTCGGCGGGATGTGAAATTCATAGCTGTTCACGGCGTCAAAAAACGGGGCCTGACTCAGCGCCCAGTCTGTCGTCGGGTCGCAGAAATAGTAGTCGTGCACGCTCTTGAGCGGGCTGCCGTGCGTCAGGTACAGATGCACGGTCTCCGGTCGGAGCTTCTGGAGCTGGCCGTTGCAGTCCACGATGGCAGCGGCGCGGGCGCGCAGCCAGAACAGCCGCAGCAGCGCCCATGTTCCCCGCGTGCCGGCAAAGGACACGTTCTTTTCATGCACGTTCCGAAAAGCGGCCGGATCCGGCACGACCCACACGAGACGGTACCGGTCGTTCCAGCCCTGGGCCAGCAGCGTCCGGTACAGGGCGCCGGTGTTGTCACCGAGGGGCGGCGCGCTCTCGAGCAGGATGACCGGCTTGCCGGGCAGCAGGCTCAGCAGCCGCACGAGCAGACGTTTCAAGCGTTGTTTCATTTTCTCAGCACCTTTCGCACCATGCCGCCGACAAGGGCCTTTTCATATCCGTTCATGGACAGCAGCCACACGGAGGCACAGTAGATCGCTGTGTAGACGATGATGCCGCCGAGCAGCATCGGAATGCTGTAGAGGTTTACAAACAGCATCATCAGCACGCCGCACGCGGCGGGCGGCAGCAGGCCGAGCGCCATGCGCCCGATATTTTTCCAGAACACGGTCACGTCGATGTTCAGCCGCCGCTGATAGAAGATGTTCATCACGAGCCCGTTTGCCAGCGCGACGGCGACGGCCGTGCCGATCGCGCAGCCGATCGCGCCGAGGTACTGGCACAGCCAGATGCTGATGGCGAGGTTGCCGATGGCCATCGCCCCGTAGATGATCGAGCGGTACTTGTGCAGATTCTGCGCGCGCTGCATCTCGATGCCGAGGTTTTGCGTCAGCGGCACCATGCCGGGGATGATGAGCAGCAGCACAATGATATACGCATCGTCATAGCCCGGTCCGGCCCAGAAATAGATAAACGGCTTGCCAAAGAAGATGATGCCCGTGCACACGAGCGACAGGATCAGAAACTGGATGCGCCCCACGCGCACGAACAGCTCCGTGAGCACGGTGCGCAGGCGCGCTTTGTCGTCCTTGTTGTCCTGCACGAGCTGGTGGATGCGCGGCGTGAACACGGACGACACCGCCGTCGAAAACGAGATGAAGTACGTGTGCAGCTGCTGGCCGACGGCGTAGACCGCCGTGGCGGCCGTGCCGCAGTAGCGCGTGATGATGAGCTTGTCGAGGTTGTTGTTGACCTGGTCGACGACCATGTTGATGGCGATGAAGCCAGAGAACACAGCAATGTCCTTGAGCACGGCGCCGTCAAAGTTCCGGAACGAGACCCAAATGTGCAGCTTGCCGAAGCAGTAGATCAGCCGCAGCACGTCCACGAATACCGAGATCGTCACCGTGACGACGACCATGCCGATCGAGCCGTAGCCCGCCAGCAGCACCGGCAGCGTCACGAGCGGGGACACGACCGTGCGCAGGATCTCCGTCGCCTTCAGGAACACGAACTGCTCCTGCGCGCTGATGATGTTGCTGAACACGCTCATCGGGAAGCTCACGGCGAGGTTCGCCGTCAGCAGCAGCATGAGGATGCGCGCCGTGTGGTACTCGGCGTCCGTCAGGCCGGTCTTGAACACCATCTCCAGATGGAACGTCAGGTACAGGCCGCACGCGAGCGCAACGAGCCCGATGACGGAAAACACGATCAGGAACAGGCCGTTGAGCCGCGCAATCTTATCGTCCGCCTTTTCCTTGCGGTAGAGGATGTAATAGCGCACGTAGCTGCCGCCGAAGCCGAGACTGAGCACCGACAAAATGGCGATCGTCGAGGCGACGGTGGAGTACAGGCCGTACTCGCTCTTGCCGAGGATGCGCAGCATGAACGGCGTGTAGGCGACCGAGACGATGATGTTGAGCGTCATCTGCACATACGTGAGCAGAGAGCCGGAACGCAGTTGATTGTGATGCTTCATAGTGTCAGTGCCCGGCGGCGGCAAACAGCAGGTGCACCGCCCGGTACTGCTTCTTCCCGAGCAGGGACAGCACCAGCTTCTTGCGCGCCGGATAGCCTTTCAGATAGGGGTTGTGCCGGTAGTCGGGGAAGCGCGCGGCGGTAAAGTCCAGCAGCTGCGGCAGCAGTGGGTGCGCGCTCTGCGCCTTGAGAATGCGCACGGACGCATCGTAGAGCACATTGTCCACGCAGAGCTTACCGAGCTCGTTTTCATACTGCTCGAACAGGCCGCGCGCCTGATACCACGTCAGCACGTCGTCGATCGCGTCCATGATTTCGGCGTTGGCGTCGAGCGCGCGCTTGGTCACGGAGCCCTCGTGCTGCCGGTAGAGGTAGAGCACATCCGGCAGGATCACAACGGACTTTGCAGCCGTGAGCATCTTGCGCGTCATGCACAGGTCCTCGCCCCAGCCGCGGGCGCGAAAGCGGATGTCCGTATCCGTGAACAGCGTGCGCCGCCACGCGGCGATGCAGGCCGACGGGCGGTTGAGAAGCAGGGCAGGCGTCTCCTGAAGTGTCAGCGGCGTATGCAGCGGCAGGTCGTCGGTGAACACCGCGCCGTCGTTGTCGCCGGTCATGCGCAGACCGAAATAGCACACGTCGGCCTGCGTCTCGTCCAGTGCGGCGGCCAGCACGGTGAACGCCTCCGGCGTATAGCTGTCGTCACTGTCGAGAAAGAGCACATAGTCGCCCTGCGCGAGCGGGAGCGCCGCGTTGCGCG
>OLXQ01000265.1_pt1 | contig 10509 bp, 7 predicted proteins | sample 1673371 | NCBI WGS metagenome assembly OLXQ01 (sample SAMEA103958109, study PRJEB25191) | human gut metagenome | biome: human-associated habitat [ENVO:00009003]; feature: intestine environment [ENVO:2100002]; material: feces | place: Germany | collected 2013/2015
CGGCTGGCTATCCGTCCGGTTCGGAACAGCAATATTATGTAGAGCATCGCCACGCCGAACGCTCCTTCTATGCCCATCTCTTCGATGATGATGGCGTAGATGAAGTCGGAGAACGCCTGCGAGATGAAGTCGCATTGGTCTGAGTTGCCGGGACCTTTGCCCACCACGTTGGACGTGGCTATCGCCACCTTGGCGTACGACTCCTGCGCGTCGTCGTCGAGGTCGACATCCTTAGGCGTAAGTTCCTTGCTGTCGAGGAATTTGTCGATGCGTCCTTTCCATGTGTCGAAGCGGTGGAACACGCTCCCCAGGATGGTCTTTTCCTTCTTCTCCTTGTTCTCAGTCTGCACCAGTTCGGTGAGGTTCTGCTTGTCTGCCTTTGGATTTTCCTCCGCATGGCCGAATACCATAATCATCGAGAGCATGAAGGCTCCCAATATGACCACTATGCCAAGGAGTTTGCCTATCTGCTTCATCGGGACGCGTCCGATGAACATCATCATCAGTATGACGGCGCTCAGAAGTGCGGCAGTAGACAGGTTCTCCGACATAATCAGAGGTATTATACCTGCGCTGGCCCACAAAATATACCTAAAGGCTCTGGGGTCAGCTCCTTTTTCAGTCTGCAGTGAACTGAGAATCTGTGCCGTTGACAGTATCAATGCGCCTTTCGCTATCTCAGATGGCTGAAACTGTATAGGGCCGATATTTATCCATCGTTGCGCACCATTGGTGGCTGAACCGATGAAGAATACGACGGCAAGGAGGAGTATGGCGCCAAACAGCATGAATGGCGTCAGGACTTTGAAGTATCCGCAGTTGATATTGGCGGTCACCACCATTGCTGTCAGTCCCAAGCCGAGTAGGAAGATGTGCTTCAGAATCGGTGCAATGTAGCTTCCTCCTTTGTATGTAAGCATTGTAGAGGCAGAGTATACCTCCACGATGCTGACGATGCAAAGGAAGAAGAACACCATCCATATTCCCTTATCGCCTTTGAATAGGTTGCCTATTGTATTGCTCATATATTGTTATTGTCCGGGCTTATTGTGTGATGGCTATGGTTTACGTGGGGGCTATAAGCTGCGCACGAGCGTCTTGAACTGTTCGCCGCGGTCCTCCATGTTCTTGAAGAGGTCGAAGCTGGCGCAACAGGGGCTGAGCAGCACGGTGTCGCCGGGCTCTGCAAGTTCGTGGCAAGCCTCCACACAGTCCTTCATAGAGTGTGTGTCGCGGATGGTGATACCCATTCCGTCGAAGAAGTCGTGCAGCTTCTTGTTGTCGGCTCCGAGGAAAACGAGAGCCTTACACTTCTCCTTCACGAGTTCCTTTATCTCGTTGTAGTCATTGCCTTTGTCCTTTCCACCCAAGATAAGGATGGTCGGTGTCTTCATGCTGTCGAGAGCATACCAGCAAGCGTCCACGTTTGTGGCCTTCGAGTCGTTGACATACTGCACGCCTCCCACCTTGCATACCTTCTCCAGACGGTGCTCCACACCGGGGAAGTCGCTGAGGCTTTGGCGTATCACGGAGTTCTTGATGCCGCTTATGTCGCCTGCAATACCTGCTGCCAATGAGTTGTAGATGTTATGTTTGCCGGTGAGCGAGAGCTCTTCCTGCTCCATGTTGAACGGTGTCGGCTTCTCGATGGTGTACTCGCCGTCAGCCATATATCCTATTGATCCGTGCTCCTTCAGCTCAGAGAAGGGATACTGTATGGCTTTGATGTCATACTTCTCCAGCTCGCGCTTGATGACGGGGTCGTCGTTCCAGTAGATGAATGAGTCGCTCTGTGTCTGGTTCTGTATGATTCGCATCTTGGCGTCCACGTAGTTCTGCATGCAGAAGTCGTAGCGGTCGAGGTGGTCAGGTGTGATGTTCAGCAGGATGGCGATGTCGGCATGGAAGTCGTACATGTTGTCGAGCTGGAACGAGCTAAGCTCTATGATGTAGTATTCGTGCGGATCCTCTGCCACCTGAAGTGCCAGTGAGCGTCCGATATTGCCAGCCAGTCCTGCGTCGTAACCAGCTGTCTTGAAAATATGGTAGATAAGCGACGTGGTGGTGGTCTTGCCGTTCGATCCGGTTATGCATATCATCTTCGAGCGTGTATAGCGTCCTGCGAACTCTATCTCGCTGATGATGTGTATGCCCTTCTCCATTGCTTTCTTCACCATGGGAGCCTCCTTGGGTATGCCGGGGCTCTTGATTATCTCGTCGGCGGAGAGGATTTTCTCTTCCGTGTGCTGCTTTTCCTCCCACTCGATGGCGTGGTCGTCAAGCAGCTTCTTGTACTTGTCCTTGATGGCTGACATGTCGCTGACGAACACGTCGAAACCTTCCTTCTTTGCCAGGACGGCTGCGCCGGCTCCGCTCTCGCCGGCTCCGAGTATAACGATTCTTTTCATTTCTTTACTGTTACGTTAGCCTTATCTTATTTTTAGTGTTATGATGGTCAGTGCCGCCAGGATGATGGTGGTGATCCAGAAGCGTATTGTGATTTTCGACTCGTGGATGGCTCCCTTCGGCTTGGTGAAGAGATAGTGGCATTCGGGGTCGAGCTGCGACTGCTGTGTACGGAAGTTGTCGTGTATAGGAGTGCGCTTGAATACGCGCTGCTTGATGCCGCGACGCTTGCCGAGCTTGTAGTAGTAGACCTGGATGATGACACTCAGGCTTTCCACGAAGAAGATGCCGCAGAGTATGGGGAGCATCAGCTCCTTGTGTATGATGATGGCTGACACGGCGATGATGCCGCCGATGGTCAGCGATCCGGTGTCGCCCATGAACACCTGCGCGGGGTAAGCGTTATACCACAGGAATCCGATCAGCGCACCTACGAAGGCACAGAGGAACACCACCAGCTCCTGCGAGTCGGGGATGTACATGATGTTGAGGTAGCTGGCATACTCGATATGCGAACTGACGTACGCCAGTATGCCTAACGCCACACCTATTATGGCAGAGTTGCCGGCGCACATGCCGTCCATTCCGTCGTTGAGGTTGGCTCCGTTGCTGACCGCCGTCACCACGAAGATGGTCATGATGACGAAGAGAATCCATCCTGCTGCCACGCGATGCTCGCCGAATACGCTCGTTATGCGCGAGTAGTCGAGGTTATGGCTCTTTACGAAGGGGATGGTGGTTTTCAGCGACTTATGCGCTTCAGTCTGATGCTTCACCACCACTTCGTTGCCTTGCTTGACGTACGTGAGGTTCTCGTTCATCTTGACGTCGGGCGATGACCACAGCACCAGTCCCACGATAAGTCCGATGCCCAGCTGTCCGACAATCTTGTATCTGCCCTTCAGACCTTCCTTGTCGTGCTTGAATATCTTGATGAAGTCGTCCATTCCTCCGAGGAATCCCAACCATACCGTCGTTACGATCATCAGTATGAGATAGATATTGCGGAGGCGTCCGAGTAGCAGCACGGGCACGAGAATGGAGACGATGATGATGATGCCGCCCATTGACGGTACGCCGATCTTCTTCACGCCGAACGGGTCGATGCTTGCGTCGCGTTGTGTTTCGGTTATTTGCTTGCTCTTGAGATACTTGATGAATTTCTCGCCGAACCATGCCGAGATTACGAGCGAGAGAATCAGAGCCAGCAGAGAGCGGAACGAGATGTATCCCCACATGTGGGCGCCGCTGAAGCCGTATTGCTCAAGGAAGCGGAAAAGATAGTATAACATGTCTTGAATTTTGAATTTTGAGTTTTGAATTTTGAGTTGTTGCGGCAAGCCGTTACAACTTAAAAGCACTGGCGTACCACCTCATGGTCGTCGAAGTGGTGCTTCACGCCCTTTACCTCCTGATAGGTCTCGTGTCCCTTTCCTGCGATGAGGATTACGTCGCCCTTCTCTGCCATCATGCAGGCAGCCTTGATGGCTTCGCGTCGGTCAGTGATGGTTATTACCTTCTTCATCTGCTGTGCGTTGAGTCCTGCCACCATGTCGTTGATGATGTCCTGCGGCTCCTCGAAGCGTGGGTTGTCGCTTGTTATTATGACGCGGTCGCTCTGACGTACAGCCTCCTGCGCCATGAGCGGACGCTTGCCCTTGTCACGGTTGCCTCCTGCTCCGCATACTGTGATGACGTGTCCCTTTCCGTTGAGCACCTCATGTATGGCGTTGAGCACGTTCTCCAGAGCATCGGGAGTGTGGGCATAGTCCACGACAGCCGTATATCCCTCCGGCGACTGTATCGGTTCCAGTCGTCCGCTCACGCTGTGCAGTGTGCTCATAGCCACGAGCACGTCCTCCTTGTTGGCTCCGAGCATAACGGCAGCGCCGTATACGGCGAGCAGATTGCTGACGTTGAACTTGCCAATGAACTGTACGCCAACCTCATGACCGTCCATCTCAAGGTACATTCCCTCGAAGTGGCACTCGATGATGCGTGCCTTAAAGTCGGCTGTGGCGCGAGTGGAATAAGTCTTCACCTGAGCCTTTGTGTTCTGCACCATCACCATGCCGTTCTTGTCGTCGGCGTTGGTTATGGCGAAAGCTGTCTTGGGCAGACCGTCGAAGAAAGCCTTCTTAGCGTTGCGATAGTTCTCGAAAGTCTTGTGATAGTCGAGGTGGTCGCGTGTGAGGTTGGTGAATATGCCTCCCGCGAAGCTCAGTCCACCGATACGCTTCTGTGCGATGGCGTGTGACGAGCACTCCATGAAGGCATACTCGCATCCTGCCTTCACCATCTTGTCGAGGAGCATATTCAGCTCTATGGGGTCCGGTGTGGTGTGGTCAGCCGGGATCTGTTCGTCAATGATGTAGTTGCAGATCGTTGAGAGCAGACCGCACTTGTGTCCGAGCTTCGTGAACATATTATATAATAAGGTAGCAATGGTTGTTTTGCCATTGGTGCCTGTCACGCCCACCAACTCCATTTTGGAGGTGGGATCGCCGTAGAAAGCGGTAGCAACCTTGCCAACTGCATTTTCGCTGTCTTTTACTTGGATATACGTAATGTTGGGGGTAGGTTCTTCCGGCATGTCCTCGCAGAGCACAGCCTTTGCGCCGAGCTCTATGGCCTTCGGTATGAATTTGTGTCCGTCTACTTGTGTGCCCTTCATGGCAATGAAGAGGTGACCCTCCTTGATGCGACGTGAGTCGATGTTCACTCCCGTGATTTCCACATCATCGTTGCCCTTGACGGCCTTTATGGTGATGTCCTTGAACAGTTCTTTCAGTTTCATAATATCTTTATGTTTGTTTTATTGTCATATCCCGTCGGTCGGCAATCTTTATGCCAATCTAAGGGAACAAGTCATTCCTTTCTTTATCTTTTCTCCGGCGCCGATGCTTTGTTCCACCACTCTGCCTCGGCCCTGGATTTTCACCTTCAATCCTCTTTTCTCTATGAGGTAGACGGCGTCGCGTGCGCCCATTCCGTGTACGTCGGGCATGATGTCCTTATGTGTCATGTCCTCCTTGGTGAACGTCACGTTGTGTCCGTTGTTGTCGGCGCGTCCCCAGATGGGGTTGCCGTGCATATAGTCGCCGTCCCAGTCGGCTCTTGGCTTGAGTCCGATCTGCGAGAGCACGTAGTCGGCAGCGAGGATGTTGCCGTTCTTCACGTCCGGCACCAGTATGGAGTTGCTGTCGCGTGCGTCAGATGCCTCCAGCTTCAGCTTGTTGGTCTGCGCCATGATGCCCTCCGAGATTTCGTGGAACACCACGCCGCTCATGCCGCCACCAGATGCCGGCAGACCCGACTTCTGTATGCAGACGATGCAGCTGTACATAGGCTGGTAAGCGGGGAAGAATCCGGCGAACGAGAGCAGGTAGTTCATCTGTCCGCTCTTATATCCGGCTGCACCCTTCGATATCTGTGCCGTACCCGTCTTGCCTGCCACGAGGAACGACGTCGATCCGGCTTTCTTTCCCAAGCCCAGACGCACCACCTGCTCGAGGATGGTGGTTATCTTCTTTATGGTGGTTTCCTTGGCGATGCTCTCTCTGAGCACCACTGGCGGAAATTCCTTCGTCATTCCCTCGTTGTCGCGTATCTCCTTGACGAATCTTGGCTGCATCATCTTGCCGCCGTTGGCTATGGCGTTATAGAAGGTCAGCGTCGATATTGGCGGCACCTGCGTCTCGTAGCCGATGCTCATCCACGGCAGCGCCGTGTCGCTCCAGTTTAGCCATTGTCTGCCCGTCTTGTCCTTCTTCGGCATGCGGATGCGTGGCTTGGCAGCGCCGAGCGGTATCTTCAGGTCGTCGGCGAGTCCGAGACGATATATGCCCTTGACGAATTTCTCGGGGTTGTTATGATAGTGGTCGTCGATGATTCGGCTCACACCGATGTTGGAGCTCACCCACAGCGTCTGCGGCAGCGTCAGCATGCCGTATCCTCCGCGTCGCCAGTTGTGGTCCTTCATCTCGCGCTTATACATGGGCCATACGCCGCATCCCGTGTCCACCCGGTACGTCGTGTCGACCACGCCGTCCTCCAGCGCCACCATTATGGACGCCGTCTTAAACACCGAACCCGGCTCAAGCAAGTCGCTCACGGCATGGTTCTGTGCCTCGGCGTATTGTCCGCTTGGCATCTTCTGAAGGTTTACCATCGCCTTGATGTCGCCCGTAGCCACTTCCATGACGATAGCCACACCCACGTTGCCGTTTATCTTGTTCAGCTCCTTGAGCAGCGCTCTTTCGGCGAGGTCCTGCATCGACACGTCTATGGTGGTGACGATGTCATATCCGTTTACCGGCGGCGTATCGTCGATGGGCAGGTATCTGTTGAGCACCTTGCGTACGTGACGTATGCCTTTCTCGCCTCTGAGCAGCGAGTCGTAATAAAGCTCCAGTCCGCACACCGCCGAGTCTTTCTCGCCGAACAGCGAACCGATGGTACGCTTTGCGAGCGATCCGTAAGGTCTCTGTCGCGCCTCGTACGAGTCAGCCTTGAATCCTCCCTTGTTAGGATTGAGACGGAAGACGGGCAGCTTTCTCACCTCGCACATCGTGCTGTAGCTTACTCTTCTTTTCCATATAGCCCAGCTCGTGTGTCGCTTCTCAAATCCCTCCATGAGGTGTTCCTTGAATTCCTTCGCCGACTTCTCGGGGAAGATGGCGCTCAGTCCGTTGGCGATGGAGTCCAGTTTCACCTCGAAGAGCGAGTCGTTCTTGGCGTTGTGTATGGCGTTGAAGTCCACGTAGAGCTTAAAGTTAGGCAGCGACGACGCCATGAGCTGTCCGTCGCAGCTGAGGATGTTGCCTCTTATAGGTCGTGTGGTAATGCTGTCTTTCTTAACGCGGTTGCCCACCTGCGTCCAGAAATCGCGCTCTGCTGTCATTATATACAGAGTCTTCACCTGCACCGCCAGCGCTATAAATGTTATTATGATGGCGATGACACTGTATCGTGGCATTGATTTCTTATCGTTGAATAAGCTCATATCTTTCCCTGTTTCTTGTCTCTGTTTGTTCTTACTGCTGTGTCTCCTCCTTTACGTTTACGATGTAAGGAGGCTGTGTTGGGATGTGCAGGGTGCTGTCCTTGCTTTCTCTGAGGATGTCGAGCACCTTGCTTTCTCTTGTTTTCTGTGTCAGCTCGCTTCCGCTTGAGAGTGCTCTGTACTTGGCGTCTTTCAGTTCTGATTTCAGCTCGTTGATGCGTATGAGCGACTGCTGGCATTTATATCGGTTGGATATGTATACGATAAGGAATCCTGTTATGAGCAGAATCAGCCATATCTGTTTTCTGAGGAACTTGTTGTTGAGGAAGTCGCCACCGATGATTTTCTTGAACGTGATGTTCTTCGTTGGTGTGATGTCGTCCTCAAGGGCACGTTCGCGTATGATGGTTCGCAGCGAAACGGTGTCGTCCTCCGTCCGCTGTATGTCCTTTTCCGTCTTGTCGTCCTTTATTTCGGTGTCGTCCTGGGGTCTCATACTTTTAGCTTATCGTGTGAAGTTACGGGATTGTCTTTGCCTTTCGGCTTTATTTCTTTTCCGCTATGCGGAGCTTTGCGCTTCGGCTGCGCGGGTTGCGCTGCTGCTCGTCGTCAGAAGGCAGAATCACCTTGTTGTTGACCAGCTTGAACGGTGTCTCCACACGTCCGAAGAAGTCCTGCACCATCTTTCCTTCCGGGTTGCCGGTCTTCATGACGTTCTTCACGATGCGGTCCTCCAGCGAGTGGTAGGTTATGACGGACAGTCTGCCGCCCTCGGCGAGCAGTTCGGTGGCGGCATGTAGCATCTCCTTGAGAGCGTCCATCTCGTGGTTCACCTCTATTCGGAGCGCCTGGAACATCTTGGCCATGTCCTTCTTCTCGCGTTCGCGTCTGAAGAGCGGCTCCACCGCCTTGAGCAGGTCGTTGGTGGTCTTCAGTTCGGCTTGGCTGCGTGCCTTAGCCACGGCAGCCGCTATGCGTCGCGAGTTCTTCAGCTCGCCGTATATATAGAGTACGTCAGCCAGCTGTTGTTCGTCGTAAGTGTTGAGAATGTCCGCTGCCGTCTTGCCTGCACGCTTGTTCATGCGCATGTCAAGGGGCGCGTCAAAGCGGAACGAGAATCCCCGTTCTGCATCGTCGAAATGATGTGACGACACGCCAAGGTCGGCGAGCAGTCCGTCGATATGGTCAATGCCGTAATATCTCATCCAGTTCTTGAGGTATCTGAAGTTGCTTCTGACGAACGTAAATCTGTCGTCCGGCTCGCCGATATTGCTTTCGGCGTCCGCGTCCTGGTCGAAGCTGAATAGTCTTGCCGTAGGGTCCAGCCGTGAGAGAATCTCACGTGAGTGTCCTCCGCCACCAAAGGTGACGTCCACGTATATGCCACCCTTCTTTATGTTCAGTCCACCTACGCTTTCGTCCAGCAGTACGGGCACGTGGTAGGTTTCAGCAGTCTTTATCTCCTTATACATTATATATGCGTATTTGGGTGTAAAGGTACATAAAAAAGCCCACATGGAATTAATTTTTATTATCATTTTTATTAAAAAGGCACATTTCTTGTGTTAAAGTGAGTGTATCTGAAAAAGATATGTTATTTTTGCACTGAAATAATTATCTACGTGCAAAAATAATGGGTGAGATAACAGAACACACAATCGACATAGACCGCATTCTTTCCGGCAAGATGGGGCGCCGCGCTCGTTACGTGCCGCGCTTCTTAGTGTCGTGGCTTAAACGCCTAATCCATCAGGATCAGGTCAATAAGTTTATATGGGAAAACCGTCACCTCAGCGGGGTGGAATGGCTTGAGGCGTGCGTGCGCTACCTGAAGATGGACATCGAGATTGTGGGCAAGGAGAACCTGCCAGCCGCTGACGACGGACGCCTTTACACCTTCGTCTCCAACCATCCGCTTGGAGGTCAGGACGGCGTGGCGCTCGGAGCCGTCATCGGACGACACTACGACGGACGCTTCCGCTATCTGGTTAACGACCTGCTGATGAATCTCCCCGGACTCGCCCCCGTCTGCATCGGCATCAACAAGACGGGACGCAACGGACGTAACTTCCCCCTTATGGTGGAGGCGGGATTCAAGAGCGACAATCACATGCTGATGTTCCCCGCCGGACTCAACAGCCGAAAGCAGAAGGACGGGTCAATACATGACATCCCGTGGAAGAAGACGTTCATAACGAAGAGCGTTGAATTTCAGCGCGATGTGGTGCCCATTCGTTTCAGCGGCACCAACTCGAAGCGCTTCTATCGCATAGCCAAGTTCAGCGACCGCTTCCTGCCGTTCAATCTTGCCATGCTGTTCCTCGTGGATGAGATGTACAGGAACGTGGGCAAGCACTTCCGCATAGACATCGGCAAGCCCATACCGTGGCAGACCTTCGACCGCAGCCGCACGCCGGCACAGTGGGCGGTATACGTGGAGGATATTGTATACGACCTGCCCAAGACCAACGGAGGCGGAGCTTAACGCCGACACGCACACGACACACCCCACCAAATAAAGATAATGAACTGCCGTTCCGGAACATAGCCATACAGACTGCCGGAAAGACACATACATAGAAGAATAAGAGAGATAATGGAAGAGCCAATAATCCAACCCGTTAGCAAGGAGATTCTCAAGAGTGAGCTGACACCTGAACGCCAGCTTCGTATGACCAACAAGAGCCATAACGAGATTTACATAATCACAGCCCATAACGCACCCAACGTGATGCGCGAGATAGGCCGACTTCGCGAGATAGCGTTCCGCGAGGCGGGCGGAGGCACAGGCAAGTCGATGGACATCGACGAGTATGACACCTGTGAGAACTGCTACAAGCAGCTCATCGTTTGGAATCCTGAGGCGGAGGAGATAATAGGCGGCTATCGCTACCTGCTTGGCTCCGACTGGCAGTTAGGCGAGAACGGTCAGCCATTGCTGGCCACCAGTCACATGTTTCATTTCTCAGAAAAGTTTCTGCGCGACTATATGCCGTACACCGTGGAGCTTGGACGTTCTTTCGTGACGCTCGAGTATCAGAGCACGCGCCGTGGAACCAAGAGCCTTTTCGCCCTTGACAACCTCTGGGACGGACTCG
>OLXQ01000266.1_pt1 | contig 10497 bp, 7 predicted proteins | sample 1673371 | NCBI WGS metagenome assembly OLXQ01 (sample SAMEA103958109, study PRJEB25191) | human gut metagenome | biome: human-associated habitat [ENVO:00009003]; feature: intestine environment [ENVO:2100002]; material: feces | place: Germany | collected 2013/2015
TTAAAGCTTTGCTTGCTGTGATTTTAGCCGGCGGGCTCGGAACGCGGCTCCGGTCCGTCACGGGCGATCTGCCGAAGCCGATGGCGCCCATTGCGGGAAAGCCCGTGCTCGCCCACATTTTAGAGCTGCTGCGCCGCTGCGGCGTGCGCGAGGCGTGCGTCACGCTGCGCTACCGCCCGGAGTGCATCCGGGACTATTTCGGCACCGGGGAGCGCTTCGGCGTCCGCCTCACTTACCACGAGGAGCCCTTTCCGCTCGGCACCGCCGGGGCGGTGCGCGCCTGCCGCGATTTTTACGGCGAACGCGATTTTCTCGTCATCCCCGGCGACTGCGCCTGCGACGCCGACCTCGGCGCGCTGATGGAGGCGCACCGCCGCCACCGCCCCGCCGCGACGATCGCGGTCCACGCCTGCCCGGAGCCGATGGAGTACGGTACCGTGCTCGCCGACCGGAGCGGGCGCATCGTGAGCTTTATTGAAAAGCCCGCGTGGCGGCGGGTGGTCAGCGACATGGTGAACACCGGAATCTATGTCCTCTCCCCCGCGGCGATGGAGCTTGTTCCGGAGGGGCGGGAGTTCGATTTCGCGCGCGACCTATTTCCGACGCTGCTGCGCGCCGGGGAGACGCTCCGCGCCCTGCCGCTGGGCGGCTACTGGCGCGACATCGGCTCGCCGCGGAGCTATTATCAGTGCTGCCTTGATGCGCTGGGCGGCGTCTGGCGTCTGCCCGGCGCGGCGGACAGCCCTCCCCCGCCCGCGCCGGAGCCGGCGGGCGCGCCGCATTACGCCGTGCGCGAGCGCTGCGCCTGCTTATCCCGCGCGCGGATGATGCGGGCGCTCAGCGAAACACTGATGGAGGCGGGCGCGGATTTCTCCGACGGGCTGACGCTCCGCAGCAGCCGCGGCAGCGTCCACATCGCGCCGGAGAGCGACCGCGAGGCGCTGGACATCGAGGCGGACACCCCGGAGCTCGCCGCAGAGTTTTCCGGTCTCGTCCGCGCGCTGGAAGATAAATCTTGAAAAATACAGTCTCCCGGTATAGAATAAGTGCGCTTTTTGCGATTTATTTTTTACGGGGAGACTGTTTTTTATGGACTTCGAACGCCTTCGCCGCTGCCGGCTTTTTCTGCTGGATATGGACGGCACGATGTATCTGACCGCAACGCCCTGCCGCGGCGCGATCGGCTTTATGGACCTGCTCGCGCGGACCGGGCGGCGGGGCATTTATCTCACCAACAACTCCTCCCATAACCACCGCGACTGCGCGCGCGAGCTGCGCGCGATGGGGCTCCCCTGCGAAGCCGACGGCGTGTTCACCGCAGGCATGGCGGCGGGGCTCTGGATGCAGCGGCACATGCCGGGAAAGCGGGTCTATCTCGTCGGGACGCCCGCGCTGCGTGCCGAGCTCGCCGAATACGGCGTGGAGACGACGGAGGATGCCCCCGACGCCGTGCTCGTCGGCTTCGACAGCACGCTGGAATATGGAAAACTCGCCCGCGCGACGAATCTGCTGCGCGCCGGGCTGCCCTATATCGCGACGAATCCGGACCTTGTCTGCCCGATCGAGGGCGGCTTCATCCCCGACTGCGGCAGCATCTGCGCGCTCTTAAACGCCGCTTCGGGGCGCGAGCCGGTCTATGTCGGCAAGCCCTGCCGCGAGCTCGTGGACCTTCTCGCCGCCCAGACCGGCGTTCCCCACGACGAGATCTGCTGCGTCGGCGACCGGCTCTACACCGACATTGCCGTCGGCGTGAACGCCGGAACCGTCACCGCCGCGGTCCTGACCGGCGAAGCGACGCCGGAGCTCATCGCCGCGTCCGATATCAAGCCGGACTACGTGTTCGAGGATATCGGCGCGCTCGCCGAGGCGCTGGAGGGGTGAGGGGTGGTTTTTTCTCGCCCACAGGGGCGAGGGGTTAGAATAGGTTTCGCGCCGTGCGCGGCGCGACCTTCTTTCCCCGCGAGGGGTAAAGTAAGTCGCGTCCCGCGGACGCGAAACATATTCAATTTGCGCCAAAGGCGCATTCAATATTGAAAAGCCAACGATCCCGCCCAATAAATCAGGCGGGATCGCATCTTATTTATTCAGGACCCGCCGAGCCCCTCACCCAACCTTCACCAGCCACGCGCCCCACTCCGTGAGCAGGTCGCCGAAGGCGTCGGCACTGAGATCGCCGCGGAGGGTGACGGCGCTGAGGTCGGCGCTGAGGGGCTCGAAGCGCGCGAGGAAGGCGGCGCGAGAACTCTCCGCTCCGGCGGCGTCGTAATAGGAATCGAGCATGCCCCTGCCGCTGCGCAGCAGCTCAAAATAGCCGCCCTCGCCGATGCGGTCGGCGGCGCACCAGAAGGTCTGATAGCTCGATTTTCCGCGCACGGGGAAGATCGTGCCGTCCGCGAAGGCGGCGGTGTAATAGCCGAGCCCCATGGGGCTTTGCAGCAGATGCACCTCGCCGCCGACGATGCCGAAAAAGAACGAGCGCTCGCCGTCCGAGAGGACCAGCTCCGGCACGAGATCGGCGTCGAGGTCGAGCAGCACCGCGCTCTCGACGGCGCTCGCCGCCGTGTCGCCGGGAAAGGTCATCGCCCCGTCCCGGACGCAACTTTCCCAGAAGGCGGCGTAGGGCTCCGCCCAGTAAGCGCGGTCTCCCGCCGCAGCGTTGACAACGCGCCACACGCTGTCCGCGGCGTCGCTGAGCGCCGCGGCGGACGGGCGCTCGCCCCAGAGACGGATCTGCCTGCCGAGGGCAGCGCAGAGGGCGGCGCGGTCGTCTCCGGTATGGGCGGCGACGGCGGTCAGCGCGCTCTCCGGGTCTTCCAGCAGCACAGCGTAAAGCCGCTCAATCGCGCTGCCGCGGTCAAATTCGTCCGCCGCGCGCAGCGCCGTCTCCGCGAGCTCCGCCGCATCGCCGCCGTGCGAGCGCAGCGAGAGCAGGAACGTGTCCATGCACGCCCCGGTGTAAGCGTCGCCATAGCGGGCGCGCCAGACCTCGGCGGTCTCGACGAGCGTCTGCTCCGACAGCGACGCGGCGTAAACGCAGCGCCCGCCGCGGCGCTCGAAGATGAGGAAGCGGTCCCCGCCGCCGTCCAGCCGGGAGAGCCAGCCGTCTTCGAGCTGCTGCCCGCCGACGAGCACGACGTTTTCCGGGCGGTCCGGCTTTAAGCGGATCGCGAGACGGTACATTTCCAGACCCGTCTCCGGCAGCGCGCAGACGCGCTCCAGCGCGGAGATCTCCGCCGCCTCGACGCGCCAGCTCCATTTGCCGCCGGTGGCGTTCCACTCCGCCGCGGTCCACGCAGTGACGGACTCCGCCTTGTCGAGCACCTCCGCGGGGAGGTCGGTCGGCAGCGTGCAGCCGACCGTGAGCGCGCCGAGGAAGCTCCTCGCCTCCTCAAACGCGGCACGGATGGACGTCAGCATCTGTCCCTCGGTCGAGCCGGAGCCCTCGCCGAGCCCGCTCTCCCAGCCGAGGAAGCGGTAGTCCGGTCCGCCGTTTTTCACGACGAGGAAGGGGGAGAGCTCAGCGCCGCGCACGCGGCCCTCGTCGTCCAGATACGCGCCCCCGGCGAGGACGAGCGACGCCGGGTCCGCCACGTGGAACGCAGGCTCCCAGTAATACACTGTGTACTCATCCACGCCGTCATGCAGCAAATGCAGCTGATAAAATTGCAGGGTGTCATAACTCTCGTAGCCGAGATTCAGCGCGGTCGCCGTCATCATGCGGCTGAACAGCATGCCGGAGCAGGCGGCGAGCGCCTCCTCGTCGATGCGTCCGGTCTCCTCCGGCGTCTCTGTCGGCTCCACCGTCTCCGTCGGCTCCTCCGCCGCCGATTCGCGGTCCGTCAGGAACAGCACGCCCGCGGCGACCGCCGCCAGCAGGGCGAGCAGGATGAGCCAGAAGGCGGGTTTCCGGTAATTCAGCACGTTTTTCACACGCTCCTTTACACCGACCTCCCCGAACGCCAGCGGGCAGGCGAGCACCAGCCGCCGGTGGGCGCCGCAGTCGAGCAGCGCGAGGGAGTAAGCCTTGCGCCCGGCGAGATCGAGCTCGCGGACGACCCGTTCGTCGCAGGCGAGCTCAATGTCCCGGCAGAGCAGGACATAAGCCAGCCACATCAATGGGTTGAACCAGTAGACCGCGAGCAGCAGCCAGCCCAGCGGCTTCCACCAGTGGTCGCGCCGCGCGAGGTGCGCCCGCTCGTGGGCGAGCACGGGTGCGCGCTGCACCTCCGGCAGTCCGGAGGGCAGGTAAATTTTCGGCGCGAAAATGCCGAGAATGAAGGGCGTGTCCGCCGCGTCGCAGACATAAACGCCGGGCTCGACCGGCGCGGAAACGCGCATTTTCCGCCGCAGGCGCAGCCAGCTTACTCCCGCGTAAAGCAGAAGCAGCATCGCCCCGGCGAGCCAGACGCGGCTCAGCACCGGCACGAGGGCGCTGCCCACCGTCTCCGGCGCGGAAACGCCGTCCGCCGCCGTCACAACATAGTCCGCACCGCCGTCCGCCGCCGCGGGGGTCCGCCCGGCGACGACCGCCGCGTCATAGCCCGGCGCACCGGCATAAATGACGCGGCTATCCGGCGCATAGCGCTCCGTCCAGCGCTCCACAATCTCGCCGCCGCCGACCGCCTCCGGCACGGCGGAGACCGGGCTTTTCGCCACCGTCGGCAGCAGCAGCCGCAGCGCCACCGCCGCCCAGAGCAGACAGCGCGTCCACTTCGGCGCACGGCGCAGCGCCGCGCGCAGTACGAGCACCGCCGCGATCAGCAGCGCCGCCGCCATCGAGCGGCGCAGCAGCTCCAGAAATACCGCTTCCATCGCGTCACGCCTCCTCGATCATCCGCCGCAGCTCGTCCCGCTCGCGCTCGCTGAGCGCTCTCCCGCGCGTGAACGCCGCGAGAAACGCCGGGAGCGAGCCGGAAAAGCGCTCGTCCACGAACTGGCGGCTCGCCGCGGCGTAAAACTCCTCGCGCCCCAGCCGCGCCGTCACCACGCCGTCTTCGAGCCGGAACAGCCCCTTTTCGCAGAGGCGGTGCAGCACCGTGTAGGCGGTGGTCTTTTTCCAGCCGAGCTCCGCCGCGCCCAGCCGCGCCAGCTCCGCCGCCGTCACCGGCGCGCGCTCCCAGATCATATCCGCGAACCGCGCCTCCACAGCGCCCAATTGAATGTCCGACATGGGTGTCATCTCCTTTCTACATCGTGTAGAATCTGATGATATTCTACACGATGTAGAATCGCTTGTCAAGGGGAGCCTTTTAATTCGCAGCTTGCAGCATACACCCCACGCCTCCATGAAAACCTTGCGCCTTCCCGCGGCGTGTGGTAAAATGAGCACACAAACCACCATGGGAGGGCGGAGACTATGGAGCTGAAGCTCGATCTTTCAAAGGAATACGCGCTGGCGCTGGAGGGCGGCGGGGCGAAGGGGGCTTACCAGATCGGCGCGTGGCGCGCGCTGCGGGAGGCGGGCGTGCGCATCCGCGCGGTGAGCGGCTCGTCCGTCGGGGCGCTCAACGGCGCGATGATCGTTATGGGAGACGTGAAAAAAGCCGAGGAGGTCTGGGCGAACATCCGCTATTCGCAGGTGCTGGACGTCGACGACGATACGATGCACAATCTCTTAAACGGCAAGCTGCTGAAGCTGGACCTGCGCTCCGCGCTGGAGACCGTGCAGGACGTGGTGCGCAACCGCGGGCTGGACATCACGCCGCTCAGCAACTGGATCCGCGAGGTCGTGGACGAGCCGACGGTCCGCGCGTCGGATATGGAGCTTTATATCGTGACCTACTCGCTGGAGCAGCAGAAGGAACTGGAGCTGCGCGCCCGCGACATTCCGGAGGGGCAGCTCCACGAGATGCTGCTCGCGAGCTCCTACCTGCCGTTTTTCCATAACGAGCGCCTCGCGGGGAAATACGCCGACGGCGGCGTGCGCGACGTGCTGCCGCTGCATGTGCTGCTGGAAAACGGCTATAAGGACATCATCGCCCTGCGGCTTTACGGCATCGGGCTGGAGCGCCGGACGAAGATCCCGAAGGACGTCAAGCTCTATACCGTCGCGCCGACGGTGGAGCTCGGCGGCGTGCTGGACTTCAACGCGGCGCAGAGCCGCGCGAACCTCACCGCCGGTTATTTCGACGCGCAGCGTCTGCTCTACGGGCTGCGCGGGCGCGACTGGTATATCGACGCGCAGTGGGACGAGGAGCGCGCTTACGCCTATCTCGCCGCCCAGCTCCGGCGGTGCGCCGCTGCGGAGGGCAAAACGCCCACGCTGCGCGCGCTGCACGAAACGCTGCTGCCGCGCCTTGCCCGTGCACTGGACGAGCGCGAGGGCGATTACCGCGACCTTGCCCACGCCCTGCTGGAGTCCGCCGGCGCGGAGGCGGGACTGGAGCGCTGGCATATCTACACCGAGGACGCCCTCGCCGAAGCCCTCGGCGGCGATTTCGCGAGCGAGGCGCTCCGCAGCGCCGTAAAGCGCCCCGGCGCGCTGGCGCGGCTGAGAGGGAAGAAGTAAAAAAACGAGAGACCGCAAGGGACGCGGTCTCTCGTTTTTTCTTTATTCCTCGGTGCGGAAGGGCTTCCGGGGGGCGTAGGTCGTGTGGAGCAGATGGTGGGCTTTTTCGCTGCCGGGGGCGGCGAGGTGCTTTTCGTAGAGCTCGCGGACCTGCGCGTTGTTGTGGGACTGGCGGACGGTCTGGCGCTCGTCCTCGGAGTAGAGCGCGGCGGCGCGCTTGGCGCGGTAGGTGTCCAGAATGTCGATCTCCTCCTTCGGGAGGAAGACGTGGCGCACGATGGGCATGCCGCCGCCGTTGATGCAGCCGCCGGGGCAGCACATGATCTCGATAAAGTGATAGGGGCTCTCGCCGCTGCGGATCTCGTCGAGCAGGCGCTTTGCGTTCTTCATCCCGCTCGCGACCGCGACGCGCAGCTCCTGCCCGCCGAGGGTGAAGCTCGCCTCGCGGACGCCCTCGAAGCCGCGGACGGCGGTGAACTCCACGGGCTCATGCTCCTTGCCCTCCAGCACGAAGTAAGCCGTGCGCAGCGCCGCCTCCATAACGCCGCCGGTGACGCCGAAGATCACGCCCGCGCCGGAGGCGTCGCCCATCAGGTCGCGGTCAAATTCCTCGTCCGGCAGGCGGTTGAACACGATGCCGCTGCGCCGGATCATGCGGCTGAGCTCGCGCACGGTCAGCACGGCGTCCACGTCCGGATACCCGGCGTCGCTCCGGAGCTGGGGGCGCTCCTTCTCCGCTTTTTTGGCGGTGCAGGGCATGATGGACACGACGAAGATGTCCTTCGGGTCGATGCCCTTTTCCTCCGCGTAAACGCTCTTGAGCACCGCGCCCTGCATCTCGTGGGGGGACTTGCAGGTGGAGATATGCCCCAGCAGATCGGGGTACCACGTCTCCGCGTAGCTGACCCAGCCGGGGGAACAGCTCGTGATCATCGGGAGCGTGCCGCCGGTTTTGATGCGCTCTAAAAGCTCCGTCGCCTCCTCCATGATGGTGAGGTCCGCGGCGAAATCCGTGTCATAGACGCGGGCGAAGCCGAGGCGCTTGAGCGCCGCGACCATCTTGCCCGTGACGGGCGTGCCGATGGGGAGTTCGAACTCCTCGCCGAGCGCGGCGCGGACGGCGGGCGCGGTCTGGACCACGACGTGCTTGCCGGACGCCATGGCGAAGTCGACCTTATCGATCTCGGACTTCGGCATCAGCGCGCCGGTGGGGCAGACGCTGACGCACTGACCGCACATAAGGCAGGGCGCATCGGCGAGCGAGAGACCGCCCGCGGGACCGACCTTGGTGGAAAAGCCGCGGCCGGAGAAGCCGAGAATGCCGCCGCCGTGGGCGTTGCGGCAGCGGGCGATGCAGCGTCCGCAGAGAATGCACTTGCTCGTGTCGCGCACGATGGAGGGGGAGACGTCGTCATAAACCGGTTCGGTTCTGCCGCCGACAAAGCGACCCTCGCGCGCGCCGGTGATCTTGGCTGCCCAGAGCAGCTCGCAGCGGCCGTTTTTGTCGCACTGCTGGCAGTTCTGGGAGTGGTTGCTGAGCAGCAGCTCCACGCTCGCGCGGCGCGCGGCGACGGCGCGCGGGGAGGAGATGATGACCTCCATCCCTTCGCTCACGGGATAGACGCAGGAGGCGACGAGCCCGCGCGCGCCCTTGACCTCCACGAGGCAGACGCGGCAGGAGCCGGGGCTGCACTCGCCATGGTTGAACGAGCAGAGGGACGGGATCTCATAGCTGCAATAGCGCGCGGCCTCGAGGATGGTCATGCCCTCCTCAACCTGATAGTCCTTGCCCTCAATCTTGATGTTCACTTTACACATAACACGCTGCCCCCTTTCTCAGACCTTGCTGACCGCGCCGAAGCGGCAGGCGGCGAAGCACATACCGCAGCGGACGCACTTTGTCTCGTCGATCTCGAACGGCGTCTTGCCCGGAACGCCGCTGATCGCCTCAACCGGGCACTTGCGCGCGCAGAGCGAGCACTTTTCGCATTTCTCCGGGTCGATGTGATAGCTGATGAGGTCCTTACAGACCCCGGCGGGGCATTTTTTGTCCACAATGTGGGCGAGGTATTCGTCGCGGAAATGGCGGATGGTGGAGTTGATGGGATTTGCCGCCGTCTGACCGAGGGCGCAGAGGCTGTTTTCGCGGCACGCCTCGCTGATGTCGGCGAGCTCCTCGAAATCCTTCAGGCTGCCGGTTCCGGCGGTGATGCGGTTCAATATCTCCAGCATGCGGCGCGTGCCGATGCGGCAGGGGGTGCATTTGCCGCAGCTTTCGTCGCAGATGAAGCCCATATAAAACTTTGCGACGTCCACCATGCAGTTGTCCTCGTCCATGACGATGGCGCCGCCGGAGCCCATCATGGACCCCGCCGCGAGCATGCTGTCAAAGTCAATGGGCGTGTCGAGAAAATCGGGGGTGAGGCAGCCGCCGCTGGGTCCGCCGGTCTGGATGGCTTTGAAGGTTTTGCCGTGCTGCATGCCGCCGCCGATATCGAAGATGAGCTCGCGCAGCGTGACGCCCATGGGGATCTCCACGAGCCCGACGTTGTTGACCTTGCCGCCGAGACAGAAGACCTTGGTGCCGCGGCTTCGACGCCCTCGCGCAGGATGTAGGGCACGGTCGCGAGCGTCTCGACGTTGTTCACAACCGTGGGGCAGCCCCAGAGACCCTCCACCGCCGGGAAGGGCGGGCGCGGACGCGGGGAGCCGCGCTGACCCATGATGGAGTTCAGCAGCGCCGTTTCCTCGCCGCAGACGAAGGCGCCCGCGCCGAGACGGATGTGGGCGCGGAAGGAAAAGCCGGTGCCGAGGATATTGTCGCCCAGCAGACCGAGCTCCTCCGCCTTTTCGATCGCCGCCGTAACGTGGGCAACCGCCATGGGATACTCCGCGCGGATGTAAAAATAGCCCTCGCTCGCGCCGATGGCGTAGCCCGCGATCGCCATGCCCTCGATGACGGCGAGCGGATTGTCCTCCAGAATGGAGCGGTCCATAAATGCGCCGGGGTCGCCCTCGTCGCCGTTGCAGACAACGTATTTCTGCCCCGCGGGCTGGTCAAAGGCAAACTGCCACTTCCGCCCGGTGGGGAAGCCGCCGCCGCCGCGTCCGCGCAGCCCGGAGTCCGCGATGCGCTTCACGACCTCCGCCGGCGTCATGGAAAGGGCGTTCATGAGCCCCTGATAACCGCCGCAGCCGAGCGCCTCCTCGATGCGCGTCGGGTCGATGACGCCGCAGCCGTGGAGCGCGATGCGCTTTTGCTTGCGGTAAAAGGCGATGTCCTCCATCTTGGGGATTTTCTCGCCCGTCCGCGGGTCCTGATACACGAGCCGCTGCACGACGCGGTGGCCCAGCAGGTCCTTCAGAACGATCTCCTCAATGTCGCCCGGCTTCACGAGCCGGTAGAGGACGTCCTCCGGGAAAATGCGGACGAAGGGTCCCTGAGAGCAGAGCCCGAAGCAGCCGACGGTGCGGATCGCGACAGAGTCCGTCAGGCCGTATTCCTCCAGATACTCTTCAAATTTTTCCTTCAGCTTCGGCGTTCCGCCGGCAACGCAGCCGGTGCCGCCGCAGAGCATGACGTAGCGCTTTCCGTCGCGTCCGTCAAATTTGGCGGCGAGCTCCGCCGTGTAGCGGTCGATGTCGCGGCGCAGCTCCTCACAGGAATGATACATCAGTTCGCCGCCTCCTTTCCGCGGTATTCCGCGATGATGTCCGCAAGGTCGCTGACCTTGACGCGGGCATAGATCTTTCCGTTGATGGTGACGGCGGGCGCCGCGGCGCAGGCGCCGATGCAGCGCAGGGAGTCGACGGTGAAAAGTCCGTCCTCCGTCGTGCCGCCCGGCTGGACGCCGAGGATCTCACAGAGCTGGTCCAAAAGCTGCTGCGCGCCCTTGACGTAGCACGCCGTGCCGAGGCAGCAGCCGATGACGTATTTCCCCTTGGGCTGGAGCGAGAAGAAAGAGTAGAAGGTGACGACGCCGAAGATC
>OLXQ01000267.1_pt1 | contig 10486 bp, 8 predicted proteins | sample 1673371 | NCBI WGS metagenome assembly OLXQ01 (sample SAMEA103958109, study PRJEB25191) | human gut metagenome | biome: human-associated habitat [ENVO:00009003]; feature: intestine environment [ENVO:2100002]; material: feces | place: Germany | collected 2013/2015
CTATGATTTCCTGCCAATTCAAAGATATGAACACTTTGATGTCCATGTCTATCGGTCATTGCTCCATTATGGAGACCTTGAACTGTTGCAATGCTTCATCATTTCCATACGACAGTACGACAGTGAATCAGTAAGTCTGTACGCCAGTGGAGCATCATGGATGCAAAGAGACGCTGCAATAGTGACAGGCTTATTCGTTGCTGCAAATGCTTGTTTCATCATATTTTCAAATCATTGGTTCAATGTTTGGCTGCAAAATAACAACGAAATTTCCGAAAAACAATGGTTTTCAAATCCTGTGGCAGCATGTTGCCGATAGTTGCAGTGGTTGTCTGGGGTAGCATTGTACAGGGGCGCATTTTTAGCCGTAATTTTGCACCCGAAAGGCAAAGCAATGGATAGCGCATCCATATCGTTCCGACAAGAACAAGGCTTGATGCTCCGCAAAGGACAGGATTTCCCGAACAGCTTCCATTCGGGATGGGACAGCTTCTTACGAAGGCTAACTTCAATCCACCCTAAGCGGATTTTTATGTCCTCAAAGACATAGCAAGGTATGTTTTGAGTTACTCAAAACCTTTGGAGTTACTCTCCGTAACATCGTGCCAGCGAGTGAAGAAGAAAAGTTCCTTTTCATTCTTCCGAGCGCAGCCGATGTTCGAGGGTACCTCAAAGACCTTGCCCTGCCGGGTTGGTAGCCTCTCCGAAGTCGGGCTCCCCATGTTCCAATCTGACGATAGTTTGTGCAATTCCATTATTGCCGCATGTACCACTTAATCCATTTTAATATGAACACAGAAAGAAAACGAGGGGGACGAATCCCCAAGCTGAACCCGAAGTCGCACCATGTGATGCTTCGGTTCGACGATGACGAGTGGATGAAATTCCTCGTCATGTACGAGCAGACTGATGTGAAGGCGAAGGCTGTCTTTGCCAATGCACGTATCTTCGGCGAACCGTTCAAGGTGTTGCGAGAGGACAAGACACTGGTGGAATACTACACCAAGCTTTCTTCTTTTCACTCGCAGTACCGAATGATTGGCAACAACTACAACCAGGTTGTCAAGGAACTCCGTTGTCATTTCTCAGAGAAAAAGGCGATGGCTTTGCTCTATAAGCTGGAGAACTGCACCAGGGAACTGGTCTCTCTTACCCGTGAGATAGTTGAACTAACCCGTAAGTTTGAGGAAAGATGGTCGCAAAGATAAGTTTCGGAAGTTCTTTGTATGGTGCACTGGCATACAATGGTGAGAAGATTAACAAGGAAGAGGGAAAGCTCTTGGCAACGAACAAGATCTTCGATGATTGTTCGGGAAAGACGTGCATCACCAACGCCTTGCGTGATTTCCAGCGATACCTTTCTCCGCATATAAGAACGGAAAAGCCTGTCGTGCATATCTCCCTGAATCCGCATCCTGATGATGTGCTGACGGATATGCACATCGTGACCATCCGGGTGGATGAGAACGGCAAGTGTTTGGATAGCCGATACAACTACCATAGGAGCAAGGCTATCACCCGTGACTTGGAGGAGAAGTACAATCTCCACAAGGCAGACCGCAAGCAACGCCAGGCAGACAATCCACTCCGCAAGGTGGATGTAAGCCAAGGCAATGTGAAGAAGCAGGTTGCCAACACAGTAAAATCTCTCTGCGCTACCTACAGGTTCCAGTCCTTGGGCGAGTACCGTGCACTTCTCTCCTTATATAATATATCCTTGGAGGAAGTCAGAGGCGAAGTTGGCGGTCGTGAGTATCATGGTTTTGTCTATTCTGCCACGGACGGACAGGGCAATAAGGTTGGAAATCCTTTCAAGGCTTCCAAGATTGACAAATCTGTCGGTGTGGAGGCAATAGAAAAACGGTTCGCTTATTCTACCAAGAAGTTCAAGGAGGAAAAGAAACTCTCCGAGATGACCCGTCATAGCGTGGAAGCTGTCTTGAAGCAGACGTACCATAAGGATAAGTTCGTTGAGTTGCTAAAAGCAAAGGGCATTGATGTTGTTTTCCGCCATACAGCTGACGGCCGTATCTACGGAGCAACATTCATTGACCATCGCACCCAAAGCGTGTTCAATGGTTCAAGGCTTGGAACGAATCTTTCTGCCAATGCCCTGCAGGAGCACTTCACCTTGCCTTACGAGAATGAGCAACCGATACCGCTTACCATTCCAAAGGAAGATGGCACAATATCAGAACAGGAATATCACGGTTCTGGCGTGTTCGATGAGTACGGCAGCGGTCTTGGACTTATGGCAGGGAATGGTTCTTCCAACGAGGCACAGGAAGCAGCATTTGATAGAGAGTTACGCAGAAAGAAAAAGAAGCGAAAAGGGAGAAACCTTTAATCGTATTATCAAGGTATAACTTCAAAACTGAAAAACAATGGCACAAGAAGACGATTTGAGAGCATTGGGAAAAATCATGGATTTTCTCCGTGCCGTGAGTATAATACTCGCAATTATGAATGTATATTGGTATTGCTATGAGGCAATGCGCATGTGGGGAGTGACAATCGGGGTTGTTGACAGAATTCTGATCAACTTCAACCATACAGGTGGTTTGTTCCATTCCATTCTCTACACAAAATTGTTCTCGCTCTTACTCTTGGCTCTCTCATGCTTGGGAACCAAGGGCGTGAAAGCAGAAAAGATGAGTTGGAACAGGATTTTTACGGTTCTTGCAGTTGGCTTCTGTCTGTTCTTCCTCAACTGGTGGATATTGCTTCTGCCTATATCACATTTTGGCAATGCCACGCTGTACATATTTACAATGACAGCGGGTTATATCTGCCTGTTGATGGGAGGACTCTGGATGAGCAGGCTCTTGAAACACAACCTCATGGAGGATGTCTTCAATAATGAGAACGAGAGTTTCATGCAGGAGACCAAACTCATGGAGAACGAGTATTCTGTCAATCTGCCCACTCGCTTCTACTACAAGAAGAAATGGCAGAGAGGATGGATCAACGTGGTCAATCCTTTCCGAGCGACCATCGTGTTAGGTACACCGGGTAGCGGTAAGTCCTTTGCTGTGGTCAACAACTACATCAAACAGCAGATAGAGAAGGGTTACTCGATGTATATCTATGATTTCAAGTTTTCCGACCTTTCGACGATTGCCTACAACCACATGATGAACCATCAGAATGGATATAAGTTCAAGCCCCAGTTCTATGTCATCAACTTTGACGATCCGCGTAGAAGCCACCGCTGCAATCCGATTCACCCGGATTTCATGAGTGACATTTCCGATGCTTATGAGAGTGCATACACCATTATGCTCAATCTCAACAAGACGTGGGTTCAGAAGCAGGGCGACTTTTTCGTGGAGAGTCCGATTATCCTCTTTGCAGCCATCATTTGGTACCTAAGAATCTACAAGAACGGAAAGTATTGTACCTTTCCTCATGCCATAGAATTGCTCAACCGCAGATACGAGGATGTTTTTCCGATACTGACGAGCTATCCCGAATTAGAGAACTATCTTTCTCCATTCATGGACGCATGGCAAGGTGGGGCAATGGAGCAGTTGGCGGGGCAGATTGCAAGCGCAAAGATTCCGCTGTCACGAATGATCTCACCACAACTCTATTGGGTTATGTCCGCAAGCGAGTTTACACTCGACATCAACAATCCCGAAGAACCGAAGATTCTCTGTGTCGGCAACAATCCCGACCGTCAGAACATTTATGGTGCTGCACTCGGCTTGTACAACAGCCGCATAGTGAAACTCATCAACAAGAAGGGACAACTCAAATCATCCGTTATCATTGACGAGTTGCCGACCATCTATTTCAAGGGATTGGATAACCTGATTGCTACGGCACGAAGCAACAAGGTTGCCGTCTGCTTGGGCTTCCAGGACTTCTCGCAGTTGGTTCGTGATTATGGGGATAAGGAGGCAAAGGTGGTTATCAATACCGTTGGTAATATCTTCAGCGGACAGGTTGTTGGCGAGACCGCCAAGACTTTATCCGAGCGTTTCGGCAAGGTGCTCCAAAAGCGCCAGTCTATTTCCATCAACCGTCAGGATGTCTCTACATCCATCAATACCCAGATGGACAGTCTCATTCCGCCAAGCAAGATTAGCGGACTCACCCAAGGTATGTTTGTCGGCTCTGTTTCCGACAACTTCACCGAGCGCATAGAGCAGAAGATCTTCCATGCCGAGACAGGGCAGACGCATCAAATTGAACTTCCCGTCAACAGCCTATCTAAGTAGTCCTCACTCCATCCCGCTTTCAGTCGTTTTAGGTTAAGACTGCCCTTTGTTGTCTTGTCGTTTTTTAAAATAGAGAGAGCCATTTTGGTTATAGTAGAGAAATTTCTAGCAGCATTCCTAACTTTCCGACTGTCATCCTCTCTGAAGGTAAAGTCCAATTGCCAATGCAAATTGTTTTCAATAGACCAATGTTGTCTGATAGCATCTGCAATTTTTTCTGGATCTTTATTACTCAACGATGTAATGTAGTATCTAGCTTCTTCGGTTGTCTCACCAGTTGCAATGATGGTTCTTTTGGATGTTATGCCAACTATCGATTTGAGTCCGATAAATTTTTCTTTAAACATGTTCTGCATAATGTTTCCATAGCTGACAACAATGCAATCTCTCTGCTCATGCCTTCCATGTCCCTCATTCGTTGTTGAGCATCTTGAAACTATATTACGTCTTTCCCTATTAGCAAAGCCGGAAATCATATCCTTGGCTAAATTAAGACTATGTTTCTGATTGGCTTTCAAGGCAATAATGTAATCCCCCTTACCCTCTATGATCTTTTCTGTTATAGCTGTTTGACATCCCATGGCGTCAATAGTCACTATGGTTTTTGACAAGTCTATTGCACTCAGCAACTTCGGCACTATCGTTATTTCATTACTCTTTGCCGACACCTTCTCTTGCCCTAGTGATATACTGTTTTCCGATGACCAAGCTGAGACCACCCATAGCCGAAAATCATCCTTGCCTATGGGGTTATCAGCATCGCATTTACTAGGGCCACGCATGAGTTTGCCATCAATGGCAACTACTCCCTTTAACTCACCAATAATTTCCTTGACCCAGTTCCTGAATATCTCTTCGAAACTATTGGCAGGGAAAATAGAAAAGAAGCGGTTAAAGGTGTCGTGACTTGGAATGGATTTCAAGCCGTCAAGGCGTTCTTTGAAGAAATCGAACTTCTCCTTTCCAAACTCAGAAATGTCGTTCCAAGATTGAGCTCCTGCTATAACTGCAGCTATTGTAATGTATATGATATGCTCCATCTTATAAGTTGTTCGTCCTAATACGCGAGGGTCCACCATCTGTTTAGATAACTTAATTATGCTCATTTTCGTACTTCAATTTGTTAATCTTTTAGACTATAAAGATACGAAAAATATCTAATATAAGCAAGTCTAATACATTAATAATCAATGTCTTACAATTGGAAATGTTGCAGTTTTTATCCGAATAATTTTGATGCGTCTGCCCTGCATGCCGAGATTGTCGTTGACACCGACAAGGTAAAGCGAGAGGAAAGCCATTATCAGCCTATCCCCATCATCAACGACTTCAAGGATGCCGATGGCAACGACTGCATGAAGCAAGCTATTCTGGACAATTACAACCAAATCAAGGAGGATGTCAAGCTGATTGTCAAGGACGAGCTGGAGCGCATCGCTGGTGACGAGAGCTTAAAGCATCTCATACAGAAATAAACAATAAGGCGAGTAACTTTTAGGAATTGTCCTTTCAGTTACTCGCCCCTGCATACATATATGGGATTTATCGTTTTTTATCGTCTCATTCTTTCCAATTCATCATCCTTTCGCATTTTGTCGTTCAACTTCTCCTGCATTCTGTCAAGGAAGTAAGTACGGCTATGGTTCTTGCGTCTTCTGATGTCGGTGTAGAAACGATAGCAGTCCTTGGCTTTGATGCCGAAGAACTGGTACATGGCTTGCGCCAAGTCCTTGAACTTCACATCGCCATCATTCACGCTTCCCATTACGCAGATGCCATATACCATTTCTACAAGGTCAACGGCATTGCCAGTCCATTTCACTAATGGCTTTGATTCTGATGATACTGGCGGAGAGGCTTCTGAAGTGGATGTGGTCACATGAAGATGATATGTTGCTGCCACATGCTCTTGCATCCTTCGGACAAATGCAATTGCTTTGCGCACATACAAGCCTACGGTTCCCAAACAATCCTTTATATGAGGCATTGACAGATGGAAATCAAGCTCAATTTCTGCGTATGACAGTGCAAAGACCGCTTGCTTCACGTTGGTGCTGCATAAATCAACCACAACCTTGATAAACTCACGATATGAGTTCTCCAAAACGTTACCACCTTTGTTCTTATGACCTGCATTCAGCAAGTTGAAAAAATCAGTCTCTATCAATATGTTGTATTCCATGTTGCTGTCTCTTTTATGGGTTTGTACTAATTTGATGTTTCTGTGCGCACATCATTTATTAGTCCAATACCTATGCCATTCCAAGACAGACTAAACAATAGGATGATGATATTTCCTGATAATCAGCAACTTTATCAAGAGAATAAGATTTTCACGAGGAAATTGCAAGCAGAAATAGTGTAAGGAAAACCGGACACTCGTCCAATCTTCCTTACACGGTTCTTATACCGTTACAACTTGTTAGTAGGAATACCATACTCTTTCATACGGGCATAGAATGTAGTATGGCTCATTTCCAACATTTTTGCCGCATCACGCTTGATGCCATTGCATTGCTTCAAAGCCCACAAGATACGCTCTCGATTGATCTTGCGTTCTTGTTCATCAAAGTCCAAAACCTCTTCTGTCAATGCCGATTGTGACAACTGCAAGTCCTCGACATCTATTATCTTATTCTCGCATAACAGCATAGCTCGCATGATACAGGATTTCAACTCACGCACATTGCCTGGCCATGTATGGCTTACAAGTGCCCTTTGCGCTTCCTTACTGATACATTTTATTTCTTTGTCCGTATGCCTATCATATAGTTTCAGGAAGAAGTTAGCTAATGGCATAATATCTTCCTTGCAATCCCGCAACCGTGGAATCTCAATAACCGCTTCGTGAAGTCGATAATACAGGTCGCTTCTGAATCGTCCTTCCCGAACTGCCTCTTGCAGGTTTTCGTTGGTGGCGGCAATAATGCGCACATCAGCCACTTTATCTTTTGTAGCTCCCAATGGTCGGTAGCTCTTGGATTGCAACACACGCAGCAGCATCGCCTGTACGTCTTTCGGCAGGTTGCCTATCTCGTCCAAGAACAGCGTACCTCCAGCAGCCAATTCAAAGTAACCTTTTCTTGCTGCGTCCGCACTTGTGAATGCCCCTTTCTCATGCCCGAAGAGAGCGGAAACGGCAAGTTCCGCAGAAAGCGTACCGCAATCTACTACTTCAAAAGGCTTGTCGGCTCTTTTGCTTTGCAGATGTATCTTTTCCGCTATATGTTCTTTGCCAGTTCCGTTGTCGCCCAATATCATAACAGCCATGTCGCTTTTGGCAAACAATTCCGCCATTTTGTATATACGGCGAAACTTCTCACTTTTGCGGTAAACAATCTTGTTATTCAATTCTACGAGTCGTTTTTGCTTGTCTATGATTTCTTCCAAACGTTCATAAACTACATCAAGCAACAATTTCTTCGGTATATAGTCTTCCGCTCCCAATTTAATAGTCCTCACGGCACTCATGCTTTCATCGTAAGATGTCATGATGATAAATGGATTCTGATAGCCGTTACTACGCATCCATTCCAACAGGTCGATGCCGTTATCATTCCCCAAGCGCATATCCGAAATGACAACATCCCATTCAGAGGATTCCTTCACAGCTTTCAGACCATCTCTGTAATTGTAGCATAAGATAGTTTTCCATCCCTTCGCCTCCAACTTCTTGCCCAACATATTGCAAAATGTCGGGCTATCTTCAATGATTATTACTTTCTTCATGCTGTTACCTCCTCAATTTTCTTTTGTGCGGCTTTGATGATTTCCTCACCATGTGCGAAAACATCCTCAACCGCTTGGTTGATAACGTCGTCTGAAGATGTAGAATCTTCTATCAGGTCAAAAAGATAGTTCAAAGACTCGTCAGATTGTACCATCATCCATGAGCTTCTTGCGTGGTGAATGACATCAGACATTTTCTTGCGGTTCTCCTCTTGGGCTGCATTACGGATACTGCCCAATGTGTCAGTCATTTCCTTTACGAAATTCTCCAAAGTCTCTTTTTCATTGCCGTAGGTCAGCAACATAGAGAAGTCTATTTGTTTTTCTGCTATCTTACCGTTTACACACTTTCTTGCCGTGTTTATTAAATCCCTGTCAGACATCGGCTTGAACAGGCAAGCGACAAATCCTGCGTCAAGCAGTTCTTGCTCACTCACATTTGGTGCTGCTGTCATAACGACAACAGGAATGGTCTTGGAGTTACGCACGTTCACCATACGCATCATTTCCAGAATCTCGATACCGTTCACTTCAGCCATCTTCAAATCCGTTATCAGCAGATCATAAGATTTTTTGCGCATCATATCCAATAAATCCGTGGCATTATTACAAGTGTCACATACAATGCCGTTTGATGCAAACGCCTCACGGATGGTACTCAGTTGCACATGGCTATCATCAATGGCAATGACAGTAAACGAATCTTGCCGTTTCGTTCTATACTGGATTGGTTCCACATTCTGCTTTTCGGCTGCAGCCATAGGAAGACTAATGGTAAAGATACTTCCAAGCCCTTGGTGACTGGACACATCGATTTTTCCTTTCATCAGTGAAACGAGGTTCTTGACAATGGAAAGTCCCAAGCCAAATCCCGGTTGGGTGACCGCATTTCCCAATCTTGCAAATTCCTTGAAGATTTGTTTTTGTTGCTTGTCGTCCAATCCTGTTCCTGTATCCTTAACCTTTAGCATGAACACACCATTCTTATAGGTTGTGGACAATACTATCTCACCCTTTCCCGTATATTTGATGGCATTGGAAAGCAGATTGCGTCCTATTGTAAGCACCTTTTCCTTGTCTCCATTGACAACACCATCTGCCTTATTGCTGACGCTCAATTCCAGTTGTTTCTTTGCAGCAAAGGGCTCATACTCCATCTTTAATTGCTCGGCAATGTCCATCATACGGAAAGGGCGTTCCTTGACGGTCGCCTTTCCATTCGCTAATTTGGAGTAAACCAGGAAACTGTCAATCATAGAAGTCAAGCCTTTCGATGTGTCAACAATCAAGTCGGCATATCGTTTGCTTTCATCCGTAGCATCATCAAGTCCGCTAATCTTGCGAGCATAATCCTTGATGGCAGATAAGGGACTGCGCATCTCATGCGTTACTGTCAGCATCACCTTTCTTGTTTCTTCCTTGCTCTTACGTGTCTTGAATGCGAATCGCCACACCAATAGGAATAATACGAAAAACACCAATATCAACAATCCTATCATTCCTATATAATAATAGGTATAATTGCCTTCCAAGTCTGCGATTTGTCGCTCACGAACTTTGATGCCTTTATCCACATTCTCATCAGCTATGTTGATTACTCTTTGCAACTGCTTATTGATACCTTCATTTCTGTTTCCAAGACTATCCAATATCTCCACTACCTTACGGCTTTGCTGGTGATGTTTAGCAACAACCGTTTGGTTTAGGTTGGTGAGCATCTTTTCAGTTTGGGTTAAACGGTTGCCTGTTGTTACTCCATTTTCTTTCTTGCCGAACAATCTGCTGAAGAAACCGCGCTTCTTAGGTTTTGCCTGCTGTGGCATAGCTGAAAGTCTTTTGCTTTCAGTCTTATTCTGCTCTACAATTCTTGGAACTTCTGCGGTCAGCTTTTCTTGAGTGGCATTCAATTCCTGCATAGCATCCTTTATATCCAGAAGAAGCTGTTCCTTTTCTGCAAGAAGACGGCAGATCGTATCAGAATCTTCTTTCGGACAAATACCTGCGATGCCTTCAAGCATACTGTCCACTTCCAATCGAAGCGAATGATACTCATTTACATCTGTTGAGTCCCAATCCGCAACCATTTCACCAAGCAGTGACAATTCCGTTATGTGCAAGTTTAAGTCATGCACATTCTTTCGCCATTGATGCAGTTCTGCATTTCTACACTCAATCTCCTTTCTGTCGCGCCATTCAAATAGGCCGATTACAATGGTACATCCTACGATGACGATGGCAGTCATGATGCCTAAAGCCATCCATCTACAGATATGCCCGGTCTGTTCTTTGCGTTCCATGTTGTTTACTTTTTACGTTTCTATTACTTCATTATTGCTTTGCACTAACATTTTTAATCGGCAAAGATAATGGCAGGAAGCATTAAAGACGAATATTTATATATATTATAACAACTTTTATGTAATTTCTTGATAAAAACAGCATATTGTTAGAAGCGAGGTCCACCATGAGGGCGGAGATTTTTTGCTCCCGACGGTCGCAGAAAGTGAGTGTACCAACTATAAACAGTGTATAGA
>OLXQ01000270.1_pt1 | contig 10435 bp, 8 predicted proteins | sample 1673371 | NCBI WGS metagenome assembly OLXQ01 (sample SAMEA103958109, study PRJEB25191) | human gut metagenome | biome: human-associated habitat [ENVO:00009003]; feature: intestine environment [ENVO:2100002]; material: feces | place: Germany | collected 2013/2015
GGAAGTGGATAAGAAAAAGCCGGCCTCAAAGCTGACCCATGCCGTGCAGGATGCCCCCGCCAACTTTGTTCTCTCTCAGGTTCACCGGGAGGTGTGGCAGAGCGAGGATGACAATGTGGGCGTAGAGGCCGCGCACAAGATGGAGCAAGCCGTGGAGAGCGGCGGGCGGCTGGTGCAGTCTGCCCACCGCGCCCATCAGCTCAAGCCTTATCGTGCTGCCATCCGTGCAGAGAAAAAGCTGGAACGAGCCAATCTTGACGCGCTCCAGAAGAAAGCAGAGATCGACAGCCCCACCAGCAATCCCGTTTCCAAATGGCAGCAGAAGCAGGCAATTAAGAAGCAGTATGCCGCTGCCAAGCACAATCAGGCGGCGCAGACTACGGCAAAGGCGGCAGAGAATACCGCCAAGGCCGCGAAAAAAGCTGCTGAAAAGGCTGAGAAAGCGGGCAAATATGTGTGGGAACACCGGCGCGGCTTTGCCATTGCCGCCGCAATTCTGCTGATGCTGGCATTTCTGCTCAACGGCCTGTCCTCCTGCTCGGTGATAATGGATGGCGTCGGCTCCGGGATCGCGGCCAGCACTTATCCATCGCAGGACGCCGATATGCTGGGCGCGGAAGCGCAGTATTGCGAAATGGAGGCAGAGCTTCAGCGCTACCTCGACACCTACGAAAGCACTCACGACTACGATGAGTATCATTTTGATCTGGACACCATCGAGCATGACCCCTATGTACTCATTTCCATGATTACGGCGCTGCATCAAGGGGAATGGACGCTGGATGAGGTGCAGGGTACGCTCCAAATGCTCTTTGACCGCCAGTACATTTTGACCGAGGATGTGGTGGTGGAAACCCGCTACCGCACAGAAACCGACACATGGACGGACGCGGACGGCAACACCCATACGGACACTTATCAGGTGCCGTATGACTACTACATCTGCACGGTCACGCTGGAAAACTTCAATCTCTCCCATGTTCCCGTTTACATTATGAGCGAAGAACAGCTCGGAATGTACGCCACCTATATGGCCACCCTCGGCAACCGTCCCGACCTGTTCCCCGGTTCAGGCTACATCGGCAAGTATGTGGAGGGCAGCTATACCGACTACGACATTCCCCCGGAGGCGCTGGACGATGAGGTATTTGCCGCCATCATCAAGGAAGCGGAAAAGTATCTCGGCTACCCCTATGTTTGGGGCGGCAGCAGCCCCTCCACCTCGTTTGACTGTTCGGGCTTCGTCAGTTGGGTCATCAATCATTCCGGTTGGGATGTGGGCAGGCTGGGAGCGCAGGGGCTTTGCAATATCTGTACGCCCGTATCCTCTGCCAACGTCAAACCGGGCGATCTGGTGTTTTTCACCGGAACCTACGATACCCCCGGTGTCAGCCATGTGGGTATCTACGTCGGCAACAATATGATGATCCACTGTGGCGACCCGATCTCTTATGCGAACTTAAATTCAAGCTATTGGCAGTCCCATTTCTACCGCTATGGGCGCTTGCCGTAAAGGAGAGTGAACGATATGAACCCGAAAATTATGAAGCTCCGTGGAGAGCTGGAGAAGAACAAAGGCAAAATTTCCGATCTGCAAGGCCGCAACCGCGAGCTGGAAAAGCAGATTCGTGAGTTGGAGGACACCGACATCATCGGCATGGTGCGTGAGAACGGCATGACGATGGAGCAGTTTGCCGAGCTGTTCCGCCGTATGCAGGCCGCGCCTGCACCGGCCACTTCGGAAAAGGAGGCGTTGAACCATGACTAAGAACACACCACGCATTTTTATCAGTCTGCTGCTGATGCTCCTGTGTATCGGGATTCTCCCCGTTTCCGCTTTTGCCAGCAGCGGCGACTATCCCGATGATACGCTGCCTGCCGTCGAAAGCAGCGCCGCAGACACGCAGGAAACAAAACAGATCGGCACGGTCACGACCAACGGCGGCAACCTGAACGTCCGCACCGGCGCGGGACTGGACAACACCGCGTTTACGCAGCTCCCCAACGGCACGGTGGTCGATGTGATTGGCAGGGACGGCGATTGGGTAAAAATCCTGCTGCCCGCCCGTGTGGGCTATGTGCACGGCGGCTATCTGACCGTCACCGACGCCGCCGACAGCACCGTGAGCATCGGCAGCATGACGGGCGGCAGCGACGCGCTGACACCGGACGGCAATCTGACGCTGATCGACGATATTGGCACCAGCACCAAGGCAGGAAAACAGTTCATTACGTTGGAAAGCAAGAATGGTAACGTATTTTACATGATTATTGACCGCGACGATGAGGGCGAAGAAACCGTCCACTTCTTGAATCAGGTGGATGAGGCCGACCTGATGGCGCTGACCGGCGAGGAAGAAACGCCCGCCACTTGCTCCTGCACCACAAAATGCGTGGCCGGCACGGTCAATACATCCTGCCCCGTCTGCGCGGTCAACATGACCGAGTGCGTGGGCAAGGAGGCAAAGCCCGAAGTCCCCACCGAGCCGACAGAACCCGCCGCCGAGGAACCGGAGAAAAAGAGCGGCGTGGGCGGCATCCTTGTCGTTCTGCTGATCGTCGCGCTGGGCGGCGGTGCCGCGTTCTACATTTTCAAGCAGAAAAAGGCCAAGCCGCAGACCAAAGACAGCGCCGATCTGGACGATTATGACTACGGCGAGGACGAATATGAGTTTGAGCCGTATGAGGACGAACCGGAACAGGATACTACGGAGGATACGGACGCATGAGATATTTCACCAACAATCCGCTGGAACGCCTGATGATGCAGAAGCCGAAAGCAGCGCGGGAGGACAGCCCTCCCGACGCTGCCAAGGAACACTTCTGCTACGGCTGCAAGCGCTTCGGACAGAGCTGCGTTCGCCCCTGCTACCGTGACGTAAAGAGAATGGAGGCTGCACCATGCGCCTTGTGATCGCCGAAAAACCCTCCGTGGCGCAGAGCATCGCCGCCGTGCTGGGCGCAAAGTCACGGCATGACGGGTATCTGGAGGGCGGCGGGTACATCGTGTCGTGGTGTTTCGGGCATCTGGCAGAGCTGGCCGACGCCGCCGTTTACAATGCCGATGATGCCAAATGGACGCTGGCGGCGCTGCCCATCATTCCTACCTCGTTCCGCTTCATTGTCCGCTCTGAAAAGCAGAAGCAGTTTGACATTCTGCGGGAGCTGATGCGCCGGGAGGATGTGGCAGAGGTGGTCAACGCCTGCGACGCTGGGCGCGAGGGTGAGCTGATCTTCCGCACGGTTTACTGCCTTGCGGGATGCTCCAAGCCGATTCTGCGGCTTTGGATTTCTTCAATGGAGGATGATGCCATCCGCAGCGGCTTCCAGCAGCTTAAATCCGGGCGTGACTATGACGGCTTGCATCAATCAGCCCTCTGCCGCGCCAAGGCCGATTGGCTGGTGGGCATCAACGCCACACGGTATTTCTCCCTGACGTATGGCCGCACATTGAACATTGGGCGCGTCATGTCGCCCACGCTGGCGCTGCTGGTACAGCGTGAGGCGGAGATCTCCGCATTTGTGGCAGAACCGTTCTACACCGTCCAGCTCGATTGCGGCTTTCCCGCCACGACAGACCGAATGAAGGACAGAAAGGATGCCGATGCCATCGCCAACGCCTGCAAGGGCAAGACAGTAACCGTCAAAAGTGTGGAGCGCAAGGAAAAGTCTGAGAAAGCGCCCGCGCTCTACGATTTGACCTCCCTCCAGCGCGACGCCAACCGCGTTCTCGGCTACACCTCTCAGCAGACCCTCGACTATCTCCAAGCGCTCTATGAAAAGAAGCTCTGTACCTACCCGCGCACCGACAGCCGCTATCTGACCGACGATATGGAGGGCAGCGTCCCCGGCCTTGTCGCCGCCGCTGCCGCTGTCTGCGGCATGGAGAAGCCGCCGACCATCTGCGCCAAGCAGGTATGCAGCAGTAAAAAAGTCACCGATCACCACGCCATTGTTCCCACCATCAGCGCGGAAAAGGTAGATATGGCCTCTCTGCCGCTGGGCGAACGCGAGGTGCTGAAGCTGGCAGCAAGAGGCTTGCTTCGTGCGGTGGATGAACCACATCGCTACGCAGAAACGCTCATTACGGTGGACTGTGCCGGTCAGAGCTTCACCGCCAAGGGAAAAACCGTTCTTGCTCCCGGCTGGAAGCACTATGAGCAGGAGCAGACGGAGGCAGCGCCCGCGCTGCCGGTGGTAACGGATAATCAGACGCTTTCCGTATCTGCCGCATCGGTCAAGACCGGAAAAACCACGCCGCCCAAGCATTTCACCGAGGATACGCTGCTGGCCGCGATGGAAAACGCGGGCAAGGAGGATATGCCAGATGATGCCGAGCGCAAGGGCATTGGCACCCCGGCGACCCGTTCCGGTATCATTGAAAAGCTGGTGTCCTCCGGTTTTGTGGAGCGCAGGAAGTCCAAGAAGATCACAAATCTGCTACCCACCTCCACCGGCACGGCGCTTATCACCGTTCTGCCTGAACAGCTCCAGTCGCCGCAGCTCACCGCCGAATGGGAGCACCGCCTGAAAGAGATCGAGCGCGGCGAAATCGCCCCGGACAGCTTCATGGATGGGATCGCCGCCATGCTGAATGAGCTGGTGCAGACCTACAAGCCCATCCCCGGTGCGGAAGTCCTGTTCCCCTCCGGGCGCGAGGTGGTCGGCAAGTGTCCCCGCTGCGGGGCCGAGGTAACGGAATCGCAGAAGGGCTTTTTCTGTGAGAATCGTTCTTGCGCATTTGTCCTCTGGAAAAACAGCCGATTCTTCGCCGCAAAGAAAAAGGCGCTGACGAAATCTCTTGCCGCTGCGCTTTTGAAAAATGGCCGCGCCCCGCTGAAAGGCTGCTACTCGGAAAAGACCGGAAAAACCTACGATGCCGTCGTTCTTTTGGAGGACGATGGGCAACGCACGGGCTATAAGATGGTGTTCGACAATGGCTGATGCGCCGCGTATGGATCACAAGCAGCTCCGCCGCTCCAAAAAACTCATTCGGAAGCTCTGCTGTAATTACGATCACGGCAACTGCCTCGCGCTGGATGATGGAGAGCCTTGCGTCTGCGTACAGGGTATTTCCTACTCGCTGCTGTGCAACTGGTTCCGAAACGCGGTACTTCCCGCCGACCATGAGCTGCTGGCCGACGTGATGCGGGAAAGGCCGGGAAAGCGCTGCGCCGTCTGCGGTAAGCCGGTCTATTCTTCCTCCAATCGCGCCAAATATTGCCCCGCCTGCGCAAAGCAGGAACGCCGAAAGCAGGACGCCAAACGAAAGCGTGAACAATACTGGAACCTCCGCAAATAGAGGGCGTAAAAGCCCCGTGCCGCAAGGCTTTTTCCATGCGGAATCACAAGGGGCTGCGTCATTCTATCCGCAAGCTCAAAAACAACGTCTATCTGCGGAGAATCGCCCCTGTGCAGGATGTGTTTTCTTCTGCGCAGGGGCGCTATTTTTTCTGAAAGGAGATCATCATGGCTGAAAAACAAACCAGCAAAGACCGGATGCGGGAGATCGTTGACAGCATCGAAAATGGCATCAAGGAGCTGTTCGAGAGCGATAAGTACCAGCAGTATCTCTCCACCATGAGCCGCTTTCACCGCTACTCGGTCAATAATACCATGCTCATCTATATGCAGCGCCCCGACGCCACCCATGTGGCGGGCTTCAACAAGTGGCGCGATCAGTTCGGCAGGAACGTCCTGAAAGGCGAAAAAGGTATCCGCATCATCGCTCCTACTCCCTATAAGAAAAAGGTCGAGGAAATCAAGACCGACCCCGAAACCAACGCGCCGATACTGGATGCAGACGGCAAGGCCATCATTGAGGAAAAGGAAATCCGTATCCCTATGTTCAAGGTGGTGTCCGTCTTTGATGTGTCACAGACTGCGGGAAAGCCCTTGCCCCAGCTTGCCGCCGATCTGAGCGGCAATGTGCAGCAGTATGAGGTTTTCATGGAGGCGCTGCGCCGTGCTTCTCCCGTTCCGATGGAGATAAAGCCCGTTGCGCGGGATACGGACGGCTTTTTCAGCATTAAGGCGCAGAGCATCACCATCCGCGCCGGTATGAGTGAGGTGCAGACGGTATGCGCCGCCGTCCATGAGATTGCCCACGCCAAGCTCCACGACTACGAACACATGACGGAGCTTGCGGACGATGGTGAGACGATCCTTGTCCCCGGCGAAAAGAGCCGCAACACCGAGGAGGTCGAGGCCGAAAGCATCTCCTATGCGGTCTGCCAGTATTACGGCATTGAAACGGGCGAAAACAGCTTCGGCTATATCGCCACATGGTCAAAGGGCAAGGAGTTGAAAGAGCTTCGCGCCAGTCTGGAAACCATCAACAAGACTGCCTCCGAGCTGATTACGGACATTGACCGGCACTTTGCGGAGATTTGCAAGGAGCGCGGCGTCAATCGTGAAGAAGTGAGCGCCACACAAACAGACGAAGCGCTTTATCTTGTGGATGGCTCGGTATATCTCCATGTGCAGCATACAGACGGCGGTTGGGACTATTCGCTCTACGACAAGGAAAGCAAAAAGCTGCTGGATGGCGGTGTTATTGACAGCAGCGCCATTGAAGATTCGCCGGTTGCATCTGTTGCCGGGGCTGTCCGAACGGAGGTATTTGCCATTCAGGGCATGACACCAACCAAGGTGACATTTGCAGATATGAGAATTCTGGAGGACTTGCAGGAGGCGCAGATTACGCCGCCCTTGGACAGCGAACAGATCACCGGCGCAGTCGCTGTTCCCACCGATGCGGCAGATAATATGCTCCCGGAGTTGGAACAGGCTGTCCCGATGCCTGACCCCACGCTGACGGTGGACGATATGCGCAGCTATGGGTATCTGGATAGCGATATGCTCCCACTTTCCAAGGATCGGGCGGTGGAGCTGCTGGAGCATGACATCACGGTTTATATGCTCTATCCCGACAACGCCGAGGAAATGGTCTTTGAAGCCGAGGACATCATCAAGCACGACGGAATGTTCGGCGTCACAAGACCGGATTGGGATGCGGTCAAGGGCCATATCCCACCCCGCGATGTGGAGCAGCGTTTTTTGAACAGTCCCACCGATTCTATGGCGATCTACCAACTGCGCCGGGATGCGCCGGTGGAGCTGCGTTTTGCCAACCTCGGCAGTCTGGCCGCGCCGCCTGACCCGGCCAACTATGAAGCCGTCTATACCCGTGAGGTGTACCCGGACGATGATACCAGCAGAATCCTTGAAAACTTCTACTACATTTTCAACGACGAGCGCCCCGGCGATTTTGTGGGACACAGCCTCTCCGTCAGCGACATCGTTGCGCTGAAACAGGACGGCAAGGTATCCTATCACTACTGTGACAGCATGGGATTTCAGGAGCTGCCCGCCTTTCAGAAACCGGAGAATTACCTGAAAGCCGCCGAAATGTCGATGGAGGACGATTACGGCATGATCGACGGCATTATCAACAACGGCCCCAAACAGCCCACCGTCGCCGACCTTGAAGCACAGGTCAAGGCCGGTATGTCCATCTCCTTGATGGATTTGGCAGAGGCGGCACACCGGGAAAAGAAGAAATCTGTGCTGGAGCAGCTCAAAAGCCAACCGGCCCAAGAACGTCCACACAAAACAGCGCCCAAAAAGAGCGCGGAAAAGGAGCTTTGATATGAACATCACCTTTGAAGAACGCCAGCTTATGAGCCTCTACAACACCGGCACCCGCACGGGCTTGATCGCGGCGCTGGAGGAAATGCGCGGCTACCTCGCTGCGGATGAAACGGAGCTGCGGGAGCTGACGGACAGCGCCATCGCAAAGCTGCGCAGGATGAGCGACGCGGAATATGACGCGCTCGACCTGTTCCCCGATTTTGAAAAGGAGGATATGGATGCCGAGTAAAGTACAGCTCTATGCGCAGATGGCAGACCGCACGGCGGAGCAGATCACGGGAAGCTACCAGAAGTGGACGGCATTTCTGACCACCGCCGCAAGGCTGTATAAGTACCCCTACAATGAACAGCTCATGATTTTCGCCCAGCGCCCGGAAGCCACGGCCTGCGCGGAATACGACCTTTGGAATAAGCAGATGCGCCGCTATGTGCGGCGAGGCAGCAAGGGCATCGCCCTTGTGGATACCAGCAGCGACCAACCCAAACTCCGATATGTATTCGATGTTTCCGATACCAGCGGCGGCGAGAACTCTCGCCGCCCTTATCTTTGGGAATACCGTCAGGAGCATCGTGAGGTGGTATCTGCGGCGCTGGAGCAGCGCTTCGACGTTTCCGGTGAAAACGGACTTGCCGATCAGATGGAGCGTGTGGCGGCGCAGCTTGTAGATGAATACTGGCACGACAACTGGCGCGATATTGTCGGCATCGTTGACGGTTCCTTTCTGGAAGGTTATGATGATTTCAACATCGGAGCCGCTTTTCGGAACGCCGCCGTTGTCAGCACCACCTATGCGTTGCTGTCCCGCTGCGGGATGCAGCAGGGAGATTACTTCGAGCATGAGGATTTTCTGAATGTCTTTGATTTCAACACCCCGCAGACCGTCGCCGCTCTTGGAACGGCCATCAGCCAGTCCAGCGAGCTGGTGCTGCGGCAGATCGAAGTCACCATCAAGAATTATGAGCGCGAGAAACTCGCGGAAAGGAGCGAAAGCCATGAGCGAACTGACCTACACCCGCAGCGGGGATTATCTGATTCCCGACCTGAGCCTGACAGAGCAGCCGCAAGCCCCGCTGGGCAAGTACGGCAGGATGCGGAAGGATTACTTGAAGGAGCATCGTCCGGTGCTGTGGAACAGCCTGCTGCTGTCCGAGAGGCTGTATCCCCATCTGCGGGAGATCGACGAGGCAGCGAACAACCGACTGGAACAGATGATGCCGGAGCTGATGAAGTCAGCGGGCGTGACGGAAGCGCTGAAAGCCAGCGACCCGATGAAGTGGGTAGGGCTGATGAACACGCTGAAAGCGCAGGCCGAGGAAACGATCCTCACGGAACTGGTGTTCAGCTAAATATGTTCGATGCCCCTGCTGGGGCGCAGATGTCCTTCTTCCCCTCAGAGGCAGAACAAATTCAATCCATCGCAGAAGCGGAGAGTGTAACACCCTCCGCTTTTTCTATGTTCATTTCTCAGGATGATATTGACCACATCCTGCGCGCGGGCGGTAATGCGGATGCAGCGCGGATGAAAATTGCTGCGGAATTCTCCAAGCAAAAGCCTTTAGAGGATCGCGCGGTATTTCTCGAAAAGCTCTACTACGGCGGCAACGGCCTGATTACGGATAACGGCAGGTTTTCCGCATGGTACGGGGACGATGGTATCCATATTGCAACCGGAGATACCTCTCGCTATCTTCGTTCTGCCCAAGTGATAGGCTGGGCAGATGCGGCGGAGCGTATTGAGGAGCTTCTGGACGGCGGCGCATTTGCCACCAATCTTGAGGTCACGGAAGCCCCGCGCTATGAGCGGCTGGGTATTGCTGTGGATGTCTGGAATCTATATCACGATTTCTCGGATGAAGCAAAGTCGCTGGGGTATCTGTCCTGCTTGGGTAATATCCATAGCACCAGCTTTCCAGAGGAAACGGAGCGTCTGACGGACGATCTGCTGAATCCGGCGTTCCGGGATAGGCTCCTGTCGGAATACAAGGTATTCATGGACGCCTACCGCGAAAACCGTGCGCTGCTGCGCTTCCATTACCACAAGTCGCAGGCACTTCTCACACGTTTGGAAGATTTGTCCCTTCCGCGAAAGGAATTCCGCTCCGATATGGAGGCTATTCCAGAAACCGGCAGGTTTATCACCGAAGATGAAATTGCGGCTTCTCTTGCGAACGGAAGCAGCTTTGAGGGCGGAAAGACCCGCATCTATGAATTTTTCCAGACGCCGCACACGCCAAAAGAGAGTGCCGATTTTCTGAAAAAGGAGTACGGCATCGGCGGACGAACCCACGCCGTATCCAGAGAAAGCGGCAGCTATGAAGATCACGGCAGCAAAGGCATTGTGTTGAAAAAGAACGGCTGTGCAGACATTCAGATGAATTGGAACAAGGTCGCTTCGCGCATCTCGGAGCTGGTTCGGTTGAACCGCTACCTTACGCCGGATGAGCAGGCAGCCTATGACAAGGAAATGGCGCAGGACGCCATGCGGAACGCGGTTTATAACGACTATAACGACGTAAAGGCGGCGCACCCCGATGAAATTGTGCTGTATCAGGTTGGGGACTTCTTCGAGCTGTATGGCGAGGATGCGCGGGCAGTTGCAGATGATCTCAGCCTTGAGCTGACGCGCCGCAATTTGGAGGGAGTAGGCCGTGTTACCATGGCCGGAATCGCCAATGCGCGAAATTGTTACATCATGCTTTTCCCGCAGCTTTTCAACGTATTTCTCCAAATCCTTTGCAGGGAAGCCACACCTCATCGGCATCCTGCCCATCCATCACGGCC
>OLXQ01000273.1_pt1 | contig 10396 bp, 10 predicted proteins | sample 1673371 | NCBI WGS metagenome assembly OLXQ01 (sample SAMEA103958109, study PRJEB25191) | human gut metagenome | biome: human-associated habitat [ENVO:00009003]; feature: intestine environment [ENVO:2100002]; material: feces | place: Germany | collected 2013/2015
GTCACGGCAGCGGACCGTCGTTATCTTGCGAAACACTGTTTCGCACAAGCCATAAGATAATAGCACATCCCGCGCGGGTTTGCAAGTGTTTTCAGCGGAAAATTTGCATATCTTCCGTATAGACCTCCTGCCGCGTGAAGGCGGCAAAGTCCGGGGCCAGCTCGGGCGCGAGCTGATGCAGCGCCGCGACGAGGTGGTCAGGGTTGAGCGTCGGGTCCTGTGCGGAGACGACGGCCTCCACCGTCACAAGCCGCGCCTCCGACCGCACGTGCAGCTCCGAGATCGCGGGCACGATGTCCATCTGCCCCTCCCCGCGCTTGGTCTTGCGGGTGATAACGATGGCATCCTGCGCGTAAAACGCGCGGAGCTTTTCCGCCATGTCCGCCGGGTCTGCGTTGTCGTATTCATACCGCCCGGTCACGCGCAGCCACTTGAGCTCGCGCACCTTGCGCCCGCCGGAGTACGCCTCGAGCGCGCGGATGCCCTCCGGCATGACCGCCGTGAGCCGCTCTGGCAGCGCGGCAAGGTCTACTTCCTCGCGCAGCTGAAAGTCCATCAGCTCGCACACGCTCCCGACGCCGACGGACAGCGGCAGCAGGATGGAGATGAGCGCGTGGGGATTGAAGCCCTCGGAATATTTCAGCGGGCAGTCGGCGCGCAGGAACACGCGCTGCATCGTGCGCATGAGGTCGAGGTGCGAGATGTAGATCGCACGGCCGGTCTTTTCAAACCGCAGTCTCAGCTTTTCAGGCATCGCACTTGCCCCCTTCCGTCATGAGTGCGAGCGCACCGCAGCCGGTGCACTGCCTGCGGCAGTCAGGCGAGAGCTCGGCCTTGTAGGCCTGCTCGCGCTCGTGCCACAGATGCGCGCGGCGCACGCCCATATTCACGATGTCCCACGGCAGGAACTCATCCTTCCCGCGCTCGCGGCAGGCATAGAACATCGGGTCGACGCCGCAGGCGTCCATGGCCGCCATCCAGCGGTCGAACGAGAAATAGTCGCCCCACGCCTCGAGCTTGCCGCCGCGGCGCCAGACCTCTTCGATGACGTCGGCAATGCGCCTGTCGCCGCGCGAGAGCACGGCCTCGACGAAGCTGGTATCCGGGTCGTGCCAGTTGTAGGTCACGCTCTTGGCCCTGATGCTCTCGCGCAGGAGCTGCACCTTGCGCTTGTACTCGTCCATCGTCACCTGCGCCTCCCACTGGAAGGGGCTGTGCGGCTTCGGCACGAAGCACGATGTGCTGACCGTGATGCGCACGCCCCGTGCCTTGTTCGTCGCGTGCATACGCCATGTGTGCAGCACCTGATTGGCGAGCTCCGCGATGCCGAGCACATCCTCGTCCGTCTCCGTCGGCAGGCCGAGCATGAAGTAGAGCTTCACGCCGTTCCACCCGCCCTCAAAGGCGACCTGGCAGGAATGGAGCAGATCCTCCTCGCGCACGTTTTTGTTGATGGCGTCGCGCAGGCGCTGCGTGCCGGCCTCGGGCGCGAAGGTCAGGCCGCCCTTGCGCACCTTCTGCAGGCGGCTCATGATGTCCATGGAAAAGTTGTCCGCGCGCAGCGACGGCAGCGCGAGGCTCATGCTGCGCGGCTCGCAGTATTCCAGCAGCCCGTCGCACACCTCGTCGAGCGGGCGGTAGTCGCTGCTCGAGAGCGACAGGAGCGTCGCCTCCTGATAGCCGGTGTTTTTGAGCGATTCGATGCCCTGCCGGATGATCGTCTCCGGTTTGCGCGGGCGCACCGGGCGGTAGACATACCCCGCCTGGCAGAAGCGGCAGCCGCGGATGCAGCCGCGAAACAGCTCCACGTTCACACGGTCGTGCACGATCTCCGTGCTCGGCACGATGGGGTCCGTCGGATAATAACAGGCGTCGAGATCCTGAATGATGCGCTTGGTCACGCGCGCGGGCGCGCCGTGCGTCGGGGTCAGGTCGTGCAGCGTGCCGTCCGGATTCCAGTGCGGGACATAAAACGACGGAATGAGCACGCCCTGGATCTTCGCCGCCGTTTCGAGAAACCGCGTCTTGCTCCAGCCGGCCTGCTGCGCCTGCCGGAACAGCGCCAGCACTTCGTTATTGACCTCTTCCCCCTCGCCGATGATCATGAGGTCAAAAAACGGGGCCATCGGCTCCGGGTTGCTGCAGGCCGTACCGCCCGCGATGACAAGCGGCGTCAGCTCCGGCCGGTCAGCACTGCGCAGCGGGATGCCGGCCAGGTCGAGCATATTGAGCACGGCGGGATATGCCATCTCGTAGCCGAGCGAGAACGCCACAACGTCAAATTCGCTGACGGGGTCGCCGCTCTCGAGCGCGTAGAGCGGGATGCCCGCGCGGCGCATTTCGGCCTCCATGTCGCCCCAGGGGGCAAACACGCGCTCACACCAGACGCCGGGCATCTGGTTCATCGTGGCATAGAGGATGCGCATGCCGATGTTCGACATGCCGATCTCATAAATATCCGGGAAGCAAAAAGCGAGGCGCAGGTCCACCTCCGCCTTGTCCTTGATGATCTGGCGGTATTCGCCGCCGGTATAGCGCGCGGGCTTCTGCACGCGCGGCAGGATGCGTTCCAGTCGCTGATCCATACTACACTCCTACATATGATAGTAGGAGTATTTTACATCATGTTTTCCCCCTTGGCAAGTCATTCCCGGCTGCAAAAGCGCCAGCCACGCGCCAAACACGCCCAGTGCGAGCCCCATGCCGCGTGCAAACAGCACCACACCGAGTCCCATGAGCGCGACCGGCAGCACCAGTCCCAGCACGTCCAGCAGCCGCTCTGCCGCACGCTCGCCCGCCAGCGCCGCGACCGCCGCCTGCAGCGCGCGGCCGCCGTCGAGCGGCAGCACCGGCAGCAGATTCACGCACGAATACAGCAGGCTCAGATCCGCCCCCTCCGGGCAGCCAAGCCCGCGCAGGATGCAAAACAGCCCCGCGCCGGCGGCAGGGCCGGCCAGCGCCGCCGCGACCGTGCGCACCGCGTCCTCCGGCGGCGCGCAGCGCAGCGCCAGCCCGCAGGCCTCCATGCGCAGGCCGTAGATCTCCGTGCCGCACAGCACCAGCGCCGCAACATGGCCCAGCTCATGCACCGCCACGGCGAGCGCCAGCCGCGCGCACCAGCGCAGCGGCAGCAGAAAATACAGCCCGGCAAGCAGCGCGACCGCGCCCGGGCGCACATCGAGCGCAAAGCGGCGGCGCTTCATACGGCGGCAAGGTAAAACTCCGGATTGCAGTAATACCCGTCGTGCATCAGCTCGAAGTGCAGGTGCGGCCCGGTCGCCTTGCCGGTCGCGCCGACGAGCGCGATCTCCTGCCCCGCCGTGACCGTCTCCCCGGCGCGCACGAGCAGCTTGCTGCAGTGGCCGTAGAGCGTCGTATAGCCATCGGCGTGACGGATCTTCACATAGTTGCCGTACCCGTCGTCCTGCCCGGCGGCAAGCACCGTGCCGTCAGCAAAGGCACAGACCGCCGTGCCGGAATTGGCCGCGAAATCTGTGCCATAGTGAAATTTCACCTTGTTTTCCAATGGATGCAGCCGGTAGCCGAAGCCGGACGATGTATAGCCCGCGACCGGTGACGTGTGCGCAAACGGCAGCTCGCTGACCGCGTAGCTGACATTGGTCGGCACTGCATAGCCGGAATAGACCGCTTGCTCGTTGAGAAATGCCTCGCGCGCGGCGAGGGCCGCCTGCAGCTGCGGGCTCTGCGTCGGTTCGGGCGTCGGCGTCGGTGTCGGCTCCGGAGTCGGTTCCGGCGTGGGTGTCGGCGTCGGCTCCGGTGCGGGCGTCGACCAGACGGACATGTTCACGGCGGGCAAATACTGCCGCAGCTGTTCGTCCTGCGTCTGTACCGGCGCGGGCGCAAACACGCTGCGGATCTCGGCAAAGACGGACTTGTAATCATCGTCCGCGTTGATGGCCGGCAGCAGCACCTCGCGCGCATCTGCGGCCGCCGCCGGGGCGATCATCTTCACCGCCGTCAGCAGCAGGAATACCGCCGCGCACAAATAAACTTTCCAGCGCTTCATGCACATCACCCCCGATAAAAGGAGTGTATGCAGACAGGCCCGGTTTTAGCACGACGGCAGCGCCCGCGTCGCGCGCCGCATGGCCGACACGGCATAGCACTGGAAAACGTGCTGATGTTGATGACCGGCTCGTAGATCGCCAGTGCGTCCGCGCCGAGACAGCGCAGTATCGGCTCCTCCAGCAGCCAGACACCGGCCCACGCCAGCGCCGCCGTACCGTCCGGCCCCTGATACTGGCCGACCATCGCCATGTCCACAACGCCGTAAATACACGAGATGAGCGCGCTGCCGAACGCCGCCAGAAAACATTTGCGGTAGACCGCGCGCACATTGTCCCTGAGCAGATCCATGGTCATCCTCCTCGAAAAAGAAAAAAGCCGGACAAGGAACAGACATTCCAGTCTGCGCCTTATCCGGCTGCCGTTTCTCTGAACAGCTCGCCCTCCAGCAAACGAGGGTGTTATGCCAGAAGGAAGATGGATTGTCAAGCGGGAAAATGGCTTACTCGATGCCCTGCTGTTTGCACCAGATGTCCATGACGGTGTCCACCGGCAGGAGCTTGACCAGGCGCACCTGACGGCGCACCGGGTGGCCGAGAATGGAGACGCTCTTTTTCTTCTTGAGATCCTGCATGGCCTGCGCCGCTACCTCGTCTGGGCCATACCACTTGTCCACATAGCGGATATACTCGTCATGGTGCGCGACCTGCTGGAACTCGGTCTTGATCCAGCCGGGGCAGACGCACATGACATGGATGCCCTGCGGGCGCAGCTCGCGGCCGATCGCGCGCGACAGGCTCAGGACATAGCTCTTGCTCGCGCCGTACACTGCCTGATACGGCACCGGCTGCCAGGCAGAGTTCGAGCCCATGTTGATGATGCTGCTGCCGGCGTGCATATACGGCAGGCTCGCGTGGCACATGCCAGTGAGCGCGAGCGAATTGAGCTGCGCGCTGGCGAGCAGCTTCTTGCGGTCTGCCTCGGCAAAGGGGCCGAACACGCCGCAGCCGGCCGCATTGACCAGCATCTTGATCTCGGGCTGCTCCTGCTCGAGCAGGGCCTGATAGGCATCGATGCTGCTCAGATCCGAGAGATCGAGCGCGATCGGGCGGATGGGGTTCGTGCACTTGTCGCGCAGCTCCTCCAGCCGCTCTTTTCTGCGGGCAATGACCCAGATCTCGTCATAGCGCGCGTCCTTGTCCACAGCGTAGACGAGCTCCCGGCCGATACCGGCGGATGCGCCGGTGATGACAGCAATGTTCATACGTTCTCCTCCAGAATGAAAATATCGGTAGCTCTATCATACCGAACTTGCACCGTCTGCGCAAGGGATGGGGGAATAAAAAATTGCTGCGAACGATGCAACGTCCGCAGCGATATGGTCGGAGTGTGTTTATGAATCATTTCATTAAAACTAGGACTCACTGTAAAATTGTTGCCCCTCCTGAGTGATTTCAGGTGTAGTATATCCTTTGGTATAATAACTCCACATTTCAAGTAATCGCTCCTGATTGCGTTGCAGAAACGGCGTAATTATCTTTTTGTTATCACGTTTGTGAGGATTTACAAGAGAATCCATTGGCAGCAAAGACTCCAAAGAATAACGTATCTCCACTCCTGCTTTTGAAACATGAACATGCGGCAGATGTTCATGAATTTTTTCGTCGGGATGAATGGTAAATCTATAGCCGGTCTCATTGTGAATAGATGCGCCGCCGACAATAAAGTAAGCGAATTCCAACCTTGATGTTTCAAGATCACGAAAAATTTCTGAAATCGTTTTCTCTTCCCGCATTCCCAGCAGATAGCCATGATGCTGTATGTAAACCGTTGCCGTAGATAAATGCGCAAGTCCCCACGTTCCCAGGCTTTCCTTTATGGCTATATCATCTTTTAAATAATCAATCAATTCGCCGACAGTGGCAATTTCAAATTGCTGTAAAGCTGCCTCTGTAAAACACCTTGTAATGGTGCTGATGGGTTTATAGATCATGATTTGCTCGGAAAAAGTTTCTTCGCTCATCCAACAAAAATAAATATTGAACTGCAAATCGCCCATGTTCTATCCCCCACATTCTGCTTGCTGCGTTTTATTATAGCATCTACGCAAAACTCTGTCGATCGATCTTGCGGCTCCGCAACTCTTCATCGATGTGAAAAAAATCCTCCGGCCTGACCGGTAGTATCCCCGCGCCAAAGCTCCCTGTTTCTGAACTCTTACTTCAGTTCCAGGTATTTAAGGAGCACGCCGCTGTCCACTCCCTACGCAAAACCGCATCAGAACAGAAAAAGCGAGTGGTCATAAGGAAGATTCCTTATGACCACTCGATATGGTCGGAGTGGCGAGACTTGAACTCGCGGCCTCTTGGTCCCGAACCAAGCACGCTACCAACTGCGCTACACCCCGATTTTTCCGCGCCTTTCTCAAGACGCCCGCTCATTATAATGAAAAAAAACGCACTTGTCAAGCGCTTTCCGCCAAAAAACGGGAAAAAAGCGAAAAAAGCATTCCGGCGGGCTTCGACTTATCCTGCGGGGATGTGGAATTATAATGGGCGGCGGAGTGTGATGATGCGCAATGAAACGAGGAAAATGGGCCGCCGTTCTGGCGGTGATCGCGCTGCTCGTGGGCGTGAAGCTCGCGATGCCCTCGGCGGCGGAGCGGGCGCGCAGCGCGGTGCGGGCGGTATTCGCACCGGCGCAGACGAGCGCTGCGCCGTTCCCGGCGGCGAGCGCGCGCCCCGCGGCACAGTTCGTGCAGGAGGCGCTTAGCCGCGGCGAGGACGAGCTGGAGCGGGAGGAGCGCGTTCCTGCCGCGGTGGCGGCGTTTTTGGAGTCGCAGGCGGCGTTTGCAGACTATGAGCTGCCGGAGAAGGTGGACCTTGACTACGAGCCGCTGCCGTGGGATTATGCCGTGCCGGTCAGCGGGTATAATTCCTCCGGCTTCGGCTACCGGCTGCACCCGATCCTGAACATCGTGCGCTTTCACTACGGCACGGACCTTGCCGCAGCCTCCGGCGAGGACGTGCTCGCCTTCGCGGGCGGCACCGTCACGTTCGCAGGCTGGTCCGACAGCTTCGGCAACTATATCCGCATCGACCACGGCGACGGCTGGGAGACGCTTTACGCCCACTGCGGCACGCTCTATGTCTCGGCGGAGCAGACCGTGGCGCGCGGGGAGCGCATCGCGCTCGTCGGCGCGACGGGGATGGCGACGGGACCGCACCTGCACTTTGAGCTGACGCGGGACGGGCGCTATCTGAACCCGGAATACTACATCAACGACGACGGCACATGAGGCGCGTTCGCTGGACGGTACGCCCCGGCGCGGCGCTGGCGCTCGCGCTCGCGTGGTTTCTGGATGAGCGGGGGCTCGTTCCGGCGGCGCTGCTCGCCGCAGCGGTGCATGAGGCGGGCCACGCGCTCGCGCTGCGGCTCGGCGGGGCGCGCGTCACGCGCGTGACGCTGGGGCTCTCCGGCGCGGAGATGGCTTACGCCGGGGCGCTGACGCGCGGGGGAGAGGCGCTCGCGATCGCGGCGGGACCGGCGTTCGGCGCGCTCTGGGCGCTGCTTGGGCTGACGGCGGGCGGCGCATTCCTGCGCCGGAGCGGGACGGCGAGCGCGCTTCTGACGGCGTTCAACCTCCTGCCCGTGCTGCCGCTGGACGGCGGGCGGCTCGCCGCCGCGCTGGTCGGGGAGGGGAGCGCCCGGCGCCTTTCGCGTGCTGCTTCACTGCTGCTGCTCGCCGGAGGCGCGGCGGTGCTGCTGCGCTTCGGCGCGCCATGGCTGCTGCTCAGCGCGGCATGGCTCGCGCTCTGCAATTTCTGCCGCGGGGATTGACCGAATTTTCCCGCGGCACTTGTTTTTTTGCGACGAAGCGTGTAGAATAGCATAGATTTCTTACGCTTTGGAGAATAATTATAAAATGGATAAACGCTTAAAACGCATCCTGCCGCGGGTGCAGAAGCCCGCGCGCTATACCGGCGGCGAGTATCACGAGATCATCAAGAACAAGGCGGAAGTGGACCTGCGCGTCGCCTTCTGCTTCCCGGATGTTTATGAGATCGGCATGTCCAACGTCGGCATGCGTATTCTTTACAGCACGATGAACGCCCTGCCGGGCGTGTGGTGTGAGCGCGTTTTCGCGCCTTGGGACGATATGGAGCGCGAGATGCGCGCCGCGGGCGTTCCGCTCTACGCGCTCGAAAGCGGCGACCCGGTCAGCGAATTCGACGCCGTGGCGTTCTCCCTCGGCTACGAGATGGCTTATACGGCGGTGCTCAATATGCTGGACCTCGCGGGCATCCCGCTGCACGCCGCGGAGCGGACGGCGCTGCTGCCGCTCGTGTTCGCGGGCGGGACGAGCTGCTGCAATCCCGCGCCGATGGCGGACTTCCTCGACCTGATGATCCTCGGCGAGGGCGAGGAGGTCGATAACGAGCTGCTCGTGCTGCTTCAGCAGGCGAAGCGCGAGGGCTGGACGAAGCCGCGCTTTCTCCGCGCCGCGGCGGAAATTCCGGGCATTTATGTTCCGAGCCTTTACGACACGGCGGAAAACCCGGACGGCACCCTCGCCGCCGTCACGCCGCGCGACGGCGCGCCCGCCATGGTGACGAAGCGCATCGTCCGTGATTTTGAAAACAGCCCCTTCCCGACGGACCAGATCGTGCCCAGCACGGAGATCGTCCATGACCGCGTGAATCTGGAGCTTTTCCGCGGCTGCGTGCGCGGCTGCCGCTTCTGTCAGGCGGGACAGGTCTACCGCCCCGTGCGCTCGCGCAGCAGCGAAAAGCTCGTCGCGCAGGGCATCGAGGCGCTTCAGAGCTCCGGCTATCAGGAGGTGACGCTCTCGTCCCTCAGCTCCAGCGATTACCGCGGGCTCGGCGAGCTCTGCGACGGGCTGCTCGATTACTGCATCCCCCGCAGCATCGGGCTCGCGCTGCCCTCGCTGCGCGCGGATAACTTCTCCATGGACATCATGCAGCGCGTGCAGAAGGTGCGTAAATCGGGGCTCACCTTCGCGCCCGAAGCGGGCACCCAGCGCCTGCGTGACGCGATCAACAAAAACGTCCGCGAGGAGGACCTGCTGGAGTCCTGCCGCGTCGCCTTCGCCGGCGGCTGGAATAATCTGAAGCTTTATTTCATGCTCGGACTCCCGACCGAGACGGACGAGGACGTGCTCGGCATCGCCCAGATCGCGAACGACGTGCTGCACGCATGGCGCGAGAGCGCGACGAACAAAAACCGCGGCGTGCGCATCACGATCTCGACCTCCTGCTTTATCCCGAAGCCCCACACGCCCTTCCAGTGGGTCCCGATGGTAACGCCTGAGGAATACCGCCGCCGCGTGAAGCTCCTGCGCGAAAACCTGACGGCGCGCAACGTCACCTATAACTGGCACGACGCGGACACGAGCGTCATCGAGTGCATCCTCTCCCGCGGCGACCGGCGCATCGGTCCCGTGATCGAGGAGGTCTGGCGCACGGGCGGCAGACTGGAAGCGTGGAGCGACTTTTTCAGCTTCGACCGCTGGATGGCGGCGCTCGAAAAATGCGGCGTCGACCCCGCGTTTTATACGACACGGGAGCGCGGCGCGGACGAGGTGTTCCCGTGGGACCATATCAACATGGGCGTCACGAAGCGCCATCTGCGGCGCGAGCTGGAGCTTTGCTATGCAGGAACACTGAGCCCCGACTGCCGCCACGGCTGCGTCGGCTGCGGCGCGGCGGCGCTGAACGGAGGGAAATGCGATGTCTGAAAAACTGAGACTGCGGTTTTCCAAAAAAGGGAAGGCTATCTATATCTCCCATCTGGATCTGATGCGGACGCTTCAGCGCTCGTTCCTGCGCGCAGGCTATCCGCTCAAATACAGCGAGGGCTTCAATCCCCACCCGGTGATCTCCATTCTGCTGCCGCTCGGCGTCGGCTGCTCCAGCGAATGCGAGCTGATGGACTTTCAGCTGACGGAGGAGACGGATCTCGCCGCGCTGCCGGCGCGCCTCACCGCCGCCATGCCGCAGGGCATCGCCGCGCTGGAGGCCTATCCGAACGGGCGCAAGGTGCGCGAGCTGAAGTGGCTGCGCGTCGCCGGTGTGTTCGAGTATGACGCGCGCGACGCACAGGAGATGCGCGATGGGCTCCAGCGCTTTTTCGCGCGGGAGCGGATCGTCATCACGCGCAAGACCAAGCGCGGGGAAGGGGAGAGCGACATCGCCCCCGCCATCCGCGAAATCGCGTTTTCCGCCGCACCCGGACGGGTGGACGTCGCCGCCGTCATCTCCGCGCAGGAGCCGACGCTGAACCCCGACCACCTCGCCGCCGCCCTGCGTCAGAAGGCGCCGGAGCTCGCGCCGGACTTCGCCGAGTTCAC
>OLXQ01000274.1_pt1 | contig 10384 bp, 5 predicted proteins | sample 1673371 | NCBI WGS metagenome assembly OLXQ01 (sample SAMEA103958109, study PRJEB25191) | human gut metagenome | biome: human-associated habitat [ENVO:00009003]; feature: intestine environment [ENVO:2100002]; material: feces | place: Germany | collected 2013/2015
GATGACCCAGCCGGAGAAGGGGCCGATGACCATGGCGCCCATGAGCATCGTCGTGCCGGGGGCGTCGGCGATGCAGCCGATGACGGCGATGGCGCCGGTGATCCTGCCGCGGTCCCCGCCCGTAAGGTAGCCGCCCTGGGCGGCGATCAGCACGGGGATCATAAGGTCGCCGCCAAGCTAGGCGAGAAATCCGTGGCCTACGCGATCCTTGCGGGGGGCACCGGCGAGAAGATCGCCCGCATGCTCCAGAGCGAGGGCATCGACGTCGAGGCAATCACGGTCGAGGGCGAGACCCGCACGAACCTGAAGGTCGTCGACGATGTCCTGGGCACGAACACCGACATCAACGAGCCCGGCCCCAAGACCTCCGCGGACGACGCCAACCGCCTGGCCCGCGCCATCGCGGCCACCGTCGGAGAGGGCGACGTCGTCGTGGTCTCCGGCAGCCTGCCGCGGGGCATCCGAGCCGAGTACTACGCTGAGCTCGTCGTGGCGCTTCGCCACACCGGCGCGAAGGTCTTCCTCGACGCCGACGGCGACCCGCTTCGCATCGGCATCAAGGCCCGCCCGTCTCTGATCAAGCCGAACGATGACGAGCTCTCCCGCCTCGTCGGCCGTGAGCTCGCCTCCGACGCCGAGGACGCCGAGGCTGCCCGCCAGCTCGTCTCCGGGGGCGTCGAGGAGGTCGTCGTCTCTAAGGGCGGCCGCGGCGCCTTCTTCGCCACCAAGGACAAGGTCATCCTCGCCAAGGCCCCGAAGGTCAAGGTCGGCTCCACGGTCGGCGCCGGAGACTCTTTCACAGCGACTTACGTGATGGCAAGGCTGAACGGGGCGACCATCAGGGAGGCTCATCACCTCGCCGTCGGTGTGGCCGCCTTTGTCTGCACCCAAAGCGGAGCGGTCAATCCCGTCCCCGAGCGACTCAAAACATTCATGAAATATTAGAACCGACATATTCAAATTTAGACATGAAAAAGAATTTTCTTTTGTCCATCGCTCTGCTGGTCAGCGCGTTCGTGTCAGCTCAGCCGGCGCCGGGCAGTTTCAAACAGACTTGGAAAGTAGGGCCGGACTGGCTCCGCAACGGAGTTATCTACCAAGTGTACCCGTCCTCCTACAAAGACTCCGACGGGAACGGAATCGGTGACATCCAGGGTGTGATTTCCAAACTGGATTACATCGAGAGCCTTGGTGTCTCGGCCATCTGGTTCAATCCGCTTTTCGTCTCCGGTTGGATTGACGGAGGCTACGATGTGATTGATTTCTACCGTGTTGACCCACGCTTCGGGACCAATAACGACCTCGTCGAGCTCATCTGGAAAGCCCACGACAAAGGAATAAAGGTGATGCTCGACCTTGTGGCCGGACACACTTCCGACAAGCATCCGTGGTTCCTCCAGAGCGCGCAGGACAGCAACCTCCAGTACTCCGACTACTACATCTGGTCCGACCGTCTTCCGGACGCGAAGGCCGAGAAAGACCTTGAGGCGATGCTGAAAAGTCCTGACTACATGCAGAGCACCATCGGCAAATGGATGAAGAGTGAATATCCCCGCGATAAATACTATATGAAGAATTTCTACGCCTGCCAGCCGTCCCTCAACTACGGTTACGCCAACCCGGATCCAAACCATCCGTGGGAGCAGGGCGTGAACGAGCCGGGACCGAAGGCCGTGCGCCAGGAACTCAAGGACATACTCGCCTTCTGGTACGGCAAGGGCGTGGACGGATTCCGCGTGGATATGGCCAGCAGCCTCGTGAAGAACGACAAGGACAAGAAGGAGATCCTCAATCTCTGGAGAGAGATCCGTGAGTGGTCCGACAAGAACTTCCCTGACCACGTCCTTATGGCGGAATGGGGTTCTCCGAAATATTGCCTCGCGGCCGGCTACAACGTGGATATGGACCTCAACAACACGAAGGCGCACAACCGCAGGATGTACTTCGACAGAAAGCATCAGGCTGATGGCGGAAGCTACTTCTCTTTGAATGGCGGCCAGCCGTCCGTCAAGGACCTCTACGGCAACGCTTGGCCGGAGAACAAGGTTGACTCCAAGACCACGCCGGCGCAGATGCTCAAGGAATATTACGACTACTTCACCGATTGCGTCGAGAGCACACGCACAATGGGCTACTTCGCCAGCATCACTGGCAACCACGACCACCTCAGGATCAACACAGGTGCCCGCAACACTCCCGAGCAGCTCAAGGTGATGATGGCGTGGGTTATGACGATGCCGCTTCCGATCCTTTATTACGGTGACGAGATCGGAATGCGCTCGCTTGTGGATATGCCGAATGTGGAAGGGGCGAACCACAACGGCAAGGAGCGCGCCGGTGCCCGCACCCCGATGCAGTGGACAGCGGACGAGACCGCAGGATTCAGCGACTGCACTCCGGACAAACTTTACCTTCCTGTCTGCACGGACTGGACTCCGACATCCTCACTTCCTCAGTACACCGAGTGGAAAAAGGAACTGGCCTCCGGGAAAGCCAAGCCGATCGCCAAAGGAAACCCGACCGTGGAGTCTCAGGAGAATGATCCTGAATCCATCCTGAACTGGACCAGAGCCCTGATCTCGCTCAGGAAAAACAGCAAAGCTCTTTGGGCCGACAGCCGTTTCATCCCGATTTTCAATGAGGAACAGCCTTACCCGATGGTCTATCTCCGCAGCAACGGCACGGAGACCTTCCTGATCGTCCTCAACCCGACCTCCGAGCGCAAGACCCTCGTCCTTGACGGCGAGATCGACCCGTACCTTTCCGCCCTCAAATCCGTGAAAGGCCTCGTCTCCCCTCTCCTGACCACCGGCAAGGCCACCTGCAAACGAACCGCCAAAGGCACCACCCTCAAGCTGGACGCCACCTCCGGAATGATCATCAAGCTATAAGGTCCTACCCGAAGATGTCGTGGAGCTCCTTGTTGCTGAGCTTGCCGATCCAGCTTTCGCCGGTGGAGACGGTCATCTCGGCAAGGTGTTTCTTGCGCTGGATCATCGCGTCGATCTTCTCCTCGAATGTGTCCTTGGTAATGAAACGGTGAACCATCACGTTTTTGTTCTGGCCGATACGGTAGGCACGGTCGGTGGCTTGAGCCTCGACGGCAGGGTTCCACCAAAGATCAAAATGGATCACGTGCGAGGCCGCCGTCAGGTTAAGACCGGTTCCGGCGGCCTTCAAGGAAAGAATGAATATCTTGTCCTCCCTGCCGTTCTGGAAACGGGACACCATCTCGTTGCGCTGCTTGACCGAGCAGCCTCCGTGATAGAACATCGGAGCCTTGCCCGTCCTGTCACCGACAAACTTCACGAGCATCTCGCCCATCTCCTTGAACTGCGTGAACACCAGCACCTTCTCGCCGGCGTCCACGATCCCGTCCAGCCGGTCAAGAAGCATCTCCACCTTGCCGGAAAGCGACGGAGACATATTCCCGTTCTTCAGGTACTGCGCCGGATGGTTGCATATCTGCTTCAACGCCAGAATCATCTGAAGGATAAGGCCTTGCCTTTCGAAAAGCGCGGCGCTGTCGGAAGTGTCCTTGCCTTCGATCTCAGCCATCGCCGCATCCAACGTCTTGTGGTACAAGGCCGCCTGCTCCGGAGAAAGGGCTGAATATTCATTGATCTCGACCTTGTCCGGAAGGTCGCTGATGACAGTCTTGTCGGTCTTCATCCTCCGCATCATAAACGGAGCCGTCACCTTTCGGAACCTCGCGGCGCACCCCTCATCGTTGTACAACTGGATCGGGTTGGCATATTCACTCTTGAAAGATTTGAGGTTGCCGAGGTAACCGCTGTTGGCATAGTCCATTATGCTCCAGAACTCGGTCAAGCGGTTCTCAACCGGGGTGCCGCTGAGCGCGATCTTCGTGTCGGCGGTGATGGAGCGGACAGCCTTGCTCTGGATGGCGGTCGGGTTCTTGATGTTCTGCGCCTCATCGATCACCATCACGCTCCACTTGACTTTCGCGAAGATCTTCTGGTCAGAACGGAGCACGCCGTAGGTCGTGAGCAGGATGTCCACACGGCTTTCAGGCCCTTGCCGACCAGTGCCGTGATAGATGAACGAGGTCAGGCCTGGAGCGAACCGGGAGATCTCCGCCTGCCAGTTGGAAAGGAGTCCTGTCGGCACGACCACAAGCGCCGGCTTCTCCCTCAATACACCCTCATCCTTCATCTTCTGCAGCAGAGTGATGGTCTGGAGCGTCTTGCCTAGCCCCATATCATCCGCCAGAATGGATCCGAAGCCGACCCGCATATTCCTGTAGAGCCAGGAATATCCCCGTTTCTGATACGGACGCAGTTCAGCCTTAACACCGTCAGGGACAGGAATTTCCTCTTCGTTGGTAAACTCCTCAATCAGTTCCTTCGCCTCATCGGAAAGGACAATCGGAGCGGAATCATATTCACCGAGAATCGCGGCCTGAAGCATCTCGCCCGGGCTGACATTGCCGACTCCGGCGATAGCCTTGTTGACTTTCTCCAGATCCTCCGGAGAGGTGTAGATGTACTGTCCTTTGAATTTCAACAGTTTGCCCGCCTGCCCAAGAAGCCCGTGAAAATCCTCCGCCGAGACCACCTCGTCACCCAGAGCCACTTCCCACTCGAACTCGAACAGATCCGAAAGCCTGAAGCAGGACGGTGAACCGCCGGTTTTCTTCTTCAGCTTCAGAGTCGGTTTCGGTCTTATCAGATTCTCAAGCGATTTTGGAAGGAATACTTTGACTCCCAATAGTTTGATAGCGGGAATAATCCTCATCAGAAGCGGTACGAACTCGTCCAATGAATATCTTAGCGCCCTCGCCGCCTTCCGTGCGATATAGCGTTCCACCTCCGGGATAATCACCGAAAGATCCGTGAAGGCTTTCAGAATCGGAAGCCGGGACGACGCGAACTCATCCTTGGCAAGGACATCCGACAAAGCGGTGATCCACTTCTCCGGAGCCTCGACATCCTCGACCCCGAGGTTGACATAGAACATCCCGTCCAGATTCTCATCAACCGTCAGCACCGGCACGAAACGGGACTGGCGTATTGAATATGACGACAGCCAGGCTGCGATGCTGCCGGGAATCTCCCGTTCGCCAGGCTGGTCAAAGGCATAACGTTCATTGTCAAAGAATATCCCGGTAAGCGGCCTATGCGATGCCAGACTGAGTTCCGGCACAAGTTTACCCAAAAGGTAAGAGAGCAGTGTCCCGGCCTTGTTCTTCACGTACTTTCCTGACTTCCCGACCTTGAAGCGGATCATCGTGTCCGGGATGATGGCCTCCAAAGACTCCAGCAGCGATGTCACCTCCGGATCCACAGTGCAGGGAATCCATCTGACGGCACAGTTCCCGTCCGCCAGCCGGACAATCTGCGGGGCGATGTCTCCGTTCGCCATCAAGTGCATCGACGCCAGAAATCCTTGATGTACAGCGGTCACGCTCGGGGAATAGTCCGGAATGAAATCCGGATTGATTCCGGCTATCTCTCGCAGGACAGCGTTCTCATCCGCCTTGGTAAACTCCTTGCCGTCAGGTGAATATAACATATTCCAATCCAACAGCAGATCCGCTTCCAGCGACACGGCCGAATCTCCGGAAAGGGCATATTCATTATGTTCATTGGAAAGCGCCTGAGGCGGGAAAAGCCTCTCGGCCGGGAGTTTGCCTTCAAAGAATTTGACCGCATTGCCGCTGATTTTCCGCATCTGCGAGGAATATCGCTCCTTGAAGTCACCGTTCAGATCGAATGCAGGATTCGGTGGAAGCAGCATAAGAAGGACATCCAGCCTGTCCGACAACCGAGAGAAGTTAACCCTATGGAACTCAGGAGCTTCCTTGCCCACCTCCTTGGCCGGTTTCCGGAACTCGACAACATCTTTGACTGACGGCACAGCCGCCGTCTTGGCCGCCTCGTCCACCGTCACCCCACGTTTCTTCAGTTCCTCCAGCAGATCCACATTGTGAATCGTAAACACCAGAAAAGGATTGTTGTCGATCTCCCGGCTCATCATATAGATAACCGCCGCCAGATGCTTGCACGGCACCGCCCAGTCTGGGCAGCTGCATTGCATCTTGAAGTCAGTCCATTTTTCAGGGAATATCTTGAGCCCGCACTCCGAAGCGATGTCCATAACCGCCGGATCCAGCTCATGCTTAAGCAGTTTCGAGACGATGTCCGGCCTCTCCATAATCCCCTGGATAAGCCTCTCGACATCCTCCGGGAAGAACGGCGGGACAATAATGGTCACTGAATATGGCCGTGGTCGTCTCCCTTCCACCTTCGCGCTGATGACATTCCCCTTGACCTTGATCTCCCGCACCGCCCCCGCCCGTGCGTACGTCGCCCCGCGCGGAATCCGGTTCTCATAGTCGATATGCGTCAGCGAAAGCAGCCACCTGCTCCCCCACCACGTGTTCCCGAAACCTTTTGCCATAACTTTAATGTTTGTTATTACAAAGATAGCAATCAATGGGTTTCCACACAAGGTCTTCACACTCTCCAAACGCTCTGTAGTGGATAAAAAAAGCCTTATTTATCCACTATACGAATAGTTTTAGATAAAATACAACGTTAGCCTAATAGTTAAGCCCAAAGTGCCAAAGCGGAATGACATTGCCGTGGGCATATTCAATGTCGTCTTTCACAATTATGCCGCCAGCTATTCCTTCTATCTGCTTCCGTCCTTTTTTGCGGCCACCTATCTCAAAAGTGTTCTTGCCAATCACAAAATCCGATTCCTTGGATGAGATGACATCGTTACGGACCTTCATCTGATTATAGAAAAAGGTCTCCCGGACATTACCGATGTCAACAGAACTTCCCGACAACGCATACATCAAGTTAGGGTTGTCGATGTAAATTTTCTCTACCTTTCCCAAACCACGGAGCCCTCCGGTGTCATCCCGCAGCTGGCCGATAAGGCCTGTCTTTTCCATATACGTCAGATATTCAGGAACATTGTTCTTGCTCACCCCTATCTCCACAGCCAGTTTCTCCATACTCGGCTTGTATGGTGCCAGCGAAGCTATGATGGCAAGCATCTTCTTCAACTTGCGGGCGGTGGAGGCCTTCAGGTTGGCGTGCTGGGCGATGTCAGACTCGATCGTCCGCGACACAACCTGCTGCAGACGCATCTCAAATCCAATCTCACCCGAAAAAGGATAATACCCTTTCCTCAAATATTCACGGAAATATGGCAACGGATGCTCAATGCCAGGGATCTCTCCCTTCCCAGCAAGAATTTCTTCCAATGAATATGTCGGTGCATCAACTTTGTGGAAGAGTTTAAGGTACTCTCTGAACGAGAGTCCGCTCATCGGATAGACAAGCGCGCGACGGCTCAAATCCGCGGCACCGTCCTCGATATCCAAAATAGAAGATCCAGTGAACACCACGTGCAAATCTGAATGAACATCAAAAATCTGCTTCAGTTCCCTTGACCAGTCACTATACTTATGCACCTCATCAATGAACAGATGCGTTCCCCCATCCTTTACAAACTCATCCGCCAGATCGGATAATCTATGGTCAGCGAAATACGTGTGGTCAGCCGAAACATAGAGGAATCGTCCTTTATCTTGATTTCCAAGAATATACTGCCTTATCATCGTGGACTTTCCGATTCCTCTCGCCCCGGTGATCCCGACAAGTTGCGCCTCCCAGGGAATATCCTGATAAAGATACCGATGAAACCCCGTGGGAGTTTTCCGCAGCATCTCCATCATATATTCATAAAGTTGTGTGTCAATCATAATAACATTGAATTTGTATAACTTCCGCGCAAATATAGCAATTTTCCCTCATTAAGGGAAGAAAACGCAGGAAATCATCACTCATTGAGGGAAAATCACCGCGTTGATCAATAGAATTAGGTGTTTGCCCGGCGAAACGCCTGACCTTCCCTGAGAATGGTTGACACTTTAGAGGTTGTTTACCTGATATACTTTACAGCATCTCTGAACTGGTTTACATCCGTCCTTCGACTCTACCTGGCGAGGCTCTGGGGCGAGGGCTGACATCGTCAGGAAGGCCGCCTTCTCTTGTCGTGACGCAGTCAATATAGGCAGCCGAAAGCCCAGAGTGGAATTTTCTTGCCGTTTGCCATATCTATGTTGTCAACGGCAAGAGCTGCGTTATTGATGTCAGCATCATTTATCTGGGAGTAATCCTTTCCTGCACCTCCAACCTCTATCACATTTTTGTGGTCTATCCTGAAATCTCCTGTTTTAAGTCCTCCGTACTCAATCTTGTGTCCGGCGGAGGCCAATTGATTACAGAAGAATGTCTCTCGCGCGGTTCCTGTCTCAGGTTCGCCATCAGAGAATGTGTAGAGGAGATTTGTGTTGTCCATCAGCAGTTTGTCGGGCTTCTGAAGATCGGAAATCTTGTCCATTTCTGTGTATAGACATCTGATCACTTTCGCTTCATCAAGGTATCTGAAATACTTTAAGAGTGTGACTCTGTCGATGCTCAGACTTCTTGATAATTTTGACACATCCACGAGGTATGGCAGCATTCCGGAGATCACTTGAAGAAGTGCGCTTATCTTTCTCGTGTTGGAGACACTTATTCCTCTGTATCTTGTCAATTCGCTGTCAATGATGTAATTGACTACATTTTCCACAAGATTCTTGTAGGTCTTGCTTTTTTCAAACGAGAAAGGGTAATAACCGCTTTTAAGATAATCTGGGAAAAATTCCAACGGGCGGCATACCTTTCTTACCGCCAGGCAGAACCCATTGGGGTCGGATAGAAGTTGATGTAGGTGTACAGGCTTTATCTCACGCTTGGTGCGAAACCAAAGATATTCCCTAAAAGATAATCCCGGCATATCATAAACATCAGCCCTTCTTGACAGATCCGCCTGTCCGTCATTTAATTGAATCAGTGATGATCCGCTGAGGATAACCTTCAATCCTTTATAGAGATCATAGATTTCCTTGATTTCTCTGCTCCAGTTCTCGTACTTGTGAATCTCGTCAATAAGAAGAACCTTGCCGCCCATCTTCACAAATTCGGATGCTGTGTCAAGCAGCGTGTGGTTGGAAAAATACGCCGTGTCGGCGGAGCAATATAGAATATGGCGATCTGTAGGTATGTAATTCTTCAGCACATACTGCTGCATCAGAGTGGATTTCCCGACTCCTTTCGGCCCACGAATCATCACAAGCCTTGAATCCCAATCTATCACATTCATCAGTCCACGAGTGAATTCCGTAGGTACATCAGATAGGTATTCAAGGTGACGGTCGAATAAAATATCCATAATGCAATGCTTTTTGCAAATATAGAAATGTTTATCGCGATAAACAAATTTGTATCAGATTTGTTTATCGCAATAAATAAATTCTATAAGTTGTTTCTGTTTGGTGTTTGTCCGGCGAAACGCCGGACAAAATGGTTGCAATACAATCTTTGTCCGGAGAAAGTGGGCTTTCACCGGACAAAGCGATGTCTGAAAGTGGGAGGCTTACAGGCCGTGCCTAAGGGTTGTGCCATTGGTAAGCATAAACGTCGGCCACCGGTTTGCCATCAGGAGCAACGTCAGCCCTATGCCAGACGGGCGGTGGCGTAGGCGATGCGGGAGAGGGTCTCGGGCTTGCCTATGCGGACGATTATGTCGGCGATGCCCAGACCGCTGGCGGCACCGGCGAGGGCTAAACGGGTGGCGTTCATCACCTTGCCCATCGGCCATTCATTGCCACGGATGTAATCCTCAAGAGCCTTCTCGAAGGCGGGAACTGTCCATTCTCCGGCATATTCATCAATGAAGGAAGCGACCTTGGCGACATATTCTGCGTTCTCAGGCTTCCAGAATTTGTCAACGTCCTTGGCAAGGAACGGCGCGGTGGCGGCATCGTCATAGACCTTCGCGCGAGGATCGGCCTGACGGCGAGGATCGTTGCTCTGAGGCTCCACGGCAGCGCCGGCCTTGATCCCGTACTTCTCAAAATCCTCAGGGGAAACGAAAAGATACGAAGCTATCGTCCAGAAATCCTTCACGAACGTGGCTCTCTCCTTGGTGAAGGAGATGACGTTCTGGACGTAACCTTTTGTGAATATATGCTTGCTCAGATCAGCACCCAAGGCATTTACCTCAGCACCTGCGGCCTTGGCGCGATGAGGGCATTCGACAACCTTCATTCCGTGCTCCTCAAGAATCGGCACGAAAAGCTCGGTGAGTTCATCGTCAGATTTCAGGCGAAGATATTCCTTGTTATACCAGCGGGCTTTCTCCGGGTTGAAGCGGGCGCCGGACTTGACGATGCGGTCAAGGGAGAATGCCTTGATGAGCTCGTCCATCGTGAACATCTCACGGTCGTCGCCAGGGTTCCAGCCGAGGAACGCAAGCAGGTTCACGAAGGCCTCCGGGAAGTAACCGTCCTCACGGTAGC
>OLXQ01000281.1_pt1 | contig 10235 bp, 9 predicted proteins | sample 1673371 | NCBI WGS metagenome assembly OLXQ01 (sample SAMEA103958109, study PRJEB25191) | human gut metagenome | biome: human-associated habitat [ENVO:00009003]; feature: intestine environment [ENVO:2100002]; material: feces | place: Germany | collected 2013/2015
AATTTAATATATGTAAATCGGATGAAACATTACTGCCAAGAGAAAACTATCAGCTTGGCGTTAGCGATTTTGGCGATCCGTATGCCCTCTCTGAACAGCAACTGCCTGTCGTCGTAGAACGAGCGAGACCTGTTTCCCGCCGTCGAGAATGTTTCGCAGGGCATTCCCGATGATACGATGTCTACGCCGTCCTTCGGTATATACGGCAAAATTTGTTCCGCCGTTACATTCCGTATATCGGAATGGATCACGTGCACGTCCGGGTGATTTGCGCTATACGTTTCTACACAGCTTTTAACACATTCGATTGCGACCAACGTCTGCAGCCCCGCCGCATGAAAACCTGTGCAGATCCCTCCCGCTCCGGAGAAACAATCAATATGGGTCAAGGCCATCTCGTTCACGCTCCCTTCTATGCGCTCTCCTATTTCAACCTCAGTTTAACATACTCACCCTCTAAATTCAATACAGACTTAATCCCTTCCCCCCTTCCCTCCCGCTGCATAGAATGGACTGCGGAGCTTCCGCAACTATACAAGGGAGGTCATTTCTATGGCAACATTCACCAACCAGGCGCGGCTGACGTACACCGGCGGCAGCGCCGCGTCCAACATTACTGTGGGTGAACTGGTACAGGTGCTCACTGCCGCCAAGACGGCGGTAGTCCCCACCTACCGCCGCGACGGCGCGGTGACGTATCTCATCACCCTCACCAACACCGGCACAACGCCCCTGACGGGTCTCACCGTCACCGATGACCTGGGCGGCTACGCCTTCGGCACGGGCACGCTGTACCCGCTGGCCTACACCGCCGGCTCGGTGCGCTACTATCAGAACGGCGTCCTTCAGGCCGCCCCCACTGTCACCGCCGGCCCGCCGCTGACCGTCACCGGCATCACCGTCCCGGCGGGCGGCGACGTGACCCTGGCCTACGAGGCCACGCCCACCGAGTTCGCGCCCCTGGCCGCCGAGAGCACCGTGGTGAACACCGCCGCCGTCACCGGCGCGGGCCTCGCCGACCCCGTCACCGCCACGGAGACGGTGTCCCCCCTGTCCGCCGCCCAGCTCTCCATCACCAAGGCCCTCTCCCCCACCACCGTCACGGAGAACGGCCAACTCACCTACACCTTCACCGTTCAGAACAGCGGTAGCACCGCGGCGGACGCATCGTCCAACGTGGTCATCACCGACACCTTCGATCCCCGCCTCAGCGGCCTGACGGTCACGCTGAACGGCACGGCCCTGACCACCCCGGCCCAGTACACCTACGATGCCGCCACGGGTCTGTTCTCCACGGTGGCGGGCGTGGTCACTGTCCCGGCGGCCACTATCACTCAGGATGCCGCTACCGGCGCGTATACCGTCGTGCCCGGCACAGCCACCCTCACCGTCACCGGCACGGTGTAAACCCCGATCTCCCCGCGAAAAAAGAGACGGCTTCCCGCCGTCTCTTTTTTCTTATTCCAATGCGTCATGGCTCTCGAACACGTCACTGATCGACCCGTAGGGATCGGCGGGCCGCACCGGCTCAGGCGCAGCGCCCTTGGCCATTTGCAGCTCCTGCCACTTCTCTCGCGTGATGAGCAGCTGCCGGGGCTTCGAACCCTCGAACGGCCCGACGTACCCCCGCTCCTCCATCTGATCCACCAGCCGCGCCGCCCGGGAATACCCCAGCTTCAGCCGCCGCTGGAGCATGGACACGGATGCCTGGCCTGTCTCCAGCACCACCTCCACGGCGGCGGCAAGCAGCTCGTCCACCTCCTCGCCGTCCTGGCTGTTGTCCGCCGGGGCGTTCTTGCTCCCCTTGTCCGCCTTGGCGTCCACGGCCTGCTGGATCTTCTCGATGACATCCTGATCGTAGTGCGCCTCACCGGCGGCATTCTTCACGAAGCTCACCACCCGGTCGATCTCCTCCGGCGTGATGAAGCACCCCTGCACACGGGTGGGCTTGGCGTCACCCAGGGGGAAATACAGCATATCGCCCTTGCCCACCAGCTTCTCCGCGCCGGTGGTGTCCAAAATGATGCGGGACTCCATGGAGCTGGCCACAGCGAAGGCGATGCGGCTGGGGATGTTGGCCTTCATCAGGCCGGTGATCACGTCGGCGGAGGGCCGCTGCGTGGCGATGACCAGATGCATCCCGGCGGCGCGTCCCATCTGCGCCACCCGGCAGATGGACTCCTCCACCTCCTTGGCGGCCACCAGCATCAGGTCGGCCAGCTCGTCGATGACCACCACCACCGTGGGCAGCTTCTTCACGTCCTCGTCCGTCTCCGCCAGGGCGTTGTATCCCGCCAGATCCTTCACGCCCTTCTCCGAGAACATCTTGTACCGCTTCATCATCTCGAACACCGCCCACTGCAACGCCCCGGCGGCCTTCTTCGGGTCTGTCACCACCGGGATCAGCAGATGGGGGATGCCGTTGTACGGCGCAAGCTCCACCATCTTGGGGTCTACCATGATGAACCGCACCTCGTCCGGCGTGGACTTATAGAGCAAACTCACGATCAGCGAGTTGGTACACACGGACTTGCCCGAGCCGGTCGTACCGGCGATGAGCACATGGGGCAGCCGTGCGATGTTGCCCACGATGTTGTTGCCGCCGATGTCCTTGCCCACGGCGAAGGCCACGGGGGACGGATGCTGCGTGAACTCCCGCGACTCGATCACGTCCCGGATACGCACGGCGGTCACGGTCTTGTTGGGCACCTCGATGCCCACGGCGGAGATCTTGTTGGGCACAGGCGCGATACGCACGCCGCTGGCGCCCAGCGCCAGGGCGATGTCGTCGCTCAGATTGGTGATCTTGCTCAGCTTCACGCCCTGATCCAGCGTGAACTCATACCGGGTCACGCTGGGCCCGTGGATGACCTCTCCGGCCTTGGCGTCTACGCCGAAGGAACGCAGCGTCTCCGCCAGCCGCCGGGAGTTGTTCCGCAGCTCCGCGCCCACCTCGGTATAGTTGCCGCCCCGGTTCTCCTCCAGCAGCGTGATGGGCGGGTAGTGATACGTCTCCTCCCCCTGGGCCAGCTCCTCCTCGATGGCCTGGCTGACCTCCTGGGCCGCCGTCTCCACCTCCTGCTGCAGCTGCGCCTTCTTCTGCTTGTCGCTGACGGGCTTTTTCGGCGCGGGCGGCTCGGTGGCGGCCTCCGCCGCCTTCTCCTCCGGCATATCGCCGATGGGCCTGGGCGCAGGCGCAGGCCCGCCCCGCAGCACCTCGTCCGGCGTGCGTACATCGTCGCCCTTCCGGGCGAAGAACGTTTTCACCGGCGGCAGCGTGTCCGGGTCTGTGCCGGGCCGCTCGCCGTCCAGGGGTATGTCGATGTTGGGCCGCTTCCTGGCGGATTTTGCCGCCTTCTTCGCGGGCTTCTCCTCCGCCGGCGCGGTGAAGCCGGCGGGCACGTCGTCCTCGCCGTCCTCGTCCTCCTCCGCCCGTAGGCTCTCCCGATAGGTACGCATCCGCTCCGCCGCCTCCTGGGGCGTCATGTGCAGTGCCCCCAGCAGCGCGGCCAGCAGCAGCACGATGGTCAAAATGACGGTCACGACCTTACTCAGCAGCGCCGTGCCGCCCACGGCCAGCGTCCCGGCCAGCACGCCGCCGCAGCGCAGCGCCTGCCCGTCGGCCCAAAACCGGCTTACGAACCCGGCGGACAGGTCATACGTCCCGCTGCACAGCAGCAGATGGCACAGTGTGCCCACCAGCAGCGGCAGCACCGCCACGCACACCGTCCGCAGGATCACCGGGCGGCCCTTGTGCCCCAGCTGGATACAGGCAATGACCGCCAGTGCCGGCGCGGTCAGATAATATCCGTAGCCCAGCGCCCCCCGCAGCACCTTGGCCGTGAACGTCAGCAGCAGCGCGTCCACGTTGAAATAGCTCACCAAAATGCACAGCGCCAGCAGGGCGCACACCACGCCGCCCACGATGCGGGCGGCGGCGTTATAGGCGGGCGGCTCGGGCTGGGACACCGCCTTGCGCCCCTTGCCGCCGCTGTTTTTCTTCTGTGTCGATGCCATAGATTACCTCACTTCACGGCCTGCAAAACCAGCGTCAGCACGCCCACCGCCCAGCAGTAATAGGCGAACGCGCCGAACCGGCCCTTCTCGGCCACATACTTCAGCAGCCGGATGCACGCATACCCCACCACGGCGGCGGTGACAACGCCCACCAGGTACATGGGCACCTCCGCGGTGTTGATGCCCGCTGCCGCCGCGTCGCCGATGGACAAAATGTTCGCGCCCAAAATGGCGGGGATACTCAGCAAAAACGAAAACCGCACGGCGAACTGCCGCTCATAGCCCACGAAGCACCCGGCGGTGATGGTCATGCCGGATCGGGACACACCGGGCAGCGTGGCCAGCGCCTGACCCACGCCCACCAGCAGCGCGTCCAGCCACGTGGCGCTGCGCTCCGTTTTCCGGCCCTTCCGCACGCCGTCGCACACGAACAGCAGCAGGCCGGTAAAGATCAGCGCCCCGCCCACGAAGAACATATTGTCGCTCAGCCCCTGCACCGCCTTGCGGATGGGCAGCACGGCGAACAGTGGCAGCGTGCCCACGACGATCAGCAGTATCAGCCGCCGCGCCGGCGGCACGGGCGTAGGCGTGGTGCGGTGTACCAGATCGCCGATGCCCCGGAAGAACTCCACCACCATGTCGCAGATCTCGTGCCAATAGGCGGCGAACACCGCCACCAGCGTGCCCAAATGCAGCAGCACGTCGAAAAACTCCGGCACGCTCCCCGCCTGGGACATCCCCAGCAGATTCTGCGCGATGGCCAAATGGCCGGAGCTGGAGATGGGCAGGAACTCCGCCACGCCCTGTATCAGCCCCAGCAAAAATGCGGTAAAATAGGTCATTATGTCACACCTCTCGACAATTTTCATATACGAACCGTAGTATTTCGTCAGATTTCTACCGTCCGTAATCGCCAATTCATTCCGATACAGGGAAAGTATACCACACCCGCCGCCGAAATACCACCCTTTCTTTCCCGCCCCGCACGCCTCCATTCTGCGCTTTCCCGGTTGCCGTCCCCGGTCAAACGTGGTATACTATGCTTATCAGTATGATCCCAACCTACACAGAAAAGGAGTTTCCGCCATGAAGCTGCGCTTTTACGGCGCTGACCGGTGTGTCACCGGCAGCTGCCACTGCCTCGAGGTCAACGGCAAAAATATCCTGGTGGACTGCGGCTTGCAGCAGGGCCGGGACGAGGTGGACAACACCACGCTGCCCTTCCACCCCGGCAGCATCGATGCGGTGCTGGTGACCCACGCCCACATCGACCACTCAGGCCGCATCCCCATGCTCATCAAAAACGGCTTCCAGGGCCGCATCATCACCACCCGGCTCACGGCGAACCTGCTGGACATCATGCTCCAGGACTCCGCCCACATCCAGGAGCAGGACGCGGAGTATCAGAACCGCAAGAACAAGCGGGCGGGCCGCCCCGAGGTGCAGCCCATCTACACCGTGGCCGACGCTCTGCGGGTGCGGGAGTTTGTGCAGACCTGCGAATATGGCCAAACGGTGCAGATCACCGATGACGTGACGGCGGAGTTCATCGATGCCGGCCACCTGCTGGGCTCTGCCAGCATCCGCCTGACCTGCCGCGAGGGCGATGAGACCCGCACCATCGTGTTCTCCGGCGACATCGGCAACGTGGACCAGCCCATCATCCGCGACCCCCAGTTCTTCGACAAGGCCGACTATGTCCTCATGGAGTCCACCTACGGCGACCGCAACCACACCGAGGTCTGGAGCTACACCGATGAGCTGGCTCAGATCATCGACGAGACCATCGCCAAGGGCGGCAACGTGGTCATCCCCTCCTTCGCCGTGGGCCGCACCCAGGAGCTGCTCTACTTCATCCGCGAGATCAAGGACAAGGGCCTGGTCAAGTCCATGCCCAACTTCCCCGTGTACGTGGACAGTCCCCTGGCCAAAAAGGCCACCACCATCTTCTGCGGCGACCTGCACGGCTATCTGGACGACAACGCCCTGGCTCTGGTGCAGGACGGCACCCACATGTTCAACTTCTCCGGCCTCCACCTGACGGAGACGGTGGAGGAGTCCAAGCTGCTGAACATGGACAAATCCCCCAAGGTCATCATCTCCGCCAGCGGTATGTGCGACGCGGGCCGCATCCGCCACCACCTGAAATACAACCTGTGGCGCGGCGACAGCGCCGTGGTGTTCGTGGGCTTCCAGTCCCCCGGCACGCTGGGCCGCACCCTGCTGGACGGCGCGCCCAGCGTCAAGCTCTTCGGCGAGGACATCGCCGTCCGCGCCAAGATCGTCAACTTCCAGGGCCTCAGCTCCCACGCCGACCACGACCATCTCGTGGACTGGGTCAAGCACTTCAACCCGGCCCAGACCATCCACGTGTTCGTGGTACACGGCGACCGTGAGGTCGCCCCGGTGTTCGCCGACACGGTGAAAAACCTGGGCTTTGCCGCCCACGCACCCCAGTACACCGAGGAGTACGACCTGCTGGCCGACCGTCAGCTCTCCCCCGGCTACCTGCCCGAGCGCAAGACCCGTCCCTACGACGGCGCGCCCAAGGCCACCCCTGCCTATCAGAAGCTGGTGCAGCTGGGCGATATGCTCATCGGCCTCATCCGCCGCAGCAAGGGCCGGGACAACAAGACGCTGGCCGCCTTCGCCGATGCCCTCAGCAAGGTCATCAGCAAGTTCGAGTTCTGAGCCGTGCTGGAGAAGAACAAGATCTACCCCGCCCGCATCGAGGGCTACACCTCAGAGGGGCTGGGCGTGGCCCGCATCGGCGGGCAGGCGGTGTTCGTCCACCGCGCCTTGCAGGGCGAGGAGGGCGATGTGCTGGTGCTGAAGGTGCTGAAAAACGCCGCCTTCGGCAAGCTCGTTACGCTCCGCGAGCCGTCCCCTCACCGCACCGCGCCGGACTGCCCGTACTATGGCCGCTGCGGCGGCTGTGACCTCCGCCACATGGGCCGCACCGAGGAGCTGTCCGCCAAGCGCCAGCGGGTGCAGGATGCCCTCCGCCGCATCGGCGGCAGCGACGTGACCGTGGAGACCATTCTCACCGACGGTCAGCCCCTTCGCTACCGCAACAAGAGCCAATACCCCATCGCCGCCGACGGCACGGTGGGCTTCTACAAGGCCCGCAGCCATCAGGTGGTGGACGTAACGGAATGCCTCCTGCAAAAGCCCCAGGCCGACGCGGCGGCAGCCGCCCTGCGGCAGTATATCCAGGCCTACCGCGTCCCCTGCTACGACGAGACCACCCGCTGCGGCCTCCTGCGCCACCTGTACGTCCGCACCAACGGCGCGGGCCAGTCCCTGCTGTGCGTCATCGTCAATGGCACCAAGCTCCCTCACGAGCCGGAGCTGGTGTCCCTGCTGCGCCGGGCCGTGCCCGATGCCGTGGGCGTGGTGCTGGGCGTAAACACCCAGCCCACCGGCGCGGTGCTGGGCCGCGAATACCGCACCTTGTGGGGCGAGAACACGCTGACCGACCAGCTCTGCGGCCTGACGTTCCGCCTCAGTGTCCCCTCCTTTTTCCAGGTGAACCGCCCCATGGCGGAAATACTGTACGAGACAGCCCTGGACTTCGCCGGCCTGACGGGCCGGGAGCTGGTACTGGACCTGTACTGCGGCGCGGGCACGATCACCCAGGTCATGGCCCGCCGCGCCAAGCATGTCATCGGCGCGGAGATCGTGCCGGAGGCCATCGCCGACGCCAAAGAGAACGCCCGCCGCAACCATGTGGCGAACGTGGAGTTCTTCTGCGGCGATGCCTCGGCGGTGGCGGCGGAGCTGGCCGGGCGCGGCCTGCGCCCCGATGTGATCTGCGTCGATCCGCCCCGCAAGGGCCTCGCCCCGGAGGTGGTGGACGCGGCAGCCGCCATGTCCCCCCGCCGCATCGTCTACGTCTCCTGCGACCCCGCCACCCTGGCCCGTGATGTCCAGCGCTTCGCCGCCCACGGCTACCGCGCCGTCCGCGCCGCCGCGGTGGATATGTTCCCCCGCACCGCCAACGTAGAGACGGTGGTGGCCCTGGAGCGCCGCGCTACCGATTGATATGCACGCACACCGCCCCGCAAAAAAAGAAGCAAATCTCCTCTTGCATTACGGGAATTTGTGTGATAAAATAAGCGTTACTGTGATATTAGTGCCTTTAGGGCATGGATTTGTTGGAGGAGTTCATCATGATCTTTATTACGATTTTACAGCTGCTGGCCGGCCTCATCCTCGTTTTGGTGGTGCTGTTTCAGTCCGGCAAGAGCCAGGGTCTGTCCGGCACGATCGGCGGCATCGCGGATAGCTATATGAGCAAGTCCAAGGCCAAGAGTTTGGACGCCAAGCTGGCCAAGGGCACGAAGTGGGTCGGCGCGGTGTTTATCGTTCTGACGCTGGTCATCAACTGCATGCTGGCCGCCGGCGTGGGTGCTTGAGCTTCCAGTTTCTGGCAAAATACCTTGAATTTTCTTGGATTTATCTTATATAAACCTTGAAAAACATCTTGAATTTTCAAGAAAAAAACTGGAAAAAAGTTGAATGAACTTGAAAAGACTTCCGAGCTGCTGCCCGGAAGTCTTTTTTTGCCGATTTCAGGGGGCGCTGCGGTAGGTGACGCCGGGCTCAGGGGTGACATTTTTCAGCGACAGCAGCTCGGACACGGTGACGAATACGTACCCCTGCTGCTGGAGATGGGCGATCGCCTTGAGGGTGGCCTCCACGGTGTTGAGGTAGCGGTCGTGGAGGAGGACGATGTCGCCGTCGCCGGTGCAGCGGTAGATCACGTCCAAAATTTTGTCGCAGTTTTTGGTGCGCCAGTCCTCGGTGTCCACCGACCAGTTGACCAGGGGGACGGTGAGGCGGGCGGCCTCGTCGTCGGTGAGCAGGCCGTAGGGCGGACGTACCCAATAGTCGCCGTCGCCCAGCAGCTCGCGGAGGAGGGCGTCGTTCTTCTCCAGGTCGGCCAGCGCCTGGGCGGGGGTGAGCTGGTCAAGGGCGGCGTGGTCGTAGGAGTGGTTGCCCACCTGGTGGCCCTCGTCGGCGATGCGGCGGACGATGTCCGGGTCTTTCACCGCCTGGCAGCCCACCACGAAAAAGGTGGCCTTCGCGCCCAGGTCGCGGAGACCGTCCAGCAGCTGCGGCGTGCAGCGGGGGGACGGGCCGTCGTCGAAGGTGAGGGCCACGTATTTGGGCGGGTCGGCGGAGGCGGAAGCGGCGGGGGCATCGGCGCGGGTGCAGGCGGGGAGCAGCAGGAACAGAAGCAGCGCGGGGAGCAGGCGTTTCATGTTATCACCGATGGGAGTATATGCGCGGCGGCGGGGGATATGACGGCGGCGGCGCGGAACAAATTTTATTGAAATTTTTCTAGAACAAATGTTGCAATTTCCTGTGTGATGTGTTATACTTCCCTTGTAAAACTGTGGAAAAGGGGCATGACTATGGCGCAGATGACGAAAATGCAGCAGCGGATCTACGACTATATTGCCGAGACGATACAGCGTCAGGGCTATCCGCCCTCCGTGCGGGAGATCGGCGAGGCGGTGGGGCTGAAGTCGCCCTCCACCGTCCATTTCCACCTGAAGCACATGGAGGAGCTGGGTGTGCTGAACAAAGGCGCGGGCAAGGGCCGCGCTCTGACGCTGACCCAGGGGGCGAAAGCGCCCGAACCCGCTGCGGCGCAGGAGGTCGAGCCGCCTGCGGACCGCATCCCCATCGTGGGGAACGTGGCAGCGGGCAGCCCCATTCTGGCTCAGGAGTGCATCGAGGATTACCTGACCTTTGACACCGGCGGACGGGAGGGCGAGTATTTTGCCCTGCGCGTCCGGGGGGAGTCCATGCTCAACGCGGGTATTCTGCCCGGCGACTTCGTGGTGGTGCACCAGCAGCCCACGGCCTACAACGGCGAGATCGTGGTGGCGCTGCTGGGGGACGAGGCCACGGTGAAGCGGCTCAGCCGCCGCAACGGCCAGGTGTGGCTGCTGCCGGAGAACGAGAATTACCAGCCTATTGATGGCCGGGAGGCCACGCTGCTGGGCAAGGTCACGGCGGTGATCCGCCAGTATAGCTAAACCGGGAAAATGACAGGAGACGGCGTGAGCCGTCTCCTGTTTCAGCTTGTGGGGAAAATCCGTCCGAAGGTGATGTGTGTGGGGGTTGGTAGGCCGTGTGTAAGGGGCTGGGGACGGATTCCCACGGGCGCTTCGCGCCGCGAAGCAAGTACCCTTGGGGTGCGCCCT
>OLXQ01000282.1_pt1 | contig 10220 bp, 3 predicted proteins | sample 1673371 | NCBI WGS metagenome assembly OLXQ01 (sample SAMEA103958109, study PRJEB25191) | human gut metagenome | biome: human-associated habitat [ENVO:00009003]; feature: intestine environment [ENVO:2100002]; material: feces | place: Germany | collected 2013/2015
TGTTCCAGCATTTTCTCCGTCATTTCGTAGTCGGAGATTACGCCGTCGCGCAACGGCCGCACAGCCACAACGTTGCCAGGCGTGCGGCCAAGCATGTTGCGCGCCGCCGCGCCGACCTGCAAAACCTTGCCGGTGTTTTTATCCACCGCCACGACAGACGGTTCGCGCAGGACAATGCCCCTGCCCTCTTCATAAACCAGAATATTGGCCGTTCCAAGATCGATTCCAATGTCTCTGGACAGCTTCATTTCGGTCTCACCCTTTCTTCTGTTCCTGGCGTCGCCAGCGCCGCGCAGACCACGTCCGCCGCGCCGGCCGCCCGCAAAACACGGCAGCATTCCGAAAGCGTTGCGCCGGTCGTTACAATATCGTCAATCAATAGAATCCTCGCACCCGCGACGCGCTCCGCATCTGTCACGCGATAAACGCCGCGCGCGTTTTTCCGCCGCGCCTCCGCGCTGCTCATGCCCGACTGCGCCGGATTGTCCGTGTGCTTTTCCAGCATCCGCTCCGGCGTCATGCCAAGCTCCCGCGCAAGCGCGCGGCACAGTAGCTCAGCCTGATCATATCCGCGGCTTTTCAGCCGCTTTCTGCTGACCGGCGCCCATGTGATGAGGTCAAATTTTCCGGCGAGCTTGTCCCCGATCGTGACGGCCATCCACTTGCCGTAGACCGCGGCATACTGCCGGCAGCCGCCGAATTTGAACCGGTGGATCGACGCGCGCAGCGGCTCCTCATAGAAGCAGGTCGCGACGCACCGGTCGGCAAAGCGCACATGCGGGTCCGCGCCGTCGTGCTCCGGCAGGTTGTCCATGCAGTGCGGGCAGACCGGCGCGCGGCTGGACTCCAGCAGCTTATGGCAGACAACGCACTTCGGCGGATAGATGAGATCGAGCAGCCAGGTGAGCGGATTCATGCCGTTCCCTCCTCCAGTCGGAGCTTCAGGCCGCTGTAGCGCTTCTGCCGGCGGTCATTGGCCGCCATGGCCCGGATGGCGGCGTCGTCTCCCACCACGATCAAAAGCTCCTTGGCCCGGGTCAGGGCCACATACAGGATCCGCATTTCCTCGGACTTGCTCTCCCGGGTTAGGGCCGCCGCCACGGCTGTTTTGGTGACGGTGTCGTACCGGATGCGCTTTTCCCGGTCCACCCGCTCGGTGCCCAGGCCCAGCCGGGGGTGCACCAGCACAGGACGGCGGAAGTCGTCGGCGTTGAAGGTCTTGTGCAGGTCCGTCAGGATTACCACCGGGAACTCCAGTCCCTTGGACCGGTGCACGCTCATGATCTGCACCCCGCTGCCGGCGATCCGGGTGGTGATGGGGGGCTGCCGCCCCTCCTCCAGCAGGTCGTGGAGCTGGGTCACAAAGTCGAACAGGCCGCCCCGGCCAGCCGCCGCCTGCTGACCGGCGTAGGTATACAGGGCAATGAGGTTCTCCTTCCGGGCGGCTCCGCCCTCCATGGCCCCGAACACCGCCAGGGCGTGGCACTCCGTATAGAGCTTCCACAGCAGGCGGTCCGCCGTCATGTCCCGGGCCGCCAGCCGCAGCTCCTCCAGCAGCCGCCGGAAGTCCGCCGTGTCCGCGCCGTCGTCCAGGCACAGGGCGTCGTAATAGTCCCCCTCCGGCTGCAGCGCCCGGATCAGGGCCAGGCGGTCCGCCGAAAAGCCGAACAGCGGCGACCGCAGCACGGCGATCAGCGGCACATCCTGCCGGGGGTTGTCGATGATCTGCAGAAACGACACCATCACCGCCGCCTCCGGGGTGCTGAAAAAAGCCTCGCTTTCCCCGCTGGTGCAGGGGATGTTCTCCCGGCGCAGAGCCGCCGTATAGGCCGCCAGCCTGGCCCGGGGGGAGCGCATGAGAATGACGATGTCCTCCGGCTCCACCGGCCGGGGCCGGCCGTCCTCCCCCTGCACCGGGAATTTCTCGTCCAGCAGATGCCGGATGCGGCGGGCCGTGAACCGGGCCTCCATCTCCGTCCGGTCGAAGCTCTCCTCCTGGGTGTTCTCCACGCTGATGAAGTGCAGCTCCGGCTCCATGCCCGGCCGGGGCGGGTACGCCGCCTCCGCGCCGAAGTACAGCTGCTCGTCGTCGCCGTAGTCCATTTCTCCCATTTCCCGGGACATAACAGACCGGAACACGAAGTTGGTGCCGTCCAGCACCTCCCGGCGGGAGCGGAAATTCCGGCTCAGCAGCACCTTCCGGGGCTGGCCCTCCTCCGCTTCCGATGCCGGGACATAGGACAGGTATTTTTCCAGAAAGATGGTGGGGTCCGCCAGCCGGAAGCGATAGATGCTCTGCTTCACGTCGCCCACGGCGAACAGCCGCCGCTCCCGGTCGGACAGCGCCCGGAAAATGCAGTTCTGCACCTGGTTGCTGTCCTGATATTCGTCCACCATCACCTCCCGGTAGCGGGAGGCCACCTGCCGGGCCAGGTCCGTGGGCTGGCCCTGGCCGTCGGTCAGCAGGTCGATGGCGTAGTGCTCCTGGTCGGAAAAGTCCATCACGTTCCGCCGGACCTTCTCCGCCTGATAGCGCAGGGTAAACCGGGCCGTCAGGCTCAGCAGGGCCAGCATGGCCGGGGCCATCTGGCGCAGGTCCTCCAGCAGCTCCTCCTCCGGCACGGAAAAGGTGGCCCGGATGTCCTTCAATGCCTTTTTGCACTGCTCCAGCACCGCCTTGGACCGGTCCCGGCAGGCGGCGTTTTCATCGCCCCGGACGGCTCCCATCCGGCGGAATACGGGGACCGCCTGTCCCAGGCTGTCCCAGCCCTGTTCCGCCTTGTCCCGCAGGTGTTCCAGGGCCTGGGCTGCCTCCAGGAACCGGTCGCCGTAGGCTTTGTACACGGCGGGGTAGTCCTCCATGTCCTCCACGGCCTGCTTCAGCCGCCGGGACCAGAAGTCCGCCTTCCGCAGGGCGTCCTCCATGAGATACCGGCCGCAGCCGGTGTCCGGCAGGTGCTCCGGCGTTCTGGCCCAGTCCCGCTTCAGCTCCTCCAGCCACCGCAGGGGGTGGGGGTGGCTCTGGGTCTTCTGGTGCAGGTCCAGCACCAGGGCCTCCAGGGCCCGGTCGTCCCGGCCGGCCCCCAGGGTCTCCGCCAGCAGGCGGGCGTTTTCGTCCTCCTCAATGCCGGCGTAAAAATCCTCCAGCACCCGGCCCAGCACCCGCTGGCGCAGCAGGGCGGCCTCCTGCTCGTCCAGCACCCGGAAATCCGGGGTCAGGCTGTGCTCCTCCACCGGCGGCAGCAGGTGGACGTTCTCCCGCAGAAGCCCGGCGCAGAAGGCGTCCACCGTTTTGATGTCCGCCTGATACACCCGCAGCATCTGCCGCCGCAGGTGGCCGTCCCCGGGGCGCTCCGCCACCCGGCGGGTCAGCTCCTGGGCGATCTTGCCCCGCAGCTCCGCTGCGGCGGCCTTGGTATAGGTGATGATCAGGAAGTCGTCCACCTGGCAGCCCTCCTGCTCCATATAGGAAAACAGGCGCTCCACCAGGACCTTGGTTTTGCCGGAGCCTGCGGCGGCGGACACCAGCAGGCTTCCGCCCCGGTTATATACGGCCGTTTCCTGCTGCGGCGTCAGCGGCATGGCGATCCCTCCTCTCGGCTTTCTTCCTCCACAAATTTCCAGAATTCTCCCGGGTCCACGCTTCTGATGTACCGCACCCGGTCGCCGCCCCGGCCCTCCTGGAATCCGCAGGCGGCGGCAAAGTCGCAGTGCTGGCAGGCCCGGTCCTGGGGGCCGTGGGCCACCGGGTCGGCGTCGATGCTGCCGGAGCCGATCTCCCGGGCGATCTGGTGCAGCAGGCGGTCCACATAGCGGCCCAGCTTGCCCAGCTGCTCCGCCGAGGCGACGCCGTCGGCGATGGTGCCGTCCTTTTTCACCTTGATAGGCAGGTAATGGGGCGATTCCAGGGCGCTGTGCTCCATGGCCCGCAGCACCTGGGGGTCGGAGAGCACCATGCCGCTGCGGCGCAGGGCGCTCTGCAGGGCCAGCTGCAGCTTCTCCGGCTGGATGCCCCGGTCCGCTTTCAGGATCACCTCCCGGGCCGGGTGGTACAGCACCCCCGCCGGGACGATGGGATAGCCGAAATAGCTGCGGCCCTCCTGCTCCAGGGTGAACAGGTACAGCAGCATCTGGATCCCCAGACCGTACCGCAGGTCCGACAGGTCGAAGGACTTTTTCCCGGTTTTGTAGTCCACCACCCGCAGATACAGCTTTCCGTCGTGGAGCCAGCCGTCCACCCGGTCCACCTTGCCGCTGACGGACAGGCGCTGATCCCCCTCGGTGATGGTCACGGCAGGGAGCTGGCCGTCCTTTCCGCCGAAGCCCAGCTCAAAGGCCACCGGGGAAAAGTCCGACTGGGCCAGCTCCCCGGCCATGTCCTCCACAATGGCATAGGCCGCCGTCCGCAGCCGGGAAAACAGATACCGGAACCGGGCGCTTTTCTCCTGATATCCGTCGATCTCCTCCCGGGCGTAGCGGTCCGTATATTCCCGGACCAGCTGCCGCAGCTCCGGTTGCTGCACCGCGGCCCAGCCGCCCCGGGTCTTTACCTCCCGGGCCACGTTTTCCAGCAGATAGTGGATAAACGTGCCGATCTCCGGGGCCTCGAACCCCGCCGGGCGGCGGTCCCTGGCCCGCAGGCCGTACTGCATGAAGTACCCGAAATGGCACCGCTTTACCTGGTCCATCCGGGAGGCGGACATATGCAGGGAGCGGCCATACAGGGCCTCCACCGCCGGGCCGGACAGCCGTCCCCGGCCCAGGGCCCGTCCCCGGTCCATGGCGTCCAGCACCCGGTCATAGTCCCCCCGCCCGCGGAAATACTGCCGCAGGGCGGGGTCCTCTCCCGCCAGCTCCAGGGCCGTGGCGGGGAGTCTGCGCCGGTAGCTGCCGTCCTCCCGGGTCACACGCAGCCGGGGAAACAGCTTTTCCATCCGCTGCACCACAAAGGAGGGGCGCAGCTGGCTGCCGTTGACGTCTCCCACCGGCCAGCTGACGGTGAGCCGGTCCGTGGGCTGGGCCAGGCAGGCGTAAATATTCTGCAATTCGTTGTCCAGCGGGTCGAAGCTGGCGTCCGACAGCAGGATCTCCCGCTGCTGCAGGGCGGCCCGGTCCTCCGGGTCCAGCAGGCCGCGGCCGCTGGGGGGCATGGGCAGCACATGGTCGTTGGCTCCCAGCAGGAACAGGCACTTCACACGGTGCCGGTCGTTGCGGGTGATCTCGCTGACCTTCACCTGGTCCAGGGTGGCCGGGATGGTGCCCACGCTGTACTGGGTCAGCACCAGCCGCAGGAGCCGGGCGAACTCCTCGCCGGACAGCTCCGTATCCCCCAGGATTTCCGCAAACTGGTCCAGCACCCCGCAGAAGATCGCCCACAGCTGGACATATTCCTCCGCCAGCTGGGGCCGGTCCTCCTCCAGGAGCTTTTTCGCCGTGTCCTCCAGGGTCTGCGGCACCCCGGCCTCCTGCAAAAAACCATACAGGCACTCCGCCTTCTGCCGGGCGGCCCCGGCGGTGCGCATCCCCCGATACAGAGGCTCCAGCAGCAGGCGCACCCGCCGCCGGATGCCGTTGACCCGCTCCAGCCGGGCGGCGCTACGCTCCGTCGGCTCCCGGCCGTATCCGTCGGGGCTTGCCGTCCAGTCCCCCTCCCGCAGCCACATGGAACTGCCCCGGATGTCCCACAGGATGACGTAATTTTCCAGAATGTCGCACTCGTCCGGGGTGATGCCACCCAGGCCGGTTTTCAGGCAGCGGAACACGTCCTCCCGGTCGAAGCCGCCGGTGACGGCGTCCAGTGCCCCCAGCAGCATGGTGATGGGGGGCTTTTCCAGCAGGTCGCTGCGGCGGCTGATATAGGCCGGGATGCCGTCCCGGCGGAACACGCTCTCCAGCAGCGGGCCGTAGACCTCCATATTCCGGGCGCACACGCCCATGTCCCGCCAGCGATAGCCCTCCGCCGCCAGCTGCCGCAGCTGCTGGGACACCCATTCCACCTCGGTAAAGGCCGTGGCCGCCTGGTACAGCTCCAGGCCCTCCGGTTCCCCGTCGTAGGGGACCTCCTGGCCGAAAAAGTGGGCTTCCAGGTGCCCCAGGGGGCCCTGCCCCCGGCTTTCGCACCACAGCACGTCCATCTCCTGCCCCGCCCGGCGGGCCATGCGCTCCAGGCGCATCCGCTGGCGCAGGGCGTTCTGGAACAGCCGGTCGCTGCTCCGGTCTCCCAGCAGCGTCACCGTGACGCTTTCGGCCTGCCGCAGCAGCAGCTCCAGAATGCTCTCCTCCTGGCGGTTGAAGTATGAAAAACCGTCCAGATACACGTCGCAGCCCCGGAGATAGCCGCTTCCCTCCAGATGCTCCCGGAGCTTCTGGAGCCGGGAGCGGGCGTCGAAATCGCCGCTGCGCAGCCGGGCGTCATAGGCGGCGTATATCAGGGCGATGTCCCGCAGCTTGCCGCCCATGGCCCCGTCCAGGTCCTCTACCTGCCGGTACAGGGCCTGGGGGCCGATCTCGTAGGCGTAGAACTCCTCCGTCAGGTCCGTCAGCTGCCGCAGGAACGACGCCCGCTGGCTGGGCCGTCCGAATACCCGCAGGTCCGGGGCCAGCTCCTGCAGCACCCGCCGCATGGTCAGCAGCTTTCCCCCGTTGTCCAGGGTAAACTCCGCCAGACCGCCGGTTTCCGCCAGCACCCGGGACGACAGGCTCCGGAAGCTCAGCACCTCCGCGTCCCGGGAGGCCGTGGGTCCCAGGACCCGGCACAGGTCCACCTCCGCCTCGTGGGAGATATGCTCCGGCACCAGCAGCACCTGCCGCCGCAGACGGCGGTTCTTTTCCATGGCCTCCAGCACCCGCCGGGATTTCCCGGACCCGGCCCGGCCCACCCATATATGAAGCATCTGCCCGCCTCCTTTCCGACAGCAGGATACCACCTCCGCTGTCCCGAAAAACTCTCATCTGACAGTATAGCGCATTTTTCTTCCCCTGAAAAGAACAAAAACTCCCGGGCCTGGATGGCCCGGGAGTCGGTTCAGCGCTGATATTCAAATTCCAGGTTGTACATGGACACGATGTCCCCGTCCTGGATGCCCATGCGCTCCAGCCGGTCAAACAGACCGGACTGGCGCAGCATCTTGTCGAAGTACATACGGCTTTCGTAGTCGGAGAAGTTGATGTTGGCCATCAGCCGCTGCAGCCACGGACCCTCCACCAGCCAGGTGTTGTCCTCCTGCCGGATGTTGAGAGGCTCGGAGGTGTCGATCTGGGGCGGGCGGGGGACATACTCCGGCTCGTACACCGCCACCGGCGGCAGCTCCGCCAGCCGGGCGGCAATGGCCTGCACCAGCTCCCGGGTGCCCTGGTGGGTGGCGGCGGACATGGCCATGAACGTGTAGCCCGCCTCCTCCACATGGGCCCGGACGGCGTCCAGCCGGGCGGGGTCCGCCAGCAGGTCCGTCTTGTTGGCCACCACGATCTGGGGCCGGTCCGCCAGCTCCGGACTGTACTGCCGCAGCTCCTGGTTGATGGCGTCAAAGTCGGCGATAGGGTCCCGGCCCTCGCTGCCGGATACGTCCACCAGGTGGACCAGCAGGCGGCAACGGTCGATGTGCCGCAGGAAGTCGTGGCCCAGGCCCGCGCCCTCGCTGGCGCCCTCGATGATGCCGGGGATATCCGCCATGACGAAGGACACGCCCTCGTCCACATACACCACGCCCAGGTTGGGGTACAGGGTGGTGAAGTGGTAGTTGGCGATCTTGGGATGGGCCTTGGATACCACGCTCAGCAGGGTGCTCTTTCCCACGTTGGGGAAGCCCACCAGTCCCACGTCCGCCAGCAGCTTCAGCTCCAGCACCACATCGTGGCTCTCGCCGGGCAGACCGGCCTTGGCGAGGCTCTTCCAGCCCTTTTCGGTGCCGACGCCGATGCCGCTCTTGGCGGTAACGCAGATGATGCCCGCGTCCGCGACGCGCAGAGACTGAACAATCTGACCGGCGAAATCAAAATAGCCGGGGTTGTCCAGAACGTTGATCTTGCACTTGTTATATTCGACGGGGATCACAGAGGCCGAAATGGAATACTGTCTCTTTTTCTCTTCGTCGTCGAAGTCCGAGACAGTGGTGCCGTCCGCGCGCTTGCCCAGACGGGTGATCGCCTTGGTCGTGAACAGCATGCTTTCGCACAGCGCGGATTTGCCGTCGCCGCCGTGGCCCAGCAGGCAGATGTTGCGAATGTCATTGGCAGTATAGCCCATAGTTAAAATTACTCCTTTCTCCAGACGGAGCGCAAGACGGCGCGCTCCGCCCCTCGGCAGTTCTCATTTCGCCGACTCTTAAATTCCATTATATACGAATCCCCATAGGATTGCAATTAGAATCTTGTCAAATCCCATGAAAATCTGCGATTTTTCACGCGCGGCTATGCGGGCCCGCTAAAAGACCGGCCAGAAGCCCCGGAAGGAGCCACAAAACCGTGTACAGAAACAGGTTCCAGCACGACGCGGCGAGATCTGCGCCGAGGAACGTCAGCACAAACATCAGGCTCACGCCGAGCACGCTTCCCGCGATGGCGACGCAGATGGACAAAATCGCCGTGCCGCGCAGACCACGCGCCGCGACGACGCTTCCTGCGAAGCTTGCGAAGCTGCTGCGGGCCATGAGCGCGCCCTGTTTTCCGGCGCGCACGGCACCGGGTTCGGAGAGGGCTGCGCGCTCTTCTACAATGGGGAATTCGATATGCTCGGGCGGGATTTTATAGCGCTGCTTTAAAAATTGCGGCGTGATCATAAAATCGCGCGTGGCCAGCACCGGCACAAGCGCGCCTGCGCGCAGAACGGAGGCAAGTCCTGCCCGAACGGATTCTGCCGGGGCATAATTGAGCGCAAAGACGGCGGCAAGTTCGCCGTTAACGGACAGATAGACCGCCTGCTTGAGCCGCGTTCCCTCCGGGACGCGTACGCGCATCAGCTTCATAAACGCGATCGAGCCCATCAGAACGACATCTCCCCGGATCGTCGCGCCGAGACCGCCGCTTTCATACCGGCGGAAGGTATCGACGGAATAGCGTCTGCCGTTCTGGTCGTGCATCATCTGTTCAAACAGCGGAGCAAGACCGCTGCCTGCTGTCTGCACGACGGCGTTGGCATAGCCGATGACCATGGGCGCGGGGCGGCTGCCGTAAAGCTTCATGCCGCCCTGTGTCACATTCTGCGGCGGGAACAGATCTGCATCTTCAATGATCAGGCCGGCCTCGCCGGACAGAATCCGTGCGCCCTGCCAGCCTGCGACGGCTGCGCCGATGCGGTACAGTTTTTTGGCAAACGTGGAAAACGGTTTTGCGTAGGCGATGAGGATGCCGGCGGGGAAACCAGCCAGCAGCATGGCTGTCCACGACCAGAGAAAACTCTTGCCGCCGCGCATCGCGGTCAGGATGGATAACACGAGCGTTACCGCCGTCATAACAGGCGTGTAGAAGCGCATGATGCGGCTGCCTGCGTCCGGCATTTCCAGCTGGACGGCAAACTGCTCGGCGTCGCCCGGAGCGCGGAAGATGCAGTCGTAGCCGTGCCACGCCTTTTCCTCCCGCACGGCGGCGACCGGATCTTCCATATTGCCTGCCGCGCGCAGCGATCTGCGCCGTGCCTCATACAGTAAACTCCGCCCCCACAGGGCGAGCAGCAGCAGAATCGACGCGACCGTGCAGAACGGTGTCCGGCCCTGCAGGACGGCAAAAAATGCGTCAACGATCACGGCGCAGAGCACCACGAACAGCATGCTGGTTTGATCGAACCGCAGGCGCAGCGCCTGCACCACGCCGGACAGGCAGATATCATAGCTCAAAAGCGCCTGCGCAAGCAGAAGCCCCAGCATGATCGCGGAAAAGACCTGCGAATACCCGCTGAAATCGCCCACGATGGCGGACGTCGACAAAACCAGCAGCAGGATCGACGCCAGGCATGCCAGCGCGCTCAGCAGCAGGCGCAGCCGCACGCTGGAGGCGGCAGAATAGAACTGATACGCGGCTTCCAGCGAGGGAAAAACGTGCTCAGGCTGCTCGGCGGCGCGCTTTTTCCGGGCCTCTTTTTTTTGAAAGCGTTCAAGCTGCCGGCGGCGTTTTTCGGCCTGCCGTTTTTCGCGGCGCTCGGCACGGGCGCGCTCCCGCGCTTCCTTGGGATCTGCTGCGGCAGGCTCCGGATCCGGTTCACCCTGGTAGGTCCAGACGGTAGGGCG
>OLXQ01000283.1_pt1 | contig 10217 bp, 9 predicted proteins | sample 1673371 | NCBI WGS metagenome assembly OLXQ01 (sample SAMEA103958109, study PRJEB25191) | human gut metagenome | biome: human-associated habitat [ENVO:00009003]; feature: intestine environment [ENVO:2100002]; material: feces | place: Germany | collected 2013/2015
TGGAAAGCCATAAGCACAGAGGAAGAATTTGCAAGGGCACGTGTATTTACATCTATCTATAATGATGAACTGGCACGACTGAAAAAGGAGTATGGAGAAAACGCAAAGGGAACTGTATCTTATCAGCAGATACAGTCTGACCTAGCAGCGGGCAAAAAAGCACCATCTTCGGGCAGTTCACTGGATATACAGATATAATCCTTAAACTCTATTCCGTAGAGGCACATAAAACTTTGCCTCTGTGGACTGCAAGGGAACAGGGGCGACTCTGAACGACAGATGAGTCGCAATACAAAAATAATGGAGGATATTAAGAAATGGGCATTAGTGGAATAGGACAGAATTATTATCATAATAATGTAGCAACAGCGAGAAACACCAAGAATGTAAACAGCACGGGAAAAAATGACGGATTTGCTGGCAAGGTCACAGAGAAAAATCCGGTTTCCCCAGAAGATATGACTTTTGAGGAATACAAAGCGTATTTTAATGAAAAGATGGATGCGCTATATACTCATCCGTCACAGAGAAATATGAATTGGGTTATTGATATTACAGATGCTGCTTATAAAAGGATGCAGACTGAACCGGAATATGAGCAGAAAATATTAGATGCTTTGGCGAAGAATAAGGCAGTTGATTTTGGAAGTAACATTCCACAAATAGCGTATACTCATGTAGATGGTACGTGGGAAGGGTGTTACGGATATACTAAAGGAATGAAAGAGAATGATAGTTATATTAAAGGAAATTCTTCAAAACATGAAAATAATGTAAAAAAGAAGAAAGAAGATAGAAATAAGGAGCTTTTAGAGGAATATGTTGAGAAACGCATACAGGCTCGTAAGGATATGCAGGAATTTCGTACAAAAGAGTATTTTAAGAATAAAGAGCAAAATGCTGAACTTAGCAGAAAGGCATTGGTAGCAAAGGCTTATGAACAGCAGATTTTAGAAGAACATTAAGCAAGATATGAGTAGGATAATCTGTTTGTTGTCGAGTTCAAACGTAAAAAGACCAGATAACAGATAGTGTCTGTTGTCTAATCTTTTTATGCCATTTTCTGCAAGGGGTATTGATGATATGTGCCAAATGTTTATATTGAAAACAAATTTTCAAGTGAGGTAATAGAGATGAATATATCAAATGCTATCAATACGGTAAGCGTATCTGGAAGTTCTAGCAGTAGTGCTAAAAAAACTTCTGAAAAGAACAAGTGGAAATTAACAGATTCATTAAAAGAAAAAATTGTTGAATTGGCTAAGAAAGATGCGAAAAACAACATATATATGGGAAATGAGTTTATGAACTTGCGGAAAGCAGAGGTCGCTAAAGTGGCACCAAATCGGGCGGCACTGATAGGTAAGTTCAACCAATCAATGAGTTCTGGAAATATGGGGGATATGAAAAAAATACAAGAAGCAGACAAAAGATGGCTGTGTATTTTATTTGGGATACCATATGAGGCTGAGTTTCAGGGAGAGGGAACAGGATCAGCAGCTCATGTATATAACGAATGTGGTGAAGAAGTTCTGACATATACAGAGGGAGTAGGCTGGCAAGAAAAGGAAACAAAAGCAGAGTCACAGGTACATTCGGCGTTAAAATCGACATATTATGAGGCTTTTTGTGATGCAAGAAAAGCATTAAACAGTGAACAAAGAACTGGTGGTATGAATGAAAATATAATGTCACAAGGCAATTTTGATATGAAAGCGTAAAGAGCGTGCGATTAAAATAATGGTTTATAAATAGGAATAGAATTTTAGATGAAAAGCACAGTCCTGACGATGTTTTGGATATGGACACGGTTATTCCATTTATGGCGGTGGCTTGTGACAATCTCACTTCTTCATCACAGACATATTATATTCATGTTAATCGTGGAACTTGTGAGGGTACAATGTATTTTTCACTTTCGATGAATGAGAGAATTAAAACTGGACGGGGAGTGTTTTCTTTTAGCGGAACAGCATCTAATCCTGGAAAGTCATCAATAAGTTTATCAGGTGTAGATTCTTCTGTTCTTACATTGAATTTGGCAAATAATACTACAATTCCACCAGAAGCCATTGTTACATCAGTAAATACATCAGGTACTCAATCACCGAGTCAGGGAAATGTTCATCATATGGTACTTCCTGCAACAGAATCAAGTACTTGGTATACATCTACGGTAGCAAGTGCATCGAGTGGACATTACAATATAGATGTTTCGGATGGATTTCAGGCAGCACAAAGATGGCAATTTAAATATAATGCTTTAGCAACAGCAAAATCAACAATGAAAAATGTTAAAATAACACTGGAATGGGAGTACGATATAGCAAATACAGGATATAAGTCATATTAGAAATGTGGGTGATACTATGAATATTTTTTTTAACAGCCGAATTTATGCTAATCAGTCATTGCTTAATGTTCTGTTTGGTCAACAGCAAAAAGCGGCAAGCAGTCAAAACACTGGTTGTAGAGGCACAAGAGATACCTTAACGATAAGTGCATCGGGAAAGGAAAAACTGACAAAAAGTACAAGTGGAAGAACACATAATACAAGTATTGATAGCAGCATTGACTTAAAGTCCTATATAGCTTCAGCCAAAAAAACGAATCAGGAGATCATTGAGAATGCAGGAACACAGATTAATGCGAAAACAAGTGAATATATGAGTACAGGTAAAGCATTTAGGGCGGCATTAACGGAAAAGTATTCTAAGCTTGCCGCAGAAGCAAAAACACATTCTAACCCTGAAAATTATATTCATTCCAAGTATTTTGATAAGAGTTCAGAGTATTACGAGACTAATTTGACTGATACAGAACGTAGGATTGCATATAATTATGAGATGCAGATGTGCCGGACAGGAAAAATAAATGGTGTAAATTATCAGGATTCTTTGTTCAGGGGAATTGAAGTGGACGGCGACAGTGTAGATTCGGATAAAATCCAATTTGAAAGAGCATTGGTAAATTCGCAGATTTCAAATATTTTAAAGCAGGCTGGTGTAGATACATCTTCTATTACGAAAGATTGTACTTTTACTGTCGATCCATACAGTTACGAGATAACGGTAGATGGCGTGGATGAAGAAACAAAGGTGTTGATGCAGAATGCTTTAAATGTAGGTAATAATGGGAAAAATCTCTATAAGCATATCTATTATTGCTCAACACAAGATGGCTGTGAGAGTTCTCAAGTAACAGAGGAATCAAAGATGAAATACGAAGCATATCATCAGGTTTATAGTTATACAGGATATGGATTAGACAAACTTGAGGAAAAAAATGGGACATATTATACGGAGTCGGGAGAGAATATATTAGACTTAGTGGATAGTGCAGTTGAAAGTTCCGGAAAAGTTCCGAAAGAGTTTAATCAGCAAATGAAGAATTGGATACATGACCTGGTTTCAACTATGTCAACTAAAGGATGGAACAATGTGCCGGATATGACTTTAAGCATTTTATATGGAAAGAGTGGTTTAAAGGACATGAATCAGTTGATCACATATCAATATGAAGCTGATAGTACAAACAGGCAATGGTATTCTGTACTTTAGAAATATAATATTTTTGAAAAAATATAGGGAAGTGTGTCAAGTATAGTAATATAGTTTTTTAGATAAAATATATGATTCGAAATTTTTAAATTAAAAAATAAACAATAGAGGGAGGGAAAGCGTTTTAATAATGAATCTATATAAATCAAAAAACTATAAAATAAAGAACTATGAACAGAAAGGAATTATTCATGAAAAAGAGAAAAATAGCAACAATATTATTGGCAGCATGTTTGCTGTTAGGAAATGTCTCAGTAGCGAATGCGGCAAGTATTGATAATGGCAATAAAGTACATTTCAATACAGAAGATAACGACACGGATTTAACATTATTACAATCGAAAATTGCAACCGAAGAAGTGACTTGTGACTTTACGGATGCAACAAATGATGGAGCAAGTGCATATGCAGATACAAGAAGGGTGTCAAATAAATATATGTGGAGTGCAAGCACGATGGAATATAATTTCTCTGATCAGAAATGGACATCGAATACAGAAATTTTTAGTACATATGCAAAAACATCAGAAGGGTTTGTAATGTCTGGTTTCTTACTGAATCCAAAAGGTCAGAGCAACTATAATTCGGCATTAAGAGAGGGGTATCTGAATGATTCTGCATATGATGAAAATCAGGGACATTATTATCAATGTGTTGTTTCGGATGAGGACTGTAATAATATTACATTTATGTTAGAATCTAATGTTAATGTATTTATTTTTGACAATGATATAAATTTAATATATCGTTCATCGGATGAGGCGGGAGTTACCAGTTATTTTGACAGATATTATTCAACAACTAAAACGATTGCAGGAACGTCGAATAAGGTAATTAGTTTAGGTCTTATTGATGGAAATTATTATATTGTTTTTAAGGTAAAAGATGCAACAGCAACTACCGGTTATCATTATGGATATTATGCTGGACAACCATTGCCAATAGCACAAACAACAACCTTTTCGGATCTTACACATTATACAACAATAAAGTGGAATCGAAGCTCATCTAGCCAATCAGCAAGTACGCAAACATTGACCATTAATTGTCCTAGTGGAAGTGAAGATGAGTATGCATTGACAGGTGTGAAATTTTCGGATAAATCAAAAGCATTTGCTAATAATACATACGCATCAAGCATTGACTATTATTATACGCCAGCAACTGCTAGTTATTCAAAAAAACTAGCACAAACAGGTGGTTGGTGGAGTGACTTGGTTGACAATAATCCACCATCAGGATCAATTGATGGAAACTATGCAACATCTGTTACAGTACATTGGGTAAGTGGTATTTCTTATGTAAATGCTAGTTGCACTACAATGACACAGATGACATTGGATTATTTAGTTCCTTTCGGAATAATAGTGGGCTAAATATTTAGAAAGATAAATAAATTACGGATGGTATTTTTATACCATCCGTGGATTCCAAGAGGTGACGATAAGATGGGACACTATGTACATTATATAGGTGGCGGAATAGTAGATAGTAAAATATATGAGACAGGAAATGCAGCAAAAAGTTTTAAATCGCCGATGAAAGAATTAAATGAGCAAACGGTGTTAATAGAAAATGCCAAAACAAATAAGAATGATAGTTATCATCAGCATACGAAATACGATGATCAGGTAGATCGCTATTACAGTACATATGATATAGGAACATTGTTGCATAATAATGAAAGTTATTTAGAGGGAACAATCGATTCAAAATATGATGTAGATTACTATTCTTTTTCTTATCCGCAAAAAAGTTTTTACTCTAAAATGGGTATATCTTCAGAGATAACGATTTCATTGGAAAGCAAGAATAGTCAGGCATATAATTTAGTATTGTACGATTTATATGGCAATCAGATTGGAATAGCGACAGATGATGGACATGGTAATAAACAGCTTACGGTACCTAATTGGGACTGCGTTACATCAGATTATGTGATCAGAGTAGAAAATTCCAATATGACATCGGATTCCGGGGAAGGTTCCTATAGAATAAAAATTACGGAAACGAAAAACAGGGATACTTCAAGTAGTAATGTGCAGCACTCACAAGAAATAGCAAATGCAGATAATTCAGAAGAAAAAAATGCAATAAAGCAGAAATATGAAAAAACATATCAAAGCGAAATTGACAAATTACATCAGATGCAATTTGAAGCGTTGCCGGAAGATGAAAAATATTCGGGAACGGATAGTGTAGAAGAATTATTAAATAAGATGAAAAAGGGGGAGCAGTTAAGTGTGTCGGAAATGGCATATGTGAAAATATTTGCCAATTTATCTGATTATGAGAGAGCAGAGAAGTCGAATTATATAAAAAACGATTTTTATGCAGAAATAGAAAGAATAGCAAATGAAAAAGGAATTGAACTGCCAGATACATCATGGAAAATTGAAATAGATGTATCTGGAACTATTACGATTAACGGGGACATTACAGAAGAAAACAAAGAACAGATAAAAAATATGATATCGGAAAATTTTGCTGATGATATGTGGGAAAAATATATTCAGACAGCAGATATTTCTAACACACAATATAGATTAGTAAATGCTTACTATGAAGTGGAACAGTTCATTCAGAAAGCAACAAATGGACAGTATTCATTTGACGATATAAACGTAGATGACAATGGGAAGATTACCGGACTTCCAGAGAAAATGTGTAAAATAATGAACTCCCAGGAAGCCAATGCGAAATATGAGGAAATACGAGATAATATCTATATGCTGACGGATTATAAAAATCAATATGGATTGGAGGATATTCTTGCATTTAAGGCAGGGTATAATATTTCGGACTCTGAGGTAAGTACTGTGGGTACATCTGGCAATAATAGTGTTATGGATAATGCAGGATACTATAAAAATATGAAAACTATAATATAATGATAGAACCTAATAGAAATGGCGGGTTTAAAAGACATGAATCAGTTGATTACATATCAGTATGAAGCTGATAGTATGGACAGACAATGGTATTCTATACTGTAGCAATATAATTTGGGGGGAAAATATAGGAAATGTGCCGTCAAGATGATGGCACATTTTCTATATATATGATATTTATTTAGAGCCTATTTAGATAATATGCAGAGTACTTTATATTTATTTAATGGAAAAATAAAAATTACCGATATAGTAGGAAGATAGGAAGAAGGTGAGTAATATGCTGGAAATTGCTGTTTGTGATGACGATATAGCAGATCTTGAGTGTGCAGTGAATATGCTGCATAAGATTTTTACAAGTCAAAAGATTGCTTATCATATAGAGAAATTTATGTCTGCAAATCAAATGCTTGAAAATATCAGTCGTATTGATATCGGAATTTTAGATATTTCGATGGAAGAACTGAATGGTATTAAACTGGGGAGAAAATTGAAAGAAAAATTTCCAGATGTGAAATTAGTGTATATTACGAGTTATGAAGAATATTGTATGCAGGTCATTAACGAAGTTCATGCATTTTCATTTCTATGTAAACCATTGGAATATGATAAACTGGAATTGCAGATATTGGAACTTCTGAATCAACTGCCGGATGCCATAGTAGAAAAGAATTTTTATAAAGTGACTGACAGCAATGGAAAAGAGTATCTGTCGATCAAACTGAAACTGAGGGATATTTTATATTTTGAATACATAAAAAGATCCAGAAAAGTACTGATAGCATTGTCTGATATTACATATGAGTATGATTGTATCTTTGAAAAACTGGTTGAAGAACTGCAACCATATGATTTTGTTGTGAATTGTAGAGGAAATCTGGTTAATTTAAGGCATATTGAAAAAATAAAGGGCTTTATTATTTATATGGATAATGGAAAAGAACTCCAGATTGCGCAAAAGAGAAGCAGCGATTTTAGAGAAGAAGTAAATAAATTTTTGCAGAAAAATTCATAGGAGAAACGATGAATACGATTTTACTGATATTATGTAATGCTCTTTCCTGTTTTATCATAAGTACCATACTGTTCCAGTTTATGAATGGAAAGTATAAAAGAAGCAGTCAAAATAGATATGTATATATTGTGATCGAGACTGTCACAGTGATTTTTACAACCTGTATCAATATGCTCAATTATTCCATATTAAATTTGGTGGTCTGGGGCGTGTTGACGGGGATAATAGCATATGCTCTGTATTATGAGGATATGGATAAACCGTTAAGACGTATCATTGAATGTGAGGCATTGGTATTTTGCATGTCTGTTTGTGAATCATTAGGAGTGATTCTTTTACAATGTATTTTGCAGGCAGCAGATATAAAAAATGTGAATGAAACGATGCTTTACTGCCTTGAGGTAACATTTTCAAAAGTAATACTTATTTTTTTGTATTATACATTCATAAACAGGTTTGTGAAAAAGAGCGATATTCCTTATGCAAAGACAAGGTACATCATGTATGGAATTATACTCCTGTACAATCTGATTAACATGGGTGTAATTGTAGAGAATTTTAAAAATGGAGAAGAAAATTACTTATGTGCAGTCAATATGGGGTGTATTGTTCTGGCAGATCTATACCTTTTATATTTTGTTAAAATGGCAGATGAAAAGAACTATTATGAAAAGCAGCTCATCGCTTTAGAGCAACAGGCAAAGGTACAATACGAATACTATTTGACGCAGACAAAAAAATATGATCAAACCGTCCACATATTACATGATGTAAATAAGCATATTAAAGCAATCGAAGGATTATATGGTGCAGAGCAGGGGAATACGGCAGGAGAATATGCAGCGGAAATCAGAGAACTGTTAAAGCCGCTCATTCCGGTTCAATACACAGAAAATCCAATATTAAACATTCTTCTTACCGATAAAGAATCCGTTATGAGGGAAAAAGGTATTTCAGTAACCATAAAGGTGGATAATGTGAATCTGAATTTCCTTGCACCAATCGACATTACAACTATTTTTGGAAATTTATTAGATAATGCGATTGAGGCAGCAGAGAAGCTGGAAGGAGAGAAATATATTTCGATTAAGATTGGCTCATACCATAAAATGATAGCTGCCAGCATCGAAAATAACTGCGGGGAGGTAAAGTGGAAAAATGGTTTTCCGGTATCAGCGAAAGGAAAAGGCGGTGGAATAGGACTGCTGAATGTTCAGAGCAGTGTAAAAAAATATGATGGAAATTTAATATTGAAAAGTGATGGAAATAAATTTATTGCTGAGTTATTCCTCAATTCATAAAAAGTCTTACTTCGTGCAAAAAAATCGTACTTGGTGCAGAAAAGGTAAAATATTAGAAGTGGGTTGTCGATAGAAAAAGAAAAATAAAGCGGATGACAGATATAAAAAATTTAATGATAGGAGGCTTCGATTATGTCAAGAATTACGGACTACGGTTTTTTATTTCAAACGACATTTGGAACATCAAAAACAAATTTAATCAACAATATTCAGTTGTCCCAAATGAACAGCAGTTCTGTACAGAAACAATTAAAAGCAGCAGGGATTGACACAAACAGTAAAAAGTATAAAGCAGCACTGAGTGAGATGATGAAGAATGGAAACGGTGCAATGTTTACAAATGTTCAGGCAATTAAGAACCTGATGAGCCAGTATGACAAAAACGGAGACTGGATTGATCCGAATACCGGATTAACAGGACTTGCTGTAACGGATGAGAACAGAAACAGTTATAAACATATCATTTCTATTCCAGAGAGCAGCCGGGAAGAAATGTTTGAACTGGCAAAGAAAGAATTCTTAAATGAAAACGGTACTTTAAATGGTGATACTACCAAAAGGGAGAGTGTATATAACAATTTATACAGAAAAATGGATAAGGATGACCGCTTATCAGCAGGCTGGACAATGGAACAATATGAACATCAATATAGACAGGCATTTGCAAAAGCAGCAAAAGCCGCTGATCCTACATGGAAAGCTGGTAAACCAATACCAGTTGGCGCATTGGATGGCATTACGAGAAAGTCGGTGGAAAGTGGCGAAAAATTATCTAAAGCAGGTAGAAGTATTGTTAAAACATCAAGAGAACTAAATAAGGCAATGAGTGAAAATGGTAGTGGTGTAGATTATATAAATGAAAAAATAACTCGTAAAATTAAAACTAAGGCACTTAACAATCTTATCAAAAAAATCAAAACAGTAAAAGGAGTAAAAGATGTACAACGCAGCAAATAATATTAAGACATTTGCCGTGGTCGCACTGGCTACAACAGCTATGTCTCTCGGAAGTTGTGGTGGAAACACCGACGATGGAGCCCACACCCTTGTAGACTCAATTCACCGGTGTATTGCCATAGGTAATTACGAACATGCTTACGCGCTCATGGATAGTCTAAATACGCGCTATCCCGACAGCTTCGCATTGCGCAAGGCCATAATGGCCGAGAAAGCCCAAGCTCAAGCAAACCAAGCCCGGAGCATGCTTCCCAAATGTATTGCGCGTGTCGACTCGCTGACCGTTGCCATTGATGATGCATCCAAGGACTTTATTACACGACAAACTTCCTCTACTATGGGTTCATACCTTGTACACCGTAATGCCACAAACATTGACCTTGCAGCCAATCGTAACGCTATCCAGCCGCGCGTGGTGGACATGGATACCCCATGGCTCATAGCAACCACACTTGTCTCGTCCAAGGCCCCGATATCTCTGTCCATAAAAGAC
>OLXQ01000300.1_pt1 | contig 10001 bp, 7 predicted proteins | sample 1673371 | NCBI WGS metagenome assembly OLXQ01 (sample SAMEA103958109, study PRJEB25191) | human gut metagenome | biome: human-associated habitat [ENVO:00009003]; feature: intestine environment [ENVO:2100002]; material: feces | place: Germany | collected 2013/2015
CAGGATTGGCAACCGCTCGGATCTGGTCGATAATATTCAGAGCCTGCTTCTTGGTCAACCCGGCATCCACGGCTATGATCAGGAAATCCTCCAGGGTCGGATGTTCCTTGCCGTTGGCGAGCGATGAATGGAATCCGTGGTTGGCGTCACGGCACTCGGTAAGGTCGTAGGCAGGGGAGATGTTCCATCTCTTTCCGTCGAAAATGAACGAGAAATTCTTCGCATGGTCGTCATTGTTTCCGATCTCGTAGTTGAAGATCATTCTGCGGAACATTTCTTGAGCTTGTGATGTGTCTTGCGTCAGATATGCAGTGAACCGGATCAACCTGCGATAATCCATCATCGGTTGACGGATTGATTCGCACAGAAGTGCGGATGCCGTCGCTACGTGAAGCCTTGTCCCGTCAGGAGTGATGTCGAATCGTTTCGTGCCAAGGTATCTGCCATTGAATAATTTACAGTCGGGGACAGTTATGCCGCACTCCTTGGCTTTCAGGAGGATCTCATATTCACGCTGCCCGATGTCAACAGGATCGTAAGTATGCCTGAATTTGACGAGCCATGAGCCTTCATCGTCTTTCCACAGGCATTTCGGACGGCATCCTCCTGAGTTTCCGCTGTTTATGTAGAGAATCTCGGTGCTGGAGAAATCCTTTTCAGACAATACGTCCAGTGCGTCTTTCTGCATCTGGTCAAGAGTGGAGGTCCCTTTAGCGGTGTTGATGGTATATTCCGGCACATATGTAAGCGCCCCCATTCCCTTCGCACCGACAAATGACAGCCGTTCAACAGGGGTCATCTCGATCAAGGAAGTTCCGTATTTCTGCAGAATCCTGTTCAGAAGGTAGTTGCCGTACCCGTCAGGCATACTGTCTTCAAATATCCCGAAATTGCCGTAGAAATAATCGGTCTTCGGCAGCATAAGGCCGCTTTTCAAGGGCAATTCCAAAGGGGAAATGGAAAAACCGTCCGCTAGCCAGCTTTGGCTGTACTCGAACGCACATCTATGATTGCCGGGAGTCATGGACAACGTCCCGATAAGCATATCATGATAATAAACATTAAGTGATTCTGGTAATTTGATCATGACTTCCGCACTCCTCTTTTTCTGTTCATATTCCTTTTGATGGTTTCCATCTCCTCCATGGTGCTGTACTTCGCTTCCATGAATAGTTTATCCATCTCCTCAACATAGCCCAATGCCATAGCTATTCTGACAAAGGATTCGAGAGAAATCTTTGAAGTGGTCTCAAAACGCGCTATGGTAGATTTCGGGACTCCGGTCAATGATTGCAGTCCCTCTCTAGTGATCCCTTTCTCCAGTCTTCTTCTCTTCAGTCTCTCCGCCAATGCCCTTGTGAGTTCGTCTGGAGACGTGAATATGAAATCTGTATCAAACATAAATGTCAATATTATGATTATTATCTTCTCAATACAAAGATAATGAATATAATTTTAATATTTATGTCCGAAGCTTCCCAAGACGGCTATAGAATCAGCAGCAGGGCGAAGACATAGAGGATGAAGCCCTGGAAGTGAAGGCGCTTCCTGGTGCTGGAATGAAGCATTTCCTCGGTCGGGTCGTCCACGGTCTTCCCGCTCAGCGTCTCACCGGACGGGATTCTACCATTGGAATATTTCCGGATCAGCTCGCCGTCGCTGAACCACGTCGCGCCGCCGTTCGAACGGTTAAGGCTGACAAGGGTCTTTCTGTCGGCGTGGTAGGTTGAGGAAAGCAGTCTGGAATGGATTTCGGGCGTGAGCGCGGCCAGGTTGTCGAACTGGTCTTTGGACGAGGAGACCAGCAGCAGGGGAGTGAATCCGGCTGCCTTCGCCCCGTCAAGAGCGTCTGCTATCCTTGTCCAGAAAGTTCCGTTGGCCTTGGCCGGGTCATAGACCGAAACCGCGAGCACGTTGCCGTAGGTGGCTCTTTCGTCTTGATAATTGCCCGATGAGTCGGTGAACGAAAGCGCCGGCTTGTTGTCTTCGATGTCCGCCCCGTTGATCAGGATGGTCTCCGTGCGGACGTATGTCCAGGTCGAATCCGGAAGGCGGTCGAGGTCAAAGGCTCCCTCCTGTCCGTTCTTCTCGTAGATGATAGTGGATTTGTAGTTTCCGGAGACGTCCTCTTCATCGTCATCTCCGATGGAAGCCAGCAACTCGCTTCCAGGAGTGAACTCGGTGTAGTCCACCAGTGGGATTGATGTCAATGAATAGACCGTGAAGAGAATTATTGAGGCTGACACGATGCCGAACGAGACATATTTCCGTTTCCTGTTCTTGCCGAAATTCTTGAACGGCAGGAACGCTGTCATCGCCAAAGCCAACAGAACCAGATTCTTAAGGAATGTCTGGAAGTTGGTCAGGTGGATCACCTCTCCGAAGCAGCCGCAGTCAGTCAGGCTTACCGGATTGAATATGGCCAAAAACAACGTGAGCACCGTGAAGAAGACAATCATAGCGGTGGTTATGATTGCGACCTGTTTCCTCCACACGCCACTGATCATCGCCGCACCGAGGATGGCTTCCGCGAGCGCGAGAACCACGGCGGTCGCCTTTGCGGTTGGCAGCAGGAACGTTACATGGAAGAATCTGAAATACCCTTCCATCACAAGACCCGCTCCTACCGGATCAAGCAGTTTGAATATCCCCGCGAGCAGGAACACCACACCAATCAAAAAAGCGCACAGCCTTCTCAGCCTGAAGAGGAAAACGTTGTTCATTTTGCTTCGATATGTTCGTCAATAACTTTCTTCACCTTTGCGAATATCCCGTCCGGCGGCAGCATCTCCCCGAACTCGTCCGAGCAGTCTATTCTGATGAAATCCGGATCCAGCGCTACCTGCTGCCTGTAGATCGCCCGCACCTGCTTCTGGAACTCTATGTCTGATTCGTGAATATCCTGGGAGCCGTGGAGATATTCCCTGTCCTTTCCCGTCCGCGCCGAGTCCAACCTGCTCTCGACGAATGTGATGGGAACATCCAAGAATATATTCAAGTCTGGCTTCGGGAGGCCGAAGTCGCCATATTCAGTGTCCATTATCCACTTGCGCAGGTTTTCTTTTTCTGTCGGATCGTGGAGCTTGGCGCATTGGTAGGCGATGTTTGAATATACGTACCTGTCCAGCAGCACCGAGCCGCCTACCGCCAGCGTCTTCTTCATCTGGGGGGCGGCTCCGTGCCTGTCCTCGGCGAACAGCAGGGCGACCAGTTGAGGGTGAACGGCTTCGTTGCTTCCGAAATCCCCGCGCAGAAACCGGCTGATCAGATCGCCATAGACCGGCGCGTCGTATCTTGGAAAGTGAATGTATTCCAATTCCGGGCATATCTTTTCGAGATACGCCTTCAACTTCTTGACTTGCGTGGATTTCCCAGCTCCGTCCAAACCTTCCAGAACGACCAGCATAACGATTGATTTTTCTGATGGAGGTCTTGAGCAATGCTCAAAACTTATTCCGAATCGCAAAGATATTCAATTTTTGTCTATTTTTGTTCAAAATTAATGTCATTATGGGAAACAAGGCTGACAGAAATATTCAGGTGATGGGCATAGTTAACCTCACCGACGACTCTTTTTTCGCAGGCAGCCGCAACCTCCGGGCGGACGGGACCTTCGATGAGGAACTTTTCCGGGGCAGGATTGTGAATATGCTTGAGTCGGGAGCGGACATCCTTGATTTGGGAGCGTGCTCGACACGCCCAGGCTCAGACTCCATCAGTGAGGAAGAGGAGTGGAAGCGGCTTGAGCCGGCCTTGCATATTCTTGCATCTGAGCATCCTGAGGTCAGGATTTCGATTGACACTTTCAGGCCTTCCGTCGTGAGCCGCGCGTTCGACATCGTCGGCCCTTTCGTAGTGAACGATGTCAGCGGTGGGTGTGAGGACATGTGGAGGCTGCTTGGCCAGCTTCAGTTGCCGTACATCGCCATGCACACCCGTGGCACTCCAAAGAATATGCAGAGTCTCACCGACTATGACAATGTCACCGAGGCTGTCCGTGAGTTCTTTGAAGGGATAGCCGCCGAGGCGGATCAGCACGGGGTGAAGGATTGGATTCTGGATCCCGGTTTCGGCTTCGCCAAGACGGTGGAACAGAACTGGCAACTGCTGCGTGAGATGGCTGTGCTTCAGGAGTTCGGCAAAGAGATTCTCGTGGGCCTTTCTCGCAAGAGCTTCCTCTTCAGGCCTCTGGGCATCACTCCGGCTGACGCATTGCCTGCCACACAGGTCGCCGACTTCATCGCCCTACAAAACGGTGCGGACATCCTCCGCGTCCATGATGTCGCCGAGGCTGTCCGCACTGTAAAACTTTATCGTCTTTTTAATCAAGCGTCTGCTTGATTTCTGTGATCACGAACGCCTCGATATTGTCCCCGACCTTCAGGTCGTTGAACTTGTCGATGCCGATACCACACTCCATTCCGGCGGAAACCTCCTTCACGTCGTCCTTGCCCCTCTTGAGCGAAGCGAGCTCGCCGGTGTAAACCACGATACCGTCACGGATAAGCCTGCACTGCGCCGTCTTAGCGATCTTACCGTCCCTGACAAGACAGCCGGCGATCGTTCCGACCTTCGAGATCTTGAAGGTCTGCTTGACCTCCGCCGTTCCGGTGATCTCCTCCTTCTTGATAGGCTCAAGCATACCTTCGATACCGTCCTTCACATCGTTGATGGCGTCGTAGATGACGGAGTAGAGACGGATTTCGATTCCCTGCTCGTCGGCCAGTTTCCTTGCGTCCGTGGAAGGACGTACCTGGAATCCGATGATGACCGCATCCGAAGCCTCGGCCAGGATCACATCGGACTCGGAGATCGCTCCCACAGCCTTGTGGATCACATTGACACGAACCTGCTCGGTTGAGAGCTTGATGAGGGAATCTGAGAGAGCCTCCACCGATCCGTCCACGTCACCCTTCACGATGACGTTGAGTTCCTTGAAGTTGCCGATGGCGATCCGTCGTCCGATCTCCTCAAGGGTCATGTGCTTCTGAGTCTTGATGCCCTGGATTCGCAGGAGCTGCTCACGCTTGTTGGCGATTGCCTTGGCCTCCTTCTCGTCGCTCATCACATTGAACTTGTCACCGGCGCTCGGCGCTCCGTTCAGACCGAGGATTGAAACAGGGGTCGAAGGACCGGCCTCTTTCACTTTCTGTCCACGTTCGTTGAACATGGCCTTCACACGGCCGTAGTAACTGCCGCTCAGCACCATGTCTCCGGTCTTGAGTGTTCCGTCCTGCACGAGTACCGTGGCGAGATATCCACGTCCCTTGTCAAGGGATGACTCGATGACCGCTCCGACGCCGTTCTTGTTCGGGTTGGCCTTGAGGTCAAGAAGGTCGGTCTCAAGGAGAACCTTCTCAAGAAGCTTGTCGACGTTGAGTCCCTTCTTCGCGGAGATTTCCTGACACTGGTATTTCCCACCCCATGCCTCAGTTAGGATATTCATTTGTGCCAGTTGCTGGTAGATCCTTTCCGGCTGGGCGCCTGGCTTGTCTATCTTGTTGATGGCGAACACCATCGGTACACCGGCCGCCTGGGCGTGGTTGATGGCCTCGACTGTCTGAGGCATCACAGCGTCATCGGCCGCGATGATGATGATCGCAAGGTCGGTGAGCTGGGCTCCACGGGCACGCATAGCGGTGAACGCCTCGTGTCCAGGGGTGTCAAGGAAGGTGATCCTCCTGCCGTCTGAAAGCTTCACGTTGTAGGCACCGATGTGCTGGGTGATACCTCCCGCCTCTCCTGCGATGACGTTTGACTTACGAATATAGTCGAGCAACGATGTCTTACCATGGTCAACGTGTCCCATCACAGTGATGATCGGTGGTCTCGGAACAAGGTCTTCCTCGCGGTCAGCCTGTTCGCTGCTTCCCTCGATCTCTTCGGTGAGGTCGGCGGTCACAAACTCTACCTTGTAGCCGAACTGCTCGGCGACAAGCACAAGCGCCTCTGCGTCAAGCCTTTGGTTGATGGAAACCATAAGACCCAGATCCATGCAAGCCTTGATGACCTCGTTGACTGGAGTGTTGTTCATAAGGGTGGCGAGGTCGTTCACGGTCACGAACTCGGTGACCTTGAGGACCTTCTTCTCGGCTATCTCCTGTGCCATCTCCTCCTGGGACTTGGCCGCGGCCTGCTCCCTCTTCTCCTTTCTGTACTTGGCTCCGAAGTTGTTCTTCTTGTTGTCGTTCATCCTGGCGTAGGTCTCCTTGACCTGCTTCTGGATCTCCTTCTGCATCGCCTCCTGCTCCTCCTCGGTCATGGCCGGCTTGAAGCGGTCCGTCCCACGGTTGCGCTTCTTGCCGCCCTTGCCCTGCTCCTGAGCCTGCTTGGCATTCTTGTTCTTATCCTTGCGGGAACTGTTGTCAGCCTGCTTGCCTTCCTTCGCCACGTCAACTTTCTGGCTTCCCTTGGCTATTCTCTCTCTCTTCTTGTTACCCTTCTTAGGCTCGAACTGGGACAAGTCAATCTTCCCCAAGACTTTGAGCCCAGGGGTGGAACTTTGCTCCGCTGGCTTTTCCTCCTTGGCCTGAGGCTGTTGAGGTTGTGCCTGAGCCTGAGGTTGTGCCTGCTGCTGGTGTCTGGCTTTCGCCTGTTCCTCCCTCTGTCTGGCCGCAAGTTTCCTCTCGTGCTTGCTCAGCGGTCTCTCGCCGCCACGGACATCCTTCCCTGGAGCAGGGGTTGTCGGCTCAGGGGTAACGTTCTTGACGGGTTTATCCACCTTTTTCTCCGGTTTTTTCTCCGGCTTGGATTCGGCCACGACTTCCTGCTTAGGCTCCTCGATCACCGGACTCTCCTTGACATGCTCTGCCTCGGGTTTCGTTTCCGGTTCCTTTACCTGCTCCTCGACCGGCGCCTGGGTCTCAGGCTGTGGCTCAGGTTGTGGTTCCGGCTGTGGCTCTGGCTCAGCCATCGGCTCCACTTCCTCTTCGCGCTCAGGTTCCGTCTCTTCATGAACAGCAGCTTGAGGTTCCGGTTTAGGCTCGACAGGAGTGAAGATGGTTGTCTTGATGACAGTTTCCCTTACCGGTTCATCCTCTTCCTCTTTGGCGCTTTCCTGCTGCTTTCTGGATGTCTTTTCCAGAATCTCGTTGAGTTTGATGTCAATCTTTTCCGCAGCCTGCTTGTTGGCCTTGTCCTTCTCGAATTGCTTGTCAATCGCCGGAAGAAGATCCTCCGAGATCTTCACGTTAGGATTGGCTTCGACCTCAACTCCCTTGCTGGCCAAAAAGTCCACAAGTTTCTGAAGCCCGATGTTGTAAGTCTTGATGATTTTATTTAGTCTGATTTCTGCCATATTCAACCCCTTTAAATTAATATTGTCCGCTATTCGGCCTGGACTATTCTTCAAATTCGGCTCTCAGGATCCTGAACACTTCGGCCACGGTCTCGTCCTCAAGGTCGGCCCTCTTGGCGATGTCCTCAGGTGTGAACGCGAGCACGCTCTTGGCCGTGTCGCATCCGATGGCCTCCAGTCTGTCGATCACCCACTGGTCTATCTCGTTGCTGAATTCGCTGAGGAGAACATCCTCCTCTTCCTGAGCCTCGTCCTTAGGAAGCTCTCTCCAAACCTCGATTTCCCTGCCGACAAGCATTCCGGCCAGTTTGATGTTGCATCCTCCGCGACCGATACCTTTCTTGACCTCGTCAGGCTGCATGTAAACCTTGATCTTGTCCTCTTCCGAGTTGCCGAGGTCGATTGATGACACTCTTGCAGGATTGAGGGCTCTTTGGATGAGAAGCTGAGTGTTGTTCGTCCACTGGAGCACGTCGATGTTCTCGTTGCGGAGCTCGCGCACGATTCCGATGATTCTTGATCCCTTCACGCCGATGCACGCTCCGATCGGGTCGATCCTCTCGTCGTAGGACTCGACAGCCACCTTGGCGCGCTCGCCAGGTACACGGACAACCTTCTTGATGGTGATGAGGCCATCGAATATCTCCGGAACCTCATGCTCGAAGAGTTTCTCAAGGAACTCGTTGGATGTTCTGGAAAGAGTGATGTAAGGGGTGGTGTTGTTCTTCATCTCCACGCTCTTGATGATGGCGCGGAGGGTGTCTCCCTTCTTGAATCTCTCTCCTGGAATCTGCTCGGCCTTAGGCAGATGAAGCTCATTGTTGTCATCGTCAAGGATGATGACCTCCTTCGACCAAGTCTGGTAGATCTCACCCGTGAATATCTCGCCGATCTTGTCGGAATATGCCTTGAATACATTCGCCTTGTCGATGTCCATGATGCGGCCCTGAAGGTTCTGCCTGATGTTCAGGATTCCTCTTCTACCGAAAGACGCGAGGGAGAGTTTCTTGGTATAGACATCCCCGATCTCGTAGTCGTCATCACCGGTCTCGGCCTTGATCTGATCAAGAGTGATCTGTGTGTTAGGATTCTCCACCTCCTCGACCACATCGAAGTTCTGGTAGATCTCGCAGTCTCCCTTGTCAACGTTGATGATGACATCGAAATTGTCGGCCGAGCCATAGGTCTTGGCGATCTGGGTGAGGAACACGTCCTTGAGCACACCCATCATCACCGGTCTGTCGATGTTCTTCTCTTCCTTGAAGTCCTTGAAGGCGTCAATAAGAGTGATTTCTTCTTTCTTTTCCATATTTATATTCTTGATATTCTTATTTCTTGAACACTATGTGCGGCACAACAGAGTTGATCTCCGCGAACCCGATGCGGTCCTCGTGCTCCACGAGTTCCTTTTTCTTCTTGCCTTCCACCGTTTCTTTCTGTGAATATCTCAGGCATATTCCTGCCTCGTCCACTCCGGTGAGCACCCCGATGATCTTCTTCCCGCCTTTAAGCCTTGCCTCCACAGCGGAGCCAACCGCCTTTTCATATTGCTTGAGAACCTTGAACGGCTGGTCGAGTCCGGCGGATGTGACGGTCAGGGAATAGTCCTCCGCGTCCTTGTCGAAAGCGGCCAGGAAAGCGTCATTGACGCTAACGCAATCCTCAAGGTCCATGTCGCCGACCTCTTTCTCGATGGTGAGCACTATGTCGTTGTCATTGCTGACCGAGACATCGACTATGAAGCATCCGCGGGCGCGCACGGCCTCCTCAATGCTGCTTATGATCTGTTCTTTCCGCATAAAGTCTGGTTTTACAAAGCGAAAGATAGGAGACGCTTTCGTCCCCTATCTCTCACAACGATGCAAAGATAAGAATATTTTAGTGAATATGAAAATAAATTGCTTTCTTTGTATTCCGTAATTGGAAATTGTAGATTTAATCGCCATAAAGAAGATGGAATTTACCGCAAAGCAATTGGCTCAGGTGCTCAGGGGAACAGTGGAAGGCGATCCCCAGGCAACGGTCACATCGTTCGCCAAGATCGAGCATGGCAAACCGGGGCAGCTGTGTTTTTTCGCCAACCCTAAGTACGAGAAATACGTTTACACATGCAGGGCAAGTGTCCTGCTGGTCAACAAGGATTTCACTCCTAAGGAGGCCGTGACCTCGACGATGGTCCGGGTCGATGACGCCTACAAGTCTTTGGCCGATCTCCTGAAATATGTCTCCACCCAGAGACGTACGGACAAGAGGCACAGAGGCTTCCGTTCATCATGGTTCCTGACCACCAAGTTCGGCAAGAAGGTCTATCTCGGAAGCCATTCGTATGTCGGGCATCACGCCAAGGTGGGGGACTACACGAAGATCTACGAGAATGTCTATGTCGGCGACAACACCGTGATCGGCTCGCACTGCATCATCTATCCGGGGGTCGTCATCTATCCGGGAATGGTCATCGGCGACAATGTGATTATCCACGCCAACGCTGTCATCGGATCCGACGGATTCGGCAACGCCCCGCTTCCTGACGGCACATGGGAGAAGATCGAGCACATCGGCAATGTCATCATCGGCAACAATGTCGAGATCGGCGCCGGGACGACCATCGACAAGTCCGAGATGGAATCCACGATCATCGGCAACGGGGTCAAGATCGACAACCTCTGCCAGATAGCCCACAATGTCCAGATCGGAGACAACACCG